>Ga0068872_10000348_pt1 | contig 38888 bp, 31 predicted proteins | sample NOAtaG_7_FD_66441 | JGI IMG/M metagenome (GOLD analysis project Ga0068872, IMG submission 66441) | Freshwater lake microbial communities from Lake Erie, under a cyanobacterial bloom - NOAA_Erie_Diel1S_2200h metaG | ecosystem: Environmental > Aquatic > Freshwater > Lake | place: USA: Ohio, Lake...
ACACAAAGAGTAGTCCTCCATGATACCCAATGATTCCAATCGACGGAAGGTTTCGGGCAACCGGTAACGAAGGTAATGCTGCCTACTCGTTTTCACCGAACCCACCACTGCCTCCAACAATGCCTTCTCTTGATCTATCAACGGCATCTCGTCACTGCTGCGGTAGCTGGGATGAAGGCCGATGCGATATCCGGCTTCCTTCCATCTTTTCACATAGTCTTGGTAGGGTTTCATCTTCAGGTCGTAGCGACTGTCCAATGCATGGTCTCCATCCACGAGGAAAAAAACCGTTGTTTTGGTGGGCGGACAAATCTCACGGACTCTCGAAAGGGTATCAAATGGATCCTGTTGTTGGAATCGTTCTCTCAACCCGCTCCAGTCTCTTGAACCTGCCGATTTTACGATACTGCCCAAAGTAACCCACCAAGGTTTGTGTGCGTGTTTCCAAGGCCTATCGACGTCAATTGTAATTTCCCATGTGAATTTCGGCTTGGAAACAAGGCGGTCAGGAAAATGAACACCCAACCAATTCCTAAAACCGTTAAGTGTTGAATGCAATTCAAAACCGGGAGGATCTTCCACGTGGCGACCGTGTGAATCCAATTTCGGCGAATGGTATGCCTTCTCTTGGGTAATGCGTTTGAAAATCGTGGAAAGGGGGTCTTCAACCTTCGGGTCGAAAGTCTCCTGCCCCAACAAAAAACCGTCGCAGGGAATGCCGGGCTTCAGACCATCAGCATTCGGACTGTATTCAAAATCAAAGTTTTCCGTATCGGTGACACACACCACCGGAACTTCCAAAAATCCATCCCAAATCGTTTTTGATGCATACACAACCCTTGGATGAAGGGTTGGGACGCGCATTCGCAATGGTTCGGTGCTTGCCATGGTGGTTGAATTTAGGAAAAACATGGTTATCATGGGTCATTGGACAACTCCAGGGGGACAAACGAATGCCGGTAATGGTTAACTTTCCGAAGGAATGAACATCGAGTCCAAACAATACGCCCCCAAGGGCCACGAAAAGTTCAGCATTCTGATTCCCACGTGGAACAATCTCCCCTTCTTGAAGCTTTGTGTCGACAGCCTTCGGAGGCACTCAGCATTTCCTCATCAATTGATCATACATGTCAATGAGGGATTGGATGGGACTTTGGATTGGGTCCGGGAACAACAAATCGACCATACTTTTTCAAATACCAATGTGGGTGTTTGTGTGGCCCTCAATTCGGCTTCAAAACTAGCCCAAACCGATTTCATTGTATATTTCAACGATGACATGGTAGCTCTTCCGGGGTGGGATCAAGCCCTTTTGGACGCGATGGCTCCAATTTCCCACTCTAAATGGTTTCTGTCTTCTACCATGATTGAGCCGCGGTATTCAGGAAATTCGTGCGTGATGGCTCCGCATGATTTTGGTTCCGGCGTGGAGGAGTTCAAGCAAGAATCTCTGTTGGAAGCATATTCCAAGATAGAGTTCCGGGATTGGAGCGGGGCAACTTGGCCGCCAAATTTGGTTCCAAGGTCCCTTTGGGAAGAGGTCGGAGGGTACAGTGAAGAGTTTAGTCCTGGAATGAGTTCCGACCCTGACTTTTCCATGAAATTATGGAAGGTAGGGGTTCGACATTTTCAAGGGGTTTCCGATTCACGGGTTTATCATTTCATGGCTAAATCGACCGGTAAAGTCAAAAAAAACCCTGGCCCGCAACAGTTTTTGATGAAGTGGGGCGTATCCCAAGGCACCTTCAATCGGTATTATTTGCGCAGGGGAAAAACATGGGATGGACCTTTGCCGAATCCGGGTCCGAGAATCCCGTTGTTGTTCGCCATTTTGACCAATAGGATCAAGGGATTAATCCAACGCTGTTTTGGTTGAAATGGTGTCGATTTTGCTCTGGCGTTGGTATGCCTGATGCAGGAAGATTTGTTGGCAATTCACGGAGTGCTCGTCTTTTTGTGGCATGACCCTGAGGTATAGCCCTTCCGAGTTTAATATTCTGGCCTTGACATTGTCCTTCATCATGAGGTCCACCACGCCCGAAACATAATCTTGAAGGGCGGGATCTTCCACAGGGAACATCAGTTCAACACGACGGTTGAGGTTGCGTTGCATCAAATCTGCGGACCCCATGTATATTTTTTTGGTTCCAAGCGAGGTGAATTCATAGACCCGCGAGTGTTCCAAAAACCGCCCCACGATGCTGCGGACGGAAATGTTGTCTGAAATTCCCTCCATTCCGGGTTTGAGGCAACAGACTCCACGCACGACCAACTCTACTTTCACTCCCGCCATGGATGCTTTGTAAAGCAATTCAATCATGTCCGGGTCAACCAAGGCATTCATCACCATCCGGATTTTTCCGGGGCTCTCCGCTGAATGCGAGGAAATCGTGGATTGGATCATCCGAGCCAAATTATCGCGGAGGTTGATGGGCGCCACGAAAATTTTGCGCCATTCTTTTTGTCCGGAATAGCCCGTCAGCAGATTGAACAATTCCGAAGCGTCACGTCCCAAGTCTTCGTCGCAGGTCATGATACCTAGGTCCGTGTAGATTTTCGCTGTCCGTCCGTTGTAGTTTCCTGTGCTCATGTGGACATACCGACGGATTTGTTGGTCTTCCTGACGCACGATCATGGTGATTTTGCAATGGGTTTTCAGCCCCAACAGTCCATATACCACGTTTACACCGGCCCTTTCCAGCTCCTTTGCCCAAACGATGTTGGTTTCCTCGTCAAAACGGGCCTTGAGTTCAATCAATGCCGTTACTTGTTTGCCTTTTGCCGCTGCGTCTTTCAGCGCTTGTACAATGGGGCTCTTTCCCGAAGTGCGGTACAAGGTAATCTTGATTCCCATGACCTTCGGGTCGCGGGCCGCTTCCTGCACCAAATCAATCACATGGTTGAAGGAGTCATAGGGGTGGTGAATCAAAATCGGGCCCTTCCGAATGGCTTCAAAAATGGAATAGCTCCTCGTGATGCGCTCTTTGAGGGCTGGTGTGAATTGCTCGTCCTTCAGCTCGGGGTAATCCAAGTCATGAAGGTAAATGAAGGATGCAATGTCAATCGGCCCATCAATTTCATATATGTCAATTTCCCTCAAACCGGTCATTTGTTGCAGAAATTGTCTGCTTTCGGCGCTCATATCCTTGCTTACCTCCAACCGGATCACAGACCCCAGCCTCCTTTTGCGAAGCTCTTTTTCAATCAACTTCAACAGGTCATCAGCCTCCGCCTCGGACAGGTCCATGTCTGCATTGCGCGTGATTCGAAACACATTGGCATCCAAAATATCCAAGTTGGGGAACAACAGGTCCAAATGGGGCATGATCAGGTCTTCCAGCAACAGGTAGTCGCTTCGGTGTTTGCCAGGAACGGGGATGAATCTGTTCAGAAGTTGTGGAATCGGCAAAACAGCCGTTTTGTGTTCTTTTTTATTGGCAGGGTCGCGAACCTCGATGAGGATGTTCAAGCCCAAGTTGCGCAGCTGTGGGAAAGGGTGCGCCGGGTCGATGGCCAAAGGCGTGAGGACGGGAAACACCTTTTCGGTGAAGTAAGATTCGAAATAGGCTTTTTGCTCAGGCGTAAGTGCGTTATAATGTCGGATGCGAATTCCCCTACGGTTGAGCTTGGGCAGGACGTCTTCCTGTAAAATTCGGATTTGGGTCTCGACATCCGTGTGGATTTTTTCGGATAGCAGTTCCAATTGTTGTTTGGGATTGAGCCCGTCTACCGGAAGCTCATGGATGCCTGCAGCAATCTGTTCGAATAGGCCCGCAACGCGAATCATGAAAAACTCATCCAGGTTAGAACTGAAAATACTCAAGAATTTCAGTCGCTCAAGGGGCGGGTGCGAGGTGTCGGCGGCTTCTTCTAAAACCCGCTCATTGAATTTCACCCAACTGAGTTCCCGGTTGAAATAGTATTCTGGATTTTTGAGGTCGAGGGTAAGCATGGTGGACTTTGTGTGCTCCAAAGATAATCAAGGTTGGTGCCAAGCGGATATAGGGCGTCGTGATTTAACCTAAGGGGTTGGTTTTCAGGGCTTGAATTGATTGAGGAACAATTCAGCCATGCGGGCGTGACCCAAGGCATTCGGGTGCCCGTCCTCATGACTAAGACGGTACATGGGGTTTTGTAGGTCCGCTTGCATGCCGATTATATTGCTCCTTTCCATCTGGGTCGGGGTATTGCCCTGAACGACGGCCAAAGTCCAATTTGCTCCTACGTCCTCTACCATGGTTCGCATTGCTTTCAGCAGGTCAGCTGTGGTTTTGGAGCTTTGAAGTCGTTTTTCCTCTTGGTGATTGTACCAAGTTTCGGCCAAATGCACCAAGGCCGAAAAGTCTTGCCATGGCCATGGCTCATAATCCAACGCCTCGACTCGATGTTTTCCGTCGCGAAGGAAGGCGTATTTCAATCCGAGTGCGGCTTCTTGTCCTTGGACCGCTTTGCGCCAAAACCGAGATGCCGTGTTGCGTTGTTCGTGAAATGTACCATACGCATATACGACGTGGTTGGGCACACAACCACTTTTCAATAGTTTTTTCAGCAACAAAAAACTTTGGTAAGTGCCATAAGCAGTCATGCCAAAATTGCGGACCTTGTACTCGGGCAATCGACTTTGAACGATGTAAGGCCACGCCTCGTGGTCGTCCACGCCATATCCGTGGGTGAAAGAACAACCGAAAATCCAGATTTCAGGCAAGGGGTCTGAGGTTTTGCGGCTCCCCGTTGAGCGAAAACCAGCTGAATCATGAGTGATGGAAAAAGAAAGTGAATCGCCGATTTGGCAGTGGTACAAACCTGGCCGCCCCCGAAAACCCAACAAGCTGTCCGGCTGGAAAAACCCTCCTTTTGGCTGAGTCTTAAAACTAGCACCAGGCTCTGTCCAAGGCTTAAACCCGTTGATTCTCAGTCCAATTTCGATGGCCGAAATCGTAATAATGAATAGAAATAATACATAAATCACCCTCCAACCCTTATTGGGGGAATTGGCTACCCGGGTCTTAGTTTTCTTGTTCTTGGTCGGAGGATTTTTCAAGTGCAGCCTGTTCCAAAAACCAACGATTGAATTCCACCACAATTTCCTTCAGGTTTTCATAGCCCAATTCTTTGCTTTTGATTCGAGCAGCTAACTCTTGATGCTCTTCAAAATACCATCTCATCGTCTTCCGGAAGTTGCCAGGGTCGGTATTCACCCGGTAGGGAACTTGCCCTTCGGTGTACAAATACAGGTTGGTATGTTCGGAACCAAAAAGCCCTTTTCCTGTGTATTCCAGCAACTTCACGGGACCATCCAACGCAACCCACAAAAAATCATTGACCTTCTCTGGGAAGTTTCCCCGAAGGACTTCGAAGGTATGCCGCACAAAAGTTGCTGTATCATAACGGTATGCCACTACATCCTTGGTTGGAATCAGTTGTACTGGGGAGTTTTTTTCTTTCCGGAAAGACATGTTTGCAGTGCCGCCGATACCGACAAGACCATTCAAAGTGTCCCCACCACTCGTGACAATCATGCCTTCCTTGTAGGTTTGGGCCTTCAAAACCAATCCCATGAAAATGGCGATGGCTGTAATCCAATAGGTTTTCATTCCACCAAAATAGTAAAAATCCCCTTGTGCAAAGGATTGCACCCCCAACACTCCTTCAAATCCATTGCCCCTTGGCGACAAACCGAATCTAAATGAAGGCGTATAATTCACTTATGATTTGTTTCTTTGGCAATTGGGCATTACTTCCTTACAGTCAAATGATCCAATGAACCAGTTCATGCTCAACCTTCAAAAACCAACATCCATGGTTTTCATAACCTCTCTTTTTGGTCTGTCGCGAGTCGGGTTCGTTTCAAATCATCGTGGAAGGTTGACGACCGGTCCTACTATGCATCGTATCCTACTGCTTGCATTTTTGTTACTGTTGGTAGGATGCGAAAAACAAATCGACCCGCTACCTTCCCCACCAGATGGCGTGATTGCCATCGGAACAGAAGCCAATGAGATGGGGTCTGCCATCACCAATAAAATCGGAGGAGGGTATTGGGCGGCAATTGGGGTTGAGCGTAGCCAAGGGGATTGGGATGCAACAATTTTGGAGTTGGATGATTTGGGCGAGGTGTTGCGGGAAGTTGGTTTTCAAAACGAAGGTGAATCAGAGGCGGTGAGATGCTTGCGCTTGGATGCCGCCGGTCAATTGTTGGTGGCGAGCGTTGTTCAGTCAAAGGGTGAGGCACAAGTGTACTTTCGCCTGAGAATCCTGAATGATAATCTACAGGTTGTCGACAGGCATGAATTTGGAGAATTGGCTTTAGGTGAGTTTGGTCCTTATACGGGTGGCTCCTCACACATGGAGGTTTTCGAATTGCCTCAAGGTGGGTGGTTTGTTGTCGTTCAACAGGGATACATCCAAAAGGCCTATCGATTGGATTCGGGAGGCGCCCTGATTGCTGAAACCAACCTTTCCACGGAAAATGAATACCCCAATTTTCCAGTTCATAATTTGGTTCAGGATTCTTTGGGGCAACTATACCGGCTTAGAGTCAGCAACTCTTACTATGTATTGAACATTGAAATCCAACATTTGGATCAATCAGGAAGCCCTTTGTCGACCCAACCCATCCAATTGGACTCAGCCTTTTTGGCCGATTATTACTCCGTTGTCGAGGCTGCCGCTCTCTGTTTCGCACCTAACGGAAAGATGATCGCCAGCATTCACCGTGCAGAAGGCTTGCAGGATGTTTTTGCGTTCAATCCCCAAAATGGAATCATCGATTGGCATAGGGTCTTATCCTTCCCCGAACACCTTCATCTTTTGGCTATCGGCGACACCAACAACCTTCTTTTTGCGGGCCATAGTGCGAGATTTGGTTTCGATGCTTCATTGGGATCCCAAGATTGTACGGTCGGCATGATTGGTACCGATGGCACGAATTTCCGAAGGCGCACAATCGGTGGAAGGGGTACTGAAATTCTCAATGGAATCACACCCAATCCGTCGGGCGGGATGGTGGCAATTGGGTCGTCTTCCTCTTTTGGTTCAGGCGGATTTGATGCCGTACTTGTATTTTACCCATGATTATACCTCGAATCCCATGAAAAAGATCATTCTAACCTTGTCTTTGGCTTTCACAGCCTCGTGCCTATCCGCACAGTGGGACTCCGTAAAAACACAGGAGCCAATCAATAATATCTTAAAGATTAGCCCCTTTCACTTTGTTGAAGGGACGTTTTTGTTGTCCTATGAGCGGATGTTGTCAAGCGACCAGACCAGCAGCCTGATGTTGTCCCTTGGGTTGCACTCCCGTGAAACCTACGATCAACCCGAGCCTTCTTTTGGAACGGTGGAAGAGTTGCAATACCGGTATTATGTTGCCCCACCCCAAAATCAGGGTGTAGGAGGTGGCGATTTCTTTTACTTCAAGGGTTTCTACGCTGGACCCTTTGTTTACCACCGCTACAGGTCCCAAACCCGGACCGTGTTCGATTGGATTTTGCAGAGCAATGTGGATGTGAATGAACAGGTCAATGAAATGGCTGGAGGGGTTTTGCTGGGTGTCCAAGTCGCTTTGGGCAATCGATTTTTCATTGATTTTTATACCGGCGGCGGGGTTAAAAAATCATTCGGTGTGGTGGGTGACCCCAGTCAAGACGCACCGAGGAATGCTGTGGATGTCGGATACAATGGTGTAATCCCCAAGATAGGTTTTCAGATAGGCATTGGTATCTGATTGTTATTTCTCTTGGTTGGATTCCATCATCAGGGGCCCCAACAAATCCCAACGCCAATCCAGCTGGACATCGGTTTTGTTCATTTGGCCATTCATGATTCCGTAACTCCCCTTGCTTTCCAAGTCTTCTTCCAGCGTCCACCAACAGAATCCTAGGCCCTTTTTGCCGATATAGCTGGTAAGGTCTTTCAGCCAAGGTTGGGACTCGACCCCTTCCGAACTGCATCCGAACTCCCCAACAACTACCGGCGCTTGGTATTCGAAATCATCTTGGGTCACAAAACCCCATAGATCTTCGTATTGCTTCAGTCGGTCTTCTGTGTCCATTTGCCCATAACGCACTTGCCTTTTAGGCCTTGCCAAGTTGGCCTTGCTCCAACTGAAACCATAATTATGAACCTCATAAACAACCTTTTGGGGATGCTCCAACAAGATTGGCCTTTTGCGCACAGGTTTCAGATGGGGAAATTTTAAATGCGTGAGCCATTTTGCCTGTGCATTGATGCCTTCCACAACAATCAGCAACTCGGAGTTGACCTGATGAATCGCGTTCCCCGCCTCAGTGGCTGCTTTGTGCCAGTCTCTTTTTCCACCACCACCCCAAGTAGGGTTTTTGGGCAGCGGGATGATCCTTCTCCTCAGTGGCCTCACTTCGTTTCGAAGGTCAGCGCCGATTACCATGGGGTTATCATGAAATCTCAAGGCCAACATTTGCCAGTCACGAATCCAGTCCCGGGTTGTTTGGGGCCAAAATTTGTTGTTTCCGTACCAAAGCCCGTTGTAATCATAATTACAACACCAATGGGTGGTAGTTGAATGGTTGTTGAGTAGGACAAATAAGCCCTGTTCGGTCAAGGCTTCCACCACAGAGTCCAGAACCTGCAGGGGTGTCAATCCCAGAAGACCTGAATTGGGTCCCACCCAATTTGGCTTTGCCTTTTGGGTGTCATGCAACATTTGGTTGGAAAAGGGAAGCCTTACCGTGTTGAAGCCAGCGTTTTTGATGGCCAGGCAAATGCTGTCCAAGTGTTGAACGTGCAATCCAAATGGCATGGCATGGGTGTCAATGCCTTTATGACCCTGCCCATACGGATACTGACTGCCGTTCGCGCCCCACCAATTCACGCCTCTCATGATGAAAACCTCTCCTTTTGCATCCACGATTTGGCCCTGAAGGGTTTTGAAAGGGGGTTTTTGGCCGTTCAAATGCAAGCCGGCCAAGCCTAGCAACAATCCCAAGACTATCGGTCTCGGAGACAAGGCATGGCAAAGTGTTTTCTTCAGGGTCGGGTGAATCATGTCTTAAAATTTGGGATTTCTGTGTTCGGCGTGCCATTGTTCAAAGCGGATCACTTCCTGGAAAGAGGGGTCCCATGGATGGAGCTTTTGTAGATCGGACACCATGGATGTTTCTTTGGCGCCGGCCTTGATGGAAAAGCCCTGTTTGTCTGCCCAGGAAAGGATCTTAAAAATTGACTTGAACCTTTCCGTGCACCCGTATTTGGTAATGTGTTTTCTGAGGCTCTCCAATTTTTGACCCGCGATGTCGTCCATTCCCCTGCCGACCAATAGCATGATTTCAAACAACCTTAGCCCCACAGCGGATCCCGCCTCGTCGCTCCATTCGGCCATGGCATCCTGAAGACACATCCAAGCATCGGAGGGTTTGCCCATGAGGAAAGCATGACAACCTTTAAGGTATGACAACTGCGGTTTGAGCCGGGCGGACGTCGGCGTTTTGTCCAGGGTTCTTTCCAACTCTTGAAAAACAGGGACAATGGATTGAAGGTTGCCCAAACACAGCATGGGGTATGCCATCAGCAAGAGCGCTTTGTTTCGAATATCACTTCCCTCCTTTTGGGAGTCGGCCATTTCTTGGAGAACCTGAATCGAAGCGTTGAAGTTTAGCAGCTTCAGCTCCAAAAGGCCGATTTGATAGCGTGGCTCGAAATAGCGGCTGTTGGTCACAAGCCCTTTTTCATCTTCGCAGAGGGCTGCCAAGTGTTGCAGGACCAACCTTGCCGTTCCGAAGTCTTGCCGGTGGTCGGCCAAATAATAACACATCAATAAATAATAATATTGGGCGCGAGGCGATGGCGTTTCTTGAAGCGCGGCTTCCAATTCAGGCAAGATGCGGTTTAGGTACTCAAAGGGTTGCTCCGAATATGTTTTACGGTTTTTAAGCCGAATGAACTTCCCGAAAATACCCGCTGCATTGAGGTTCACCTCGTGGGCTCGTGAAGATTTTGCCAAGTGCTGCGACAGCCGCTCAAAAGACTCCAAATCCAAAGGGTAGCTATTCCTGATTTGAATCAATGCATCCATTTCCCATTCCGGAGCACAACATTTGCGAGCGTATTCCGCAGATTCTTCCCAAAAGGGCAGGGCCAAATTCTTGAGCTTTCGACTCCTGAGCACGCTTGCCCTTAGGGTGGCTTTACGAAATTGGATTTGGCCGCCATAAAACACCTCATCCTGTTCGGTGGTCGTGTTTTCGCCCCAGACACACAAGAAATCAAGCATGCGTTCGTACAACCGTGATTTCATCATGATGAATGCCTTTGACTTTGCATCCCCGTATAGTTTCTCGGCAGCTTGTTCGGGCCCAAGCTGGGGGTCGTGTTCCAACATCCGCAGTAACTCCAATGGCTTGTTGTCTCCTTTGGAATGTTGAACGGACAAAAGATGCTTGAGGCTTTTGAGCTCGGCTTTGCTGAGGCTAGAGAATACCTGTCGGATGCGGTCCATGTTGTCTATTTCTTTTGGGTTTGCACCATTCGGGGTGTGGGGCATCGTTGGGCATCAGATTCAAATTAATTAGTTTTGGATGAATACCCAATCGTCAAAGAGAAGATGCATCAACCTCAAAATTCCACAAGGCCTCTCCGATTTTTTTTGCCAAATGATTTCAAAATCAGCGATTGGGAGGGCTTGGCGCCCTATTTGGACATGCTGGAATCCGGTGATTTAACGACATCAACAAATGTGGAGCAGTGGTTGAGACAGAGTGGCGAGCTCGAGGCTGTGGTGAACGAGGACTTGGCATGGCGCTATATTCGCATGACAAGGGACACAACTGATGCTGGGTTGAGGAATGACTATGAATATTTCATCATGGAAATTTTGCCAAAATGGACCCTGAGGCAAAATGAACTGTTAAAGAAATTGTACCACTCTCCAGGTTTCGGCGGGTTGGACCCGACCCAATACCATGTATTTGTTCGTGAGGTCAAAAATAGGATCGAGTTGTTCAGGGAGTCCAATGTCCCTTTGGAGGCTGAACACCGCAAAGTAGCCAGAGAGTTTGATGAAATTGCTTCTGGAATGAGTGTAGAGGTCGGGGGAGAGCACATCACCCTTCAAAAAGCCGCAGCCTTTTTGGAACAAAAGGACCGCCATTTAAGGCAGACGGTTTGGGAAGCCACGGTAAAAGAAAGACTCAAACACAAAAAGACATTGGATGCACTGATGACGAAATTGTTGTCGATCAGAGCCAAAATGGCTTCCAATGCAGGCTTTGAATCCTTTGCGGATTATAAATTCAGGGACATGGGCCGGTTCGATTATGGCCGAAAGGACGCAGAGGCTTTTCATGAAGCGGTGGAGCGAACCGTGACACCCGAATTGGTGCGGAGATGTCAATTGCGTGCAAAAAAACTTGGATTGGACATGCTCAGGCCATGGGATTTGAACGTGGATGAGGACGGGCAAGACCCCCTCAAACCCTTTCAGACGCCCGAAGAGATGCTACGAATTGTGGTGTCGATGTTTGAAAGACTTGACCAAGGCATTGCCTCAAACCTTCGAAAGATGGATGAAATGGGTCATTTCGATTTGGGCTCCAGAATGGGCAAGGCTCCCGGGGGTTACAATTACGGCCTTCAAGAAACCGGTGTTCCGTTCATTTTCATGAATGCGGTTGGAACCCAAGCTGACCTGATTGTCATGTTGCATGAGGCGGGGCATGCCGTTCACTCATTTGCCACCCACCCGATTGAGGTCGCAGCCTTCAAACACCTTCCGGCTGAAATTGCGGAATTGGCCTCAATGAGCATGGAGTTGGTGATGATGGATTTTTTGGATGAAGCGTACTCCAACCCCCTTGAGATTGTCAGGGCAAAAAAGGAACAATTGATGCGGCCCTTGTTGTTGTTGCCGTGGATTGCGACAATAGACTGCTTTCAGTTTTGGCTACACGACCATCCGGGGCATTCCGAACAGGAAAGGGCTGGGGCCTGGATGGGGATTTACCACCGTTTTCACGGCCATCACATCGATTGGACAGGTTACGAGGATGCGCTGGAGCATCTTTGGCAAAAACAAGGACACGTGTATGAGGTGCCCTTCTATTACATTGAGTATGGAATCGCACAACTTGGGGCCTTGGGGGTGTGGCGAAACTATCGTCAAAACCCTTCCAAAGGCGTTCAGGATTATTTGGCGGCCCTTGCCTTGGGCTATTCCAAAACAATCCCCGAGGTTTATGAACGTGCCGGCGTAAAGTTTGACTTTTCAGAACAACACATCCGCGAAGTGATGCTCTTCTTGGGGCAGGAGCTGAATGGACTAGATTCCTGATTACTTCCTCAATTCCAACTTTTGGTTTTTCTCCAAACGAGCCACCGGATAGAGAAGGTGGGTGGGCTCATAATGGGGCGAACGTTTATAAAGCCAGTCCAATTGGGCATAGTCGCTTCCTGCAAATGCCGGATCTTCTGCTTTTTTGCGGGTGAATTCAGACATCAGGGCCGCATCTTCCGAAAGCATTTTTTGGGCTGTTTTTTCAAACACGTAGGAGGAAAAGTATTCCTTTTGGGACAAAATCGGGTCGAAAAAGTTCCAATGAAAATAGCTGTCATGTGATTGTGGTTCCAAAGTTTCCACGATGAATCGGTTGGACGATTGGTCCAAGAATATGACATAATCGCCAGAATGGAAATTGCGCTTGTGCTCGATGCGCTGCACCTTGACATCTTGGTTGGGATGGTGTCCCTCATAAGCGTTGGGTGAAGGCTTGCATTCTACGATTCGGTAGCTGACGACGTCTAAACTTTGGTCAGCCGACAATTGGCGCATCGCGATTCCGTTGATTTTGAGTCGGTCGACTACCTCGTGCCACGCCTGCGGAATGATGTAGGCCTCGGGCTTACCCACCACCACTTCTGCCACATAGCGGTTGAAAAACGGCACATTTTTATCCCAACGAACCTCGGGGTTGTATTGTAGCCTGCGGTGGCCCGAAACTGCACTCACCACATACTCGGCTTGATACCCCTTGAATCGTAACGTCTCGGGCAGCGTATCTAATTTCCAACGGATGGTAAAGAAGGGCTGTTTTTTGACGGCTTCATCGGCCTCTTTCCGCAGCCGGCCAATGATTTTCCGGTCTCGATTCACCGACTTGAGCAGTTGCAGGCAAAAATGATACGTCCCATTTACCCGTTGCTCGAAGGGCTTCAGCATGTGCGATTCGGTGGTGTATCCGATGGCATTGAAAAGGGTTGAAAATCCGGTGGCGTAACGAGGTGTTTCCAAAAACCCGATCAAACCCGAATCAGGAGGCAAATCCCAAGCCTTTGTCTGGACATAAGGAGCCATTTCCATTTCAATTGATTTCATATATCCCTCGATATCGGGATTTAGGGTAGAGGTCATGTATTGTGCCAACCCGGGAACAAGTTTGTCTTTTTGGGTGGCGATGTAGGTCATGATGTAAGGGTAGTCGGCCCCATTGCTTGTGTGGGTGTCAACAAACACGTCAGGCTTCCATTCGGCAAACATCTTGGCGAATGTTTTGGCGTTTCGGCTATCGAGCTTGATGAAATCGCGGTTGAGGTCCAAGTTCCGTCCGTTACCCCTGAAGCCATATTCTTCTGGCCCATTTTGGTTGGTGCGGTAAACTTGGTTGCGCAACAGGGTTCCGTCTACATTGTAAGTCGGGATGATGAGAATTACCAGGTGCTCCAACATGGACGTGTAGCGGTCGTCGGACAAAAGGTCGCGTGCCAACATCATGGAAGATTCAATCCCGTCTGGCTCCCCTGGGTGTATTCCGTTGTTAATCAATATGAAACGCATGTCTGCCTGCCTCAGAGGGACGGGGTGGAACACTTTGGAGGCGGAAATCACAAAAAGATGAAGGGGTTTGCCAATGTCTGTGCCTTCAGCGAATTCGATCAGCTTGCATTGGGGATATTGAGCGGCCAATTTGCCATAGAACTCTATGATTTCCTCATACGTTCCGGTGTAATTGGGTCCCTTTCGTTCAAATGGGGTTTGCGGTGCTTGTGCTTTCCCGAGGGCCATCCAAAACAAGGACATCAGGATAAGGCTTGGGACAGTGAACTTAAGGGGCCTCGGCATGTTGGGTGGAATAGGAGGAGAAAAAAGAAAAAATGTCGTTGACTTGGGTGTTCCAAAAACTGAATCCATGTCCGAAATCGGGCTCCAAGACGGCTTTCACGGTCAATTCCGGGTTTGATTTTTGGATTTCGGCATAAAGAACATCCGTTTGTTCCGACCGGACATATTGGTCTTCCGTGCCATGTGCCAAAAACAGCGGAGTTTTGATTTCTGAAGCTTTATGGCAGATGTTTTCGGTGATGGACCAGCGGTCCTGAAACTGGTCGCTGCTCCCCAAAAATCCTCTGTAAAGGTTGTCCTTCGGGAACAAAGACGGGTTGTAATCGCCGCTCATGGCCGCACCAGCAACAAAAAGGTCAGGCATTTCTTCCAACAACCTCAATGCACCACGGCCCCCGGCCCCCACACCCAACACAAAGTTATTTCCGTCCGGCGTAAACAGGCAGTATTGCTCTTGAAGCCACGGTAAAATGGAGTCTTTCAAAAAAGGAAAGGTAGGAGCGGTTTTCCAATCGGGCCTGGTTTCTGGGTAAACCTCCATGCAATACATGCTTTTGCCCATTTCGGGCATCACGATCCTGTAGCCTTGTTTCAGGGCTTTGGCACAGATTCTGGAGCGGGTACACCACCCTCCCTCTGAATCATCCCAAGCCGGCAACAACAACAAATCACCCTTCGGCTCAACATCCGGGACGCTCATGTTGATGTTCAAGTTTCCAACCCGAACAATTGCTCCGTCCGAAACGGTCTTGCATCCCGTGGCACCACCACCGCCATCCCCGTTTTGATTGGATTCAACCTCACCATTTCCATCGTTTTGTTCGGTGCTACAGCTTGAAAACAAAGCCATAGCTCCCACCCATAACATGAATGATGCGCCGCGGGAAAACCAAAAGGTATTAGATGACATAAGGAAAACTGCCTGCCCCAAATTTGCTGCAAATATAGAGTCCTGAACTCTGTGGCTCAAAGATGTCCAACGGATTAATTTCCACCTAAAAAGAAGGGATGAACATCATTCAGGAAGCGAAAGGGCCGATGTTATTCAGGGTTGTTCACAAATTCATAATATCAGCATCAAATTGAAGCCACATGTACGCTGCTATTTTGCAAAAATCGTTGCCCCAAACCGCAAATGGGTTTAACCAACTACCACACGCACTGCAACTATTGTGATGGGTCGTCGCCCATGGAAGCCTATGTTTTGGAAGCAATCCAACAAGGGTTTTCCTCCATTGGAATTTCTTCACACGCTTCGACTCCTGTGCAAATGCCTTGGTCGATGGGTCGGCGACAATGGCCACAGTATTTGCAGGACCTGATGGTGCTGAAGGGTAAATATGCGCGCGAAATCGAAGTTTATGCAGGTCTAGAGGTGGATTATGTGCCCGGGATATCTTGGTGGGATTTTCATGGTTCGGCCATCAAGTCGTTGGATTATGTGATTGGCTCCGTCCATTTGGTGGATGCATTTGCTGATGGTACGCCTTGGGAAATAGACGGCGATCATCCTGCGTTCATGAAAGGGTTGAATGAAATCTTCCATGGGGATGTTCAGGTGGCCGTTTCGAGGTATTTCGAGCTGATGCGTTGGATGCTAATGCTTGAAAATCCAGACGTGCTAGGCCACATGGATAAAATCAAAGTCCAAAATATTCAAGGAAAATTGTTTTCTGAAGGCGACCTGTGGTACAAGTCCGAAATCGATAAAACGCTCAAGGTTGCATCGACGATGGGCACCATAGTGGAAATCAATACAAGGGGTTGGTATTCAGGACGTGTGGATTCGTGTTATCCGAGCCCATGGATTTTGGAACGAATGGCCCAAATGAAAATCCCGGTTACAATCAGCTCCGACGCACATCGCCCCGAAGAGATTTCAGCGGGCATTGGATTCGCCGTCGAAACCCTATTGGGCTGTGGTTACAAATCGGTAGTTGTGTTGGAAAATGGAAAGTGGACACCCCAGCCCCTGAACAATGGAGCCCTTTCATTGTTGGAAAATTCAAAAGGCAGCCAAAACAGGATTGCCTGAAAAGGTTAATGCAGCTTGGGATTGTTTTGGTGGCGACTTGCGTCCCGTTGGGTTTTTTTCTCCAGATTCAATTTCAGGGCAGCTTCAAGGTCCACACCTGTTTGGTTGGCCAAGCAAATCAAGACGAACAGTACATCCGCCAACTCATCGTCCAATCGCTTGTCTTTGTCGCTTTCTTTGAAGCTTTGGTCGCCATATTTGCGCGCCATGATGCGCGCCACTTCGCCCACCTCTTCGGTAAGCATGGCCATGTTGGTCAATTCAGAAAAATATCTTACGCCGTAATCTCGAATCCATTGGTCAACGGCAGCTTGAGCTTCTTGCAATGTCATGCTTCAAAGGTAATTCAGTTCAGGGCATCATGTGAAACATCCACTCCAATTGAAGGGCCAAAACCACCAATGCCAACACGATGATTTTCAATCTCCCCCTGCCGTTTGGCATGCTCTTATCCAAACCATTTGAAAGGAACTCTACCAAAGGAATGGCCCCAAGTCCCAACAACAATGGAAGAAAAGGCAAGTGATAAGTGGGGTGGGAAAATGCCAAAAAGTAGGGGATTGATGCAGCCAATACCATCCAAAACACCCAAGAAGGAATGGTGGGGTCGATCCAGTGTTGCCAACACCCCCACAACATGGACAGGGACAACCAAAGGATCAAGGAAAACAAAACAGCCCCCCAGGCCAAAACTGCTGCTCCCCACTTTTTTTGGTCATGGTGGCGGGCAAGACGGGATGCTGTAAACGTGTCGAACACAAAGGTTGTGCGAATTCTTGCTGCAGTCCTGATGAAGAATTGCCGTGGCTCCAGCTTGATATGGCTCCAAGCCTCCTCTTGGAACACCGCATTTTTTTGGCTTAACGGCAATTGGTCCAATGCCCGGATACGGTTGCGAAACAAAGTGTCGATGCCCTTTTCTCCCTCCCAATGACTTCCCAAGTACCACGTTTTGTAGTCAGGCGTCCACGGATTGTTGCCAAGATAGAAATTCCGAGAATTGGACTCATTGACAATGACGACACGATTGTTTTGAGCTGAAATGAATCCCACCCAAGCCATCACAACGGTAGATGCCACCACAACCGCACCGGCTGATGGGGCCAGTTTTTTGGTTCGTATGTACAAAAACAAGGGTGCAACCAATGAAAGTAAGGCAAATGATGGCCTCAATAGAACCAAAAAGCCCAAAGAAAATCCAACTAGCCAAATGGAGACCCGCCCACCCTGAAACATGGTAATGGCTTGAAGGGAAATGAAGCAAAGGCATGCAGCTGCAGGAAGTTGTGTCAGGGGTTCTACGCTGAAATGGACGAACTCAGGATAAACGCACAACAGAAGCACCGATAAATTTCCGGCCGCCCTGCTATGAATCCGGGAAACCAAGGCAAACAGCGTCATGGCCAAACAAACAAACCAAGGTAGCATGCTAGCCCTCACCGAAGCTGGGCCGTCACCGAACAGGAACATCCATGCAGACTCATACAAGGAAATCCCTGGAGGCCAATAGGTGTCAGTGAAATCACCTGAGAGGTAGTTTTTCGCCAAAAGGACGTAATGGGCACTGTCCCCGACCAGGGGCGATTGGGCGCCAATCACCACGAAAACAAGGCGGACAAACACCCCCAACGCCAACAGAATCAGCAACGCTGAGGGCCCATCCAGCCACAAGTGAACACGTTTTATGACCCTGTCCATGGTCAAAAGTCGGGGTCTTTGGTGTCGATGAAAATGGTGACGGGCCCGTCATTGACGAGATGGACCTTCATGTCCGCGCCAAACTCACCTGTTGCAACATTTCCCGAAAAAGAAAGCCTTAGCAATTCCAGGAACCGTTCATACAACGGAATGGAAACAGGTGGAGGGGCTGACCTAGTGTAGGAGGGTCGGTTCCCCTTCTTGCTTTGGGCATACAAGGTAAATTGCGAAACCACCAGGATTTCTCCACCCACATCCTGTACCGAAAGGTTCATTTTGTCTTCTGCGTCTCGGAATATGCGAAGCTGGACTAATTTTTTCACCATCCACTCGAGCTCCTTTTCAGTGTCCTCTGCACAAAAACCCACCAAAACCATCAGGCCCTGTTCGATGCTGCCGCAGATAGTTCCCCCTACCTCGACCCTTGCCCCAGCGGTCCGTTGAACAATTGCTCTCATGGATGACTCTTTGACCCCAAAGATGCAAAATCCCGAATCATTGTGTTTCGTATGGCCGGTCGCATCTTGAATGTTTGTATTTTTAGCAAGTAACGAACTTTCCCAAGGCCACATTTCAACCTTCAGATGCAAAGATTCCTTTTTGTTTGTTTTGTGCTCCCGGCCTTTTTTTGCTCGGTTTCTACAGCCTATGGTCAGTCTGCCCCACAGTCGGCCGAACGGTTGGTTTTGGAAAGTCAGGAGGGCAAAGTCAAATCTTTTCCCCGCGGAGCGATGCTACATATTCATGGTCCGGTTGGCACAAAACCGATAAAAGGACGCTTCCAAGGGATTGGAGATAGTTTGGCCGTCGAGGTTTCGGGGAAAACAGTCAAGATTCCGGTTGGCGAAGTCAAAGCCGTCCGTCGGGTGATATGGGCATCGGTTGTTGCCGGAGGGTATTTTTTCTTGAATGTCCTTTCCTCGGTTTCCTTGGGTATTTTTGGATTGAGCCTCAGTGGACTGTTTTTGCTGAATGCTGCAGCAATTTCAATTGCGCTTTCGCTGCCCTATTTGGCTTTAGCCGTGGTTCTGATAGCCTTAGGCACTAGGATTTACAAAGTCCCGAAATGGAAAATAAAACGATGAAAAACCGTTCCTATATGATGTTTGGCAGGCTGCTTGGGATTGTTGCTCTCTTGGTGACGATGGTTGCAGGTGGGGCAAAGGCTCAAAAAGCCTTGTTTGTAGGAAACAGTTACACCTACGTAAACGACTTGCCGGGTATGTTGAGAAGCCTCAGCCAATCGGGGGGCATCACCTTAAATACCGAGATGAGCGCACCGGGGGGGCATACTTTCATGGCGCACACCTCGAATGCCACAACGTTGAGTTTCTTAGGCATGCCCGGGTTTGATTTTGTCATTTTTCAGGAGCAAAGCCAGCGGCCCTCCTTCCCTCAATCACAAGTACAACAAGAAGTATACCCTTACGCGGCACAGCTTGACTCTCTTTACCATGTTGCCAATCCTTGTGGCCAATCGGTTTTTTTCATGACCTGGGGCAGGAAGTATGGCGACACTCAAAATTGCCAGTTTTGGCAGCCAGTCTGCACGTATGAGGGCATGCAGGTGGAATTGCGGCGGTCTTATTTGAACATGGCCCAACAAAACCAAGCCATTGTGGCCCCGGTGGGAATTGCCTGGTGGGAGGCGATGAGACGCGATAGCCTTTTGGAATTGTACAGTGGTGATTTTAGCCACCCCGAAGTGACGGGCACCTATTTGGCGGCCTGTGTTTTTTACAGCACACTTTTCAGGAGGCCAAGCTTGGGGCTATCCTATCGGTCTTCCTTGGACTCTTCGACCGCGACCTTTTTACAGGCGGTGGCCGATGATGTTGTGTTTGACAGCCTAACCACTTGGAGAATTGGATTGGATGATTTGGCTGTGGGCTTTTCCCACCAAGACTTGGGATCCGGGTTGGTGGCTTTCACGGAAAGCGCGGCAAATGCAACATCTTGGACTTGGGATTTCGGTGATGGAAACCAAAGCGTTATGCCCAATCCGCAGCATTCTTATGCATTCAGCGGGTCTTATGTCGTATCTCTGACGGTCTCGGACGGGTGCGATACACTGTCCATGAGCGATACGGTTTCTGTGCAGTTGGTTTCGGTCAATCAAGGTTTGTCCGGTCAACTTAAAGTGTTTCCGAATCCCGCCAAGTCCGAAGTTCGGCTGGACCTTCCACTGGGTGCCCAAATGGTAGTACTAAAGGACGCCACAGGCCGAAGCGTTGGCGTTTGGACGGAACAATACCCAATCAAGAGTTGGAATATCCAAATCGGGAATCTGCCATCGGGCCTTTATTGGATCACCACTGACCAAGTGGACAATGGGTCACAAAAGATTTTGAAATTACCCTGAGCGGGTGTGATTAATCCCACATGGTGATAGACAAATAGTCCCTTGTTTGTCCTACGGCCGCTTTGCAACTCCCTCGAGTTGTTGTTGTCCTTCAAACACCCTATCTTTGAGGCGATTATGAAAATGATTTCCCGTCTGTTCGCGCCTTTGTTCCTGTGTTTTTCCTTGCTGCTTTCCAGCACGGGATTCACGGCCTATGAGCGTTTATGCAGCGTTGCGGGCCGGGATTTTTCATTGACAGCTGACCATGGCGCATGTTGTAAGGGGCATCAGCATACCGCCCAGTCATCCATGGGCTCTTGCTGTAAATCGAAAAAACACAGCGCCCCGGTTTCGTTGGATGCATCTCGTTGCTGCACCTTCAATGCTATGCTTTTTCAATCAGGCGGGGGGGTGGCCCCTGTCGAGTTTGAATTGCCTCAGCTGAGCCCTTTGCTTTTCAAAGTCCCTGTAGTCAACATCCATTTCACAAGCCTCCTCTCTCCGGGGAAGTGCAATTTTGGCATGGAACGAAGTTTGGTGCCCGTTTCAGGCATGCAGGCCCGCGTTCGGATGCAATCCTTCATTTGTTAGCCTCGGCTTGATTGGATTCCGTTGGGCTAAAATCCAGCGGATTAAAGCGATCTGTGCAGATCGCCAGTTCGATTGTGTTTCCAAACAAGCATCAAATGAAAAAACTACTCATTCCATTTTTGCTGATGGCTTTCAGCATGACCCATTCGCAAGGCCCTCCCATCACAATTGACAAGCCCATCATGTTGGGTGCGGGCAAAGGAACGGCCAGGGCCCTATTGAGGATGGTCCAAACGGCCGAACTTGATTTTCAGGCGATGGTTCTTGAGGGCGACTACAACCTTTCCAACAGCCTGGCGGTGGGTGCAGATGTGCCCGTCATGTTGGGATCCAACTTTTTGCAAAAACCCTTTGGCGATGTTTCTGCCATGTTGAAGTATCAGTTTGTGCGAATTGATGGTCAAGGAAAGTCGTTGCGGATAGCCGCCAAGGCCAAACAAGGATTTGCAACTGGGCGAAAACTGGAGACGCCATTGATCGGGATGGGCCACCACATGACTTACGGAGGTGTCCTTGCGGCCTATGAAAGCCTAAAGCTTGGCTTACAGTCTGAAATGGGGTATTCGGTCATGTACGGAGGGGCACACCTCAACAACCTGAATTACAAGTTCGGGATCGGGCTGCCCTTGCTAAAACCCACCTACCCGGTAAACCAGGTCACGGTTTACCTTGAAACGGAAGGCCAGAATTTCAAGCAGCACCATGGCAAATCCCAATATGGCTATTTTGTGGCCCCAGGTTTGCAGTATGCCCGCAAGAGATTCACTTTCGATCTTTCTGTCCAGGTTCCCTTGGCCCAACAATTGCAGCCAAGCCTTTTCCGAAAATGGTCGGGATTGGTGGGCGCAAGGGTCATTCTTTGACTTAAACAAATTATTGCAATGAAAAATCTTAGTATATTCATTTTCATTTTATTGGCAAACTTTGGATTTGCCCAAAAGGACCATTTTTCCGTCAAGGTGGATGGCCTAGGTTGCCCCTTTTGTGCCTACGGACTTGAAAAAGCATTCAAATCCATCGAGGGGGTTTCTAAAATCTCGATCGACTTGGAGTCGGGCATGCTGACCTACAATCTGCCCTCATCGACAGGTATGACCCAACAACAGGTGTCCCAAACCATTGAGTCGGCGGGCTATACCATGCGCTGGATTCAAATCAAACGTTCATCTGGAACGGTGGAGGAGGCTACAGTCGAAAAGCCAAAGCACCCTGTCGGGGAAGATGTTGTTGTGGAGTTATCGGTTGCGGGCAATTGTGACATGTGTCGGGACAGGATTGAAAGTGCCGCTTTGGGTGTCAAGGGCGTCAAATCGGCTTCTTGGAATCCAGCTGATGAGGTTCTCACCTTTGCATATGAGGGTCAAGTGGACATGAGGAAACAGGTTGCTATGGCCATCGCCGCATCTGGACATGACACGGATGGATTCAAGGCATCTTCCAAAACCTACAAGAGCCTTCCGGGCTGCTGCAAGTACAGATAATAGGAATTGGGTCGCTGTGCCGTACGCCTTTCGGTGCAGTGGCCCAACTTGCTTGTGTTGGGTTTTATGGACGCTTTGTCTACCAATGGCGTAGTTGGGATTGGCGTGGGTGTTTTTTTTCATAATTTTAAAACCATGAACGCAAGTCTTTATATCCGAAAAGGGCTTTTGGTGTTGGCATTGTCGTGGAGCGTAGTTGCCATGCTGTGTGAAAATCAGCTGAAGGCTCAATGTTACGGTGCAAGCCAATCGGTGAACGAATTGGGCATCCGAATCGGGAGCCTAACCAATGCATCCTCTGAAGGGGGGCTTTACATCCCGGAAAAATCAGCCCACTTAGGTTATTTCAATGGAATCCATTACAAGCGTTATGGTGCCATTGGAGCCTTTCGTACATCTTTGGGGCTTACTCGATACGACCATGAAGACCGCCGTGGATGCCCAAACTGCCTTCGGGTGGATGGAAAGGTCACCAACCTGAAGTTCAGGGCCGGATATGAGTTTTTCATGATGCTAGGGCCCATTGAGCCCTTCTTTGCCATTGATTTGGTTGCGGCATACGGCACATACAAGGGGGAGACATACAGCACAGGCCCCGGAACCTATTCTGAGTCCACGGATGTGCGCAACAGGCGCGGAATGGGGTTTGGTCCTGCTGCAGGTTTGAGGGTTTGGTTGGGATACTCGATTTCGATTTCTGCCGAGGCTAGCCTTGAGGCCATGTTTTATGGGAATTCAACCCAAATCTCCCAGATTACCCCAGAGGCACAAACCACATCCTTTTTCGGCAATCGTTTTGTTTCCGAATTCCATCCTTTGAATTGGGTCTCATTGAACGTCATGTTTTGATGCCCCCCATTTTATGGGTGAATTGTTTGAGCAAGTTTGAAGCGGTAAATTAGCCGACCTAATTCGTATATTTTTTCATCATGGCAGAATTTCAATTCGACCTCACCGTGATTGGCTCCGGCCCAGGTGGTTATGTTGCAGCTGTTCGCGCTGCCCAATTGGGTTTCAAAGTGGCAATCGTCGAGAAGTATCAAACCTTAGGGGGTACTTGCTTGAATGTTGGTTGCATTCCCTCCAAAGCCCTTTTGGACTCAAGCCACCATTTTCATGACGCGCAACACAAGTTCAAGGCCCACGGCATTCAGGTCAGCGGATTGAAAGTTGACCTACCCACGATGGTTTCTCGTAAACAGGAAGTGGTGAATGCCACGACTGAAGGGGTCAAGTTCCTGATGAACAAAAACAAGGTAACCGTCCATCACGGGCACGGTTCGTTCAAAGACCGACACACAATCCAAATCACCTCCACCGACGGCAAGGTGTCAGAAATCACCACTGACAAAGTCATCATCGCCACGGGTTCCAAGCCGGCTACCATTCCAGGGGTTTCGATAGACAAATCGCGGATCATCAGCAGTACCGAAGCCTTGAAAATCGACAAGGTTCCCAAGCGCATGGTCGTGATTGGGGCTGGCGTCATTGGATTGGAGTTGGGGTCTGTTTTTGCTCGACTTGGAACGGAAGTCGACGTGGTGGAATATACCGATCGCGCCCTGAATGGCATGGATGGGAGCCTAGGAAAAGAAATCGTCAAGGTTTTGAAAAAGGACTTGGGCTTTAATTTTTATTTCAGCCACAAAGTCGTTTCTGCCCAAAACAATGGTAAATCCGTGGTCGTGAAGGCTTTGGACCCCACAGGAAAAGAGGTGGAGTTCAACGGAGACTATTGTTTGGTGGCCACGGGTCGCAAACCCTACACCGACAGCCTTGGATTGGAAAAGATCGGCGTCTCGGTGGATGAAAGGGGGCGCGTCTCGGTAGACGGTCACCTCATGACAAACGTGGATGGAGTATATGCGATAGGCGATGTGATCAAAGGCGCCATGTTGGCTCACAAGGCAAGTGAAGAAGGTGTTTTTGTGGCTGAAGTTTTGGCGGGCCAACACCCTCATATCAATTACAAAGCCATTCCGGGCGTGGTGTATACTTGGCCAGAAGTCGCAGGTGTGGGATACACGGAAGAGGAGCTGAAAGCAGATGGGGTGCCCTACAAAAAAGGAGATTTCCAGTTCCGTGCCTCAGGCCGAGCCCGGGCGAGCATGGATACCGATGGCTTTGTGAAAATATTGGCTCACAAAGAAACCGATGAAATTTTGGGAATGCACATCATTGGTCCCCGTGCTGCTGACATGATCATGGAAGGGGTGATGGGCCTGGAGTACCGTGCGTCTGCCGAGGATTTGGCGATTTTCTCTCACGCCCATCCTACGTTTTCGGAATCCATCAAAGAGGCGGCCATGGACGCCACGGGAGCTCGCGCAATCCATAAGTGAGGAAATCCAGTTCAAAACAAGGTTTGGATGCCTTGTTCTTGATTCACCAGTTCTGCAAAACGTTTGACGGAATCATAATATCCGCCAAACCCTTCAGTTTCTTGGAGCTTCTCCATCCATTCTGAAGAAATGGCATCAAGGCCAAGTGCAGCTCCGGCAATTTGTCCTGCAATGGAACAATTGGTGTCGGTATCACCCCCCGTGGATGCAATTGCCTTCATCATTCCCGTAATTCCCAAGACATTGGCTTGACTTGCTGCGAAAAGGGCGAAGGGAACCGACTCGTGGGCCAGGGGGCTGTTTCCGAATCGCTTGGCCACTTCGCGGATGGTCAAATCCGAATGTGTTGACAATTCCTCCAAACGGGTTCTGACGATCGATTTCGGCATATGTCGAATGACAAACGGCAATACGTTTAGGTTCTTTTCGCTGGCGACCCGGATTGCCAAACACACGGCCAGTGCAGCCGCAAATGCCTCTTCTTGGCTCTGAGTCACCTCAACGCAGTCCCGGATTTGACTTTGCCCTTCTGGTGTGGTCGGATCTATCCAAAAAGCCAAAGGGGCAATTCGCATGGCGGCATCGTTGGTGGCTGCGTAGTCTCCGTTGCTCAATGCGCGTCCCGCACCTCCAATCAGACTCACCATGGCCATCAACGTGGGTGCGCCTATTCCTTGGATCCTGCCCGACTGGTACCACTCGGCGAACGTTTGGCCCAAATGACGCAAATTCAACCCCTTGTTGGCAAGCAATGATTCGCAAGTTGCGGCAGTCAGCTGGGTGTCGTCTGTGAAACTCCATCTATCGTCTCCGGCTGGAATGTCAGACAATTCAAATTTGCTTCCAAAGGCATCGCCCAAAAAGCCGGTAATGAGGCAGGATTTTACTTTCTGATGCATGGCAATTCGGGTTTTAAGGCCAGCAATGAAGGAATACCGAAACAAAATTATTTTTTGTGGACGCCAGAGCAGAGCGTAGTTTTCCGCAATTGGTGAGCAAGGACATCCCGTTTGTCCATTGAAAAGGCCAAAGATTGATTCCTTTTGGGCATGGTTGTTGTAGCTAGAGTTCAAGAGGGCCATGCGTTTCGAGGGAACGTATCTCGGTGGATTGATTAAATTTGCAACCTCGGGGAAAACAATTGATCTCTTCTAGAATGACTAAAGGCGTTGAATTCATCAAATTGGGGCTTTGGGCGGCACTTGTGTGGTCATCACCTCTTGCAGCCCAAACGGTCGAACCAGAATCGCCGGAGCGATACAGGAAGTCTCACTCTTTCACCATGCCTGACCCGGGCAATGCCAACGCTACCGCCCAATTACGGGACTCGCAGCCTTACAGCGGTACGCCGGGGTTAAATTATCTGTTCGATTCCAGGACAACCAAGCTTTTGGACCTCCATAAAAAAAGCAATGAGGGCACGAGTGAAGCAGATGGTTTCCGCATTCAGATTTACGCCGGGGGAGACCAAAACCTTGCGAATGAAGCGAGGGCGGACTTTTTGGCCACTTTTACAGCGGAAGGTTATGAAATCCATCAAATCTGGGACCCACCCCATTTTCGTGTGAGGGTAGGTGATTTCCGGACGCGAACCGAAGCAATGAATGCCCTTCCTAACATCAGGCGGATATTTCCCGATGGGTTTGTGGTTGCGGATAAAATCAAGCTCAAGAAAGCCAAGAAACCACAGGTCGCCCCCGATGGAACGGCGCCTTTGTCACCCGGCCCAAACCCAAGTGGCCGTTGATGGGTTATTTCCTTGAATCGTTGATCAGTTGGTATAATTCGTCCAACCTAGGTGAAAGGATGATTTCCGTCCTCCTGTTGGCCGCACGGGCCTCGGTGGTGGAGCCCTGAACTTTAGGTGTGGTTTCGCCCCGCCCACTTGGAATGATGCGGGTGTTGGGGACCCCATTTTCTACCAAAATCCTAACTACTTCGGTGGAGCGCATCACGCTCAAATCCCAATTGTCCTTGATTTGGCCGAGGTTGGTCACCTTCACGTCGTCCGTGTGTCCCTCAACCAAAATACTGAGGTCGGCTTGATCCTTCAAAATTGCGGCAAGTCCGGCCAGTGCATTTCGACCATTTTTGTCGATTTGTGTGCTTCCCGAAGCAAACAACAGCTTGTTGGACAGGCTCACATACACCTTGCCATCTACCACTTCCACAGTTAGGCCGTCTTTTTGGAATCCGAGAAGGGCGTCCTCGATACGTTTTCTGAGGGCCTGCATGGCGGAGTCTCTTGCGGCAAGGGTTCCCTCCACCTCTTTCAAACGAGCCTCGCGTGCTGCCAAAGTTTTTTCCACTTCCGCCAATCTCGCCTCGCGCTCGTTCAAACTGGCCTGCATGCTTTCAATCTGTTTGAGCAGGTCCTGCAGCTTCTCGGTGCTTCTTTCCTTGAGCTGGTCGTAATTTTTCTTCAATTGTTCGCAGGAGGCCTTGGTATCTGCCAAAGTGCCCTTCAGATCACGATTGTTCTTTCCAAGGCGAAGGGTGTCCTGCTCCAAAGACTTGCGGGCCTTTTCGCAATCTTCCAATTTGGTTTTAGCGCTTGCCAACTCACCTTGAAGCTTTTTCAACTCCTCGTTCCGTTTGTCTAGCATTTGTTGAACCTGATTTTTCAGGTTTTCCATTTCTGTGTATTTCTTTTTAGAAACCACACATGAGCTCAAAGACAGGGCTAGGGTCAGGAAAAATGCGACGGTTCGTATATGAGAAAAGTTCTTTTTCATGGATGCCAATTTATCTCTAGCAAAAGTATCCCAAACACCCCATCAGGTAGGGGTTAGAAATGCGCATACTTTCGTCGGTATCCTCTAATCCGAACAAAATAATGGACAACCCCAGTGGCGGGACAGTGTATTGGTCGGTAAAGCAAAACGCCCCTTTGGCGGAGGGGCGTTGTTGTATTTTTATTGTTTTTTACTGAGCCGAAGCTTTCAAGATGTCCGGAACTTTCTCTAGTTCGTACTTGGGCTTGTTTCCTTCACATACAATCTCGGTTTTAACCTCATAGTAGGAGAAAATGGTTTTCGGATTGCCTGCGGGGCTCTTGAATTTCATGGTGCGGACGATGTTAGGAAGGATTTCCTTGACTTTGGCATCATTTGCGTACATGACACGTGAGTTGACTACACTGCCGTTCCGATCAAGTTCAACTTCGATCAGGGCTTGAGCCAAACCGCAGTACCCAATGTTGCGAAGGTTTTTCCGCATTTCCACCCCAAACTGGCTTTGGTCGGAGATTTCAGGATTGCCCACACCGCCCATTGGAACGTTGGCGAAGGAGCCTTTGTGGGATGGGTCAGGATTGTGTTCACCCGTTGAAACATATTCAATGTTCGCCTGAGGAGGAATCTTGCCTCCACCTGGTTTTTGAGGTGCTTTGCTGACCGCTTTGGGGCTGCTTTCAACCGTTGGGCTGGGGGTGTCGTTTCTGCTCGTGACAACGAGTTTGTTGTTGGGTGCTGGCTGATACACAACCGGCTGATCCGCTTTCTTTGCAGGCTCTTCCGCCACTGGCTCGTCTTTCTCTTCGGATAGGAATCCATCCTCTTCGGCGGGCTCTTCTTTGGCAACGGGCTCTTCTTTGACGGCAACAGGTGTTGGTTCGGCCTCTTTCTTCACTGGTTGTGCAACGACGACAGGCTTGGTTTCAGGCTCCTTTTTTACCGGCTCCGAAACCACCACAGGTTCTGTTTTTACAGGTTGTTTGACCGGCTCGGGCTCCTTTTTGACCGGCTCGGCAACTGCTACCTCTTTGGAGGCTTCTTCTTTCTTGGGAGCGGCTGCAATTTCGCCGCCACCGACCAAAGGAATTTTCTTGTACACATTCTCGTTGGGTGAGCCAGAACAGGGAACGATTGGCTTCACTTCGAAATAAATGGTTTTTGACCCCTTCACGTCGACCGCATTCCAACGAACACTGCTCACGATGTCAACGACTGATTGCTTGTAGCAATCGTTTTTACCCGTAAGCGTTTTGGCAGAGGTTACTTTTCCGGATTCGTCGAATTTTACCTCCAAGTACACGGCGTCATTGCCACAGCAAGAGGATTTTTCCTTGAGTTGGGCGTAAATATATCCATGCACAGTATGCTTGTCATCGTCGAAAATGAAGGTTTTGGGATCTGCCCTTGCAGTCAAAACATCCACTTGCGAAAAGCCGGCGTAAAAAAGGCCGAGGGTAAAAAATGATGCCAAAGAGAGGATTCTCATGGTGGTCAGATTAATCCGGTTGTCAAAAATTAAACCTAAAGATACTTACAAATCTAATAATTCATACCAGAGAAAAAACAAGCCCAGAAAGTTTGCAGGCTACTTCAGGGCGCCTCAAGCAAGCTCTAGCACATCTGGGTTCAGGGTGGAGATTTCGTCCAAGGTGTCTTGGATTTCTGCCAGGTTTTCCGAGGTGACCAAGCGAATACGGTAAGGCTTGAAATGGGCAATCCCTTTGAAATAATTGGTGTAGTGCCTGCGCATTTCATGAATCCCCACTTTTTCTCCCTTCCATTCCACACTGCTATTGAGGTGCCTCCGACAAACGCGCACACGCTCTTGCAGGTCGGGAGATGGCAGGTGTTCACCAGTGGCCATAAAATGTTTGATTTCGTTGAAAATCCAAGGATTACCTATCGCTGCGCGGCCAATCATGATGCCGTCCACACCGTATGTTCTTCGGTTGAACAAGGCCTTTTCGGGTGTGTCCACATCTCCGTTTCCAAAAATGGGTATTTGAATGTCTGGATGGGACTTGACCTCCTTGATGAAGTCCCAGTTTGCCTCTCCTTTGTACATCTGTGCCCTGGTGCGACCATGGATACTAAGAGCTTTGATGCCAGCATCCTGCAACCTCAGCGCAACTTCCATGATTCTGATGGTGGAATCGTCCCATCCCAGGCGGGTTTTGACTGTCACGGGCAAATGGGTGCTTTTCACGATTTCCCTGGTCATGCGCTCCATTTTGTCCACGTCCTGCAAAATGGCAGCCCCGGCACCCTTACAAACCACATTTTTCACAGGACACCCGTAATTGATGTCCAAGAGCTCGGGATTGGCGCGTTCAACCCATTTTGTCGAGGCGCGCATCGAATCGATTTCCCCGCCGAATATTTGGATTCCGACTGGCCTTTCGGCCGGATAGATGTCCAGCTTTTGAAGGCTTTTGTCTGCATCGCGAATCAGCCCCTCCACGGAAATGAACTCTGTGAAGACCAGATCAGCTCCCAATTCCCTGCAAATGATACGGAATGGTGGATCACTCACATCCTCCATGGGGGCAAGCAACAAGGGGAACTCGCCTATCTCTATGTCAGCAATCTTGACCATGGTTGGCAAATGGAGCCAAGTTGTTTTTAGTAAATTTACGAAGTATTCCACAAATCCACTTTGCAACGCAACCAACCATACTTTGTCGCAGGACAGTCCATCGGTCCTGCAGGTGCCATGTTGCTCGCCGTCGCCCTGGTGGCCATCTGTTATTTGTTCAGCGCCGTGGTTGTGAATCTTTTGTTTGGGTTGTTTGGCTATAACGATTGGGGCACCATGATGGCATCTGCTTCAGGTCGCATGCTTTACAGGACCACAAGCGGCATTTCCGGATTGTTGAGCTGGGGGCTTCCTGCGGTTTTGTGGGCCGTTTACATGGGGGGATTCAGGACCAGATTGGGTCTTGAGCTCAGGGCTTCGGTCGGGCATAGGCTCTTAGCGTTTTGGATTCCGATTTTCCTGCTTCCGGTCGTTTCCAGCCTTATCATTCCCAAAGACTGGGGGCTGTTGCCGGAGGGTTTGGATGGCGTTAGGCAATGGGCAGAGGGTCAAGAGCAAAGAGTCAACAGCATTTTGGTTTCCTTGCTTTCCGAATCGGGTTGGCTCGTTTTTGTGATGAATGTGGTGTCAGTCGCGGTAATTCCGGCCATCGCAGAGGAGTTTTTGTTCCGTGGGGTGTTGTTGGACGTACTCAGGAGAACAATGCCTGATTGGGCAGCTGTTTGGCTTTCTGCCGCCGTCTTTTCATTGGTTCATTTCCAGTTTTATGGATTTTTTGCTCGAATGGCACTTGGGGTAATCTTCGGACACATGTATTTGCATACCGGTGATTTGAGATGCAGCATTTGGGCCCATTTCGCGCACAATTTCTTCAGTTTGACTTTGGTGATGTTGGTTTCAAGCGGCTTTTTGCCACAGTCCTTCTTGCAGGGGCGATTGGAGTTTGGGTGGGTCATCACGTTGTCGGCCTCCTTGGTGGCTTTTGCACTGCTTTACGTATATTTCCTCCGGATTTCGCCATTGAAATCTTTGCAAGTGGATGAATAATTTGCTGACTCGTGCCCTAACAGGAATCATTGCAGGGAGCCTTACCATTTTTTTAGTCGTGGTTTCGCCATGGGGTCTTTGGGCCTTTTGTCTGCTTGTTTCCTGTGTTGGGCTCTTGGAGTTTTATCGAATTTCGGGTGTTTCTTCATCTGCAAAATGGTACATGGTGTGCATGGCCCTTTTGGCTTGGTTGTATTTGGCTGCGGGAAACCTTTGGACATTGCCTGACCACCTGACCCGCATATTCGTTTTTTTCGACATGAACTGGCACGTATGCGCCGCTGTGATATTTGGGATGGCCGCCATCATCACCTTGTATGGCTACCGGGGTGAAAACGCAATCGCAGAGGTGGGAATCGTGGCCCTCGGCTTTATGTATGTGTTGTTGCCCTTCATGCTTCTGTTTCTGATGTCCATCCAACCCATGGATTATTTGTTGGCTACCCGAAACCCCATAGCAGACCTGGCGGGGGGGAGAGCTGAACGCTACACCTACATGGTGCCGTTGGGAATCTTTTTCCTGACCTGGGCGTTGGATGTCTTTGCCTATTTTGGAGGAAAGTTTTTGGGCAAAAAAAAGCTTTGGGAACGCATAAGCCCCAAAAAAACATGGGAGGGAGCCATCATCGGAGCCTTTTTCACCTTGGGCTTGGCAGTCGCCTTGGAGTTTTTATGGCCCCAAACATGGAGCTGGTTGGTGGTGGGCGCCATCATCTCGGTGTTTTCTCAATTCGGAGACTTGGTGGAGAGCATGTACAAACGGGGCTTGAATTTGAAGGACAGCGGTGGGATTTTGCCTGGTCATGGCGGTGTTTTGGACCGCTTTGATGGCATGTTGATCACATTGCCGATGATATACCTGTACATTTCAGCCGCGGTTTTCTAATCAGGAGGGGAGTCAGGCCCTGGTTCGGTGATTTTTGAATAAAGAAAGCGCTTCATGCCGAACAAATTTTGCACGATTAAGCAATCTCAATAACTTTGACCGCCCAATAAATACAGGGCACATCAAAAATTCATAAACAATTTATGAGCACAGCAAAAGAGACCCCACTTGATTCGCTTCTGAAGCGCTTCCAAATTGCTGCTGATCACCTCAAGGCCTCTGACAAGGTGCGCAAAACCTTGGAGGTTCCTGAGAAAATCGTGCAGGTCAATCTTCCCGTCACGTTGGACAACGGCAAGACGGAAGTTTTCAATGCGTTCAGGGTGGTACACTCCACGGTTTTGGGTCCTTCCAAGGGCGGTATCCGTTATTCCTTGGACGTTGATCAAAACGAAGTGCAGGCACTCGCTGGTTGGATGACCCTGAAATGCGCAGTGGTGGACCTTCCCTACGGTGGTGGAAAAGGTGGCATCACCATCGACCCCAAAAAATATTCCGTCAACGAATTGGAGCGCATCACCCGTGCCTATGCCCGCTCTATGCGTGACGTGTTCGGGGTGGACAAAGATGTTCCGGCTCCTGACATGAACACCTCCGGACGTGAGATGGCATGGATCGTGGATGAGTTCTCCAGGATTCGCGGCCAACAGGAGCCAGGTGTCATCACGGGTAAGCCCCTCCAATTGGGTGGATCCAAAGGACGCGAGGCTGCAACGGGTCGTGGTGTGATGACCACTGCCATGTGTGCCATGAAGAAACTCGGTTGGGACCCCAAGGCAACCAAGGCGGCAGTCCAAGGCTTCGGAAACGTTGGCTCTTTTGCGGCGAAGCTTTTGGCTGAAAAAGGAGTAACCGTTGTGGCCATCTCCGATGTGACAGGCGCTTACTACAACGAAAACGGCTTGGACATCCCGGCCGCATTCAACTACGCCCGTACCAACAAAAGCCTGGAAGGCTTCACCGGAGGCAAAAAGATTTCCAATGAAGAGTTGCTTGCCCTCGATGTCCAATTGTTGGCGCCCTGTGCTTTGCAAGACGTGATTACCGAAAAAAATGCCGCCAACATCAAGGCCAAGTTGATTGTAGAGGGCGCAAATGGGCCCGTCGCCGCTTCAGCTGATGCCATTTTGGACAGCAAGGGCATTGTGATTGTGCCGGATATTTTGGCCAATGCAGGTGGGGTGACCATCTCCTACTTCGAATGGGTTCAAAACCGTTTGGGCCATTATTGGACCGAAGATGAAGTGAACTCCAAGGGCGACCCCAAAATGGAAGCCGCTTTCGAGGAGGTTTGGGCCGCTTCCAAACAATACAACTGCAACATGCGAATTGCCGCCTACATCGTAGGTATCCGTCGTGTGGCTGCAGGCATCGAGCTCAAAGGAATCTATTGATTTTGTGCCTGAAACCGAAAAAGGCCCCCGAATTTCGGGGGCCTTTTTGTTTTGGAAAACAAGGCGGGAGTAATTTGCCCGCGCCTTGGTCATGCACATTATTTGATGAACAACATCTCGCGGTATTTGGGAACTGGCCAAACATCATCGGCGACAATGTTCTCCAAGCGGTCTGAGGCGGCTCGGATGGATGCCATCAGGGGCACAACCTTTTCGCCGTATGCAATGCCATGCGCCCGCATGTCATCGCCATGGTGCTCGGATGCCAGCTCTTTCCTCAGCGCGTTCAGGGAGTTCAGCAGCCCATCTACCTCTTTGGAGATTTCTTCGATGAGCGCGACCTGGCCCGAATAACCGGTTTTGATGCCGATGTCCTTCAGGCCTTCTACGTTTTCAACCAACGTTTTCTGGTAGCGGATGGCCGCCGGAACCACTTGTTGGGAAATCATTTCGTCCAGGATTCGGGCCTCGATATCGATTTTCTTGATGTATTGCTCCAACCTGATTTCATGGCGTGCACGAAGCTCGGTCTCCGAGAAAATCCCAAGGCGGGTGAACACTTCCAAGGTGGATTTGCTGACGTAAGCATCTAAAGCCCTCGGAGTCTGTTTGATGTTATTCAAGCCCCTGCGAGCAGCTTCCTCTTCCCATTCCTTGCTGTATCCATTTCCCTCAAAACGAATGTTACGGCTCTCGGCCACGTATTCGCGCAGCACTTCCAAGATGGCCACATCCTTTTTCTTGCCACGGGTCACTTTTCGCTCCACCGTTTTTTTGAATTCCATCAATTGGTTGGCGACAATAGTATTCAAGGCTACCATCGAACCGGCGGAGTTTGCGGATGAACCCACTGCCCGGAACTCAAATTTGTTGCCCGTGAATGCAAACGGGGAGGTACGGTTGCGGTCGGTATTGTCCAACAGCAAGGGTGGAATTTTGGGAATCCCAAGCTTGAGATAAGGCTTGGGGGTGTCGCTGGATTTCTTGCGAGACGGCTTCTCGATTTCGTCCAAAACCTTGGTGAGTTGTGCTCCGATGAAGGTCGAAATAATGGCCGGAGGGGCTTCATTGGCGCCTAGGCGGTGGTCGTTGCTGGCGCTGGCAATCACGGCCCTCAAAAGGTCGGCGTGGTCGTGGACCGCCTTGATGACGTTGATGAAGAAGGTCAGGAATTGCAGGTTGTCTTTGGGTGCATTTCCGGGCGAAAGGAGGTTTTTGCCGTTATCGGTACCCATCGACCAGTTGTTGTGCTTGCCGGATCCGTTGATGCCTGCAAATGGCTTTTCATGGAGCAGCACCCGAAAGTTGTGTTTGCGGGCGACACGGTCCATCAGGTCCATCAGAAGGCTGTTGTGGTCGATAGCGATATTGAGCTCTTCGAATTGGGGAGCACACTCGAATTGGCCGGGTGCAACCTCATTGTGGCGTGTGGTGATTGGAATGCCCAATTTGTAGGCCTCGATTTCCATTTCTTTCATGAAGGCGTATGCCCTTTCCGGAATGGAACCAAAGTAGTGGTCCTCCAGTTGTTGGCCCCTTGCGGGGGGGGCGCCAATGACCGTACGGCCTGCAAGGCTGAGGTCGGGACGAAGTTCAACAAACGCGCGGTCTACCAGGAAGTATTCCTGTTCGATTCCGAGTGTGGGGGTTACCCTGCGAACCGATCGGTCGAAATAGTGGCAAACATCCACTGCGGCCTTGTTCAATACCTCGATGGATTTCAGCAACGGTGCTTTGTAGTCCAAAGCCTCTCCGGTGTAGCTCACGAAGATGGTGGGAATACACAAGGTGCGGCCGAATGGGTTTTCGAAGATGAAAGCCGGCGAGCTCGGGTCCCAAGCGGTGTAGCCCCGGGCTTCGAAAGTGTTCCTGATGCCGCCGGAAGGAAAGGATGAAGCATCGGGTTCTTTTTGGGCCAAATTGTCCCCGGAAAAACTTTCCATGGCCCGACCGTCCTTGACTTCGAAAAATGAGTCGTGTTTTTCGGCAGTGAGACCTGTCAAGGGTTGGAACCAGTGGGTGTAGTGCGTGGCTCCGCGTTCGATTGCCCACACTTTCATGCCGCTTGCAACAGCCTCTGCCAATTCCCGGCCGACTGTTTCTCCTTGGTTGATGGCATTTTGCAGGGCACGGTAAACATCCTTGGAAAGGTGTTTCTGCATGACCTCTCCGGTAAACACATTGGCCGCAAACAACTCGGAAACATGGGCGGGATGGTCGACCGGCGCAGGTGATTTTCGGTCTAATACGATGGATAGCGCTTGATGACGTGGGGTAGACATGTTGAATTGGGGTTAAAAGCCGCTGCAAAAATATAAAAATACCCAATTCGGAAGTGTTGATGGCCTGAAAAATATATCAAAATCATTCAAGGCATTTGAAATATACCATTGACAAACAATAAAACATGATTATTGGAATCAATTTTAAGGTATAAGCTGATATTTTGGGTGAGTTCAAGTAAAAATGAGAGGATAAAGACTCAAAACGCACTGAAAAGCACAAATCAAAATGGCCCACACCTCATTTTTTGAATATTTTGATAAGATTTGGCCTTTTGCGGCAACGGGCGCATGTGTTGTTTGAGTCAAAGCCCTTCGTTTTGACGAGCACGGAGCACGTGACCCCGCTATTTGGCGGTGGGGCCGCCCAATATTCACTCAAATGGATGGAAATTTGCTCAACACCCCCGGGTGGGAAACCAAATATTGGGGTATCCCTTGTCATCCAAGGCTTTGATCCAGCCCAAATAGGTTTGGGTGGCTTTTTCGCCGCCAAAGCAGGGGTGGACCGGCCATAATTCCGCACGAACTTCAAACCAAAGCCCTTTGCTGTTACCTGTCAACATGATTTGGTGCTGATCATGGGATAGTTTTTGAATAACAGGGTGGTTTTTGGATGGACCTTCTCGGAGATTGAGGCCATTTTCGGGCAAAACGTGGTATGTGTGGGGTGTATTCAACAGGAATTCACGCCAACTCCAATATCGAAAGCTCAATTTTTCAAGGCTGTCCAAGTGAATCCAACCCTTGGATGGCCTGTTGTCATTGTTTTCCAACATGATCGCAGCCCAATCACCTGCAGTTTCGTACACCAAAACTGCCCTTGCTTCATATTCATATTCAATGGAGGCCATCTCCGGCAAGGAGAATTCGGCTACTTTGCCCTCAAACCACAGGGTGTTGTTGCCTTCGGAGTTTTTGATTTTGAGCAGGCCCAGGTCTTTTCCGTTTGGCAAGTCAAATACGGGCACCGATTCTGCCGGAAATGAAATTCCAAGGGGTCTAGTTTCGGATTCCGTGATGGGCAAAAGTACGCCGATGCCCCAGCCCAATGATTCATCTTGTGCTGAAGGGGCTGGGATCGCAAATGCGGCAATTCCGCCAATGAGAGTGAAAAGCAGTTGGACAAACGACATGCAGGTTCTTGGATTTGGAATCGGAAAATTATGAATTTGTTTCCAATCCTATCCCGGGTTGGCCGGCTGCCATCATCCAGGTAACCGCATGAATGCGCGGAATGCTCAGGCCGTGATTTTGGAAGCCAACAAGCCAAGGTATTTAACCAAGGTTTGTGTTGCCGACGTGGTTTTTTCTTCAGCCTCACTTTTGGCCGCGTGCTCCACTTCTTTGCAGAGTGCGCACCCATGCAAGAACCGTAGGTTTGCCAAAGTGCCAAACAGGTAGTGGGCCTTTTCGGACAGGGATTTATAATTTTCCATCCGGTGGTGGGTCTCCAGTTCGGCGATGTCTTTGGCGGTTGTTTTTTTGAAGAGATTCACCACCAAATTGACAAATTCCTTTCCCTCTTCTCTTTCCAATTGATTAAGGGACTTGAGGTCCTCCGTTACAAGCCGTTCCTCCTCGCTGATTGCGGATGATGGTGCTTTTTCACCCTTTTGGAGCTGTTTGGCAATGGTTTTGACCATCAAAGCCTCGTTGTAAGGTTTGGTGATATAGTCGTTCATGCCGATTTCCATGCACTTAGCTTTTTCACTGGCCAAGGCGTGAGCGGAGCAACCGATGATGGGAATGTCGGCGTGCAACTCGTTTCGGATTATTCTGGTGGTTTCGTGGCCGTCCATGACGGGCATTTGAATGTCCATCAAGATGAGGTCATAATGGCCGTCGGCAAACTTTTTCAGGGCAATGCTGCCGTTGGGTGCGATTTCCACCCTGGCTCCGTTACGCTCCAAATAGGTTTGCGCCAAAATCTGGTTGTGCTCGTTGTCCTCCACCAACAAAATCGTGGTTCCTTGTGGAATCTTGGATTCTTCCACATGGTTGTCTTCGGCTCCGCCTTCATTCTCTCCGGCCTCTGTAATGGGGTAGTGCAAGCAGACCGAAAATGTTGATCCCACACCAAGTTGGCTTTTCACGTCCACGGATCCGTCATGGAGTTCAACCAATGATTTCACAATGTTCAGCCCCAATCCGGTGCCGCCATATACCCTTGTGGTGGAGCTTTCGGCTTGGGTGAATCGTTCGAAAATGGTAGCCAGCTTATCGGGAGGGATACCGATGCCACTGTCCGTCACCATGATTTCAATCTCGGAGTTTTGCCCATCCCTGCTCTTCTCGAGCATTTTGAGCTCAACTTGTCCGTATGGTGTGAATTTGATGGCGTTGCTGACCAAGTTCAAGATGATTTGCGTCAACCTGGTCTCATCTCCCACCACGTATGGAGGTATTTCCTGATCGAAACTGAATAAAAGTTTGATTCCTTTTGCCTTGGCCTTTGGGGCATTCATCTGCACGATTTGGCGAGCAATTTTTTCAATGTTGAAGGGCTTTTTCTCCAACTCAAGCCTGCCACTTTCCAGCTTGGAAATGTCCAAAATGTCGTTAATAAGCACATTTAGGCTTTTGGATGCCACTGCAATCGTTTCCACATGGCGTCTTTGCTCGTTGTTCAGGGTGGTGTTGCTCAAGAGGTCGTTGAACCCAATGATGGCGTTGAGGGGTGTGCGGATTTCATGGCTCATGTTGGCCAAGAACTGATCTTTTTGCTGGGCTTTTTCTGCCTCCAATTTGGATTCCAACAAGCGCGCCTCAGCTTCCTTTTTGGCCCGGACATCTTCGGCGCTGGCATAAATCAAATCAGTGCGCTCATCGTAAGAGAGGGTCCAATTCAAGGGAATGTAGGCACTTTCTTGTCCCCAAACATCCAATTCAAAGGAAACGGACCCTTGTCCTTTCAGGGCCTGCACAATCATCCCTTTAGCGGTATTCACCATTCTCGGGGGGCACAATTCCATGATGGACTTTCGTTTGGAATCAAGTCCAGGGCTTCCCAACAATCGGTCGTAAGTTTTGTTGTGCTTCAGGATCACCCCTTCTTTGTTCATGATGCACAGCAGTGCGTTCGAAACCTCGAAAAAGCGCAGCAGTTCTTCGTCTCGTCTCTTTTGCTCCGTGATGTCTTGGCAAGTGCCGCGGATGATGGTTACCTCTCCGTTTTCATTTTTTACGGGATATCCTAGGCCCAACAGGTGCTTGGTACGTCCGTCTTCAAAAACGGCCCTGTGTTCAAATACCAAGTTTTTGCCTGTGCTGATTGTTTCTTCCAAAAGCACATCCAATTCCTCCCTGTCTTCCGGATGGATGCGTTTGATGTATGCTTCAAGCAATTCGCTATTAGGCAAATGAGGCAATTCGAAGATTTTGTAGTGCTCTTCAGACCACAGCTGTTCCTTTGTTTGGACGTTGTA
>Ga0068872_10000349_pt1 | contig 38873 bp, 34 predicted proteins | sample NOAtaG_7_FD_66441 | JGI IMG/M metagenome (GOLD analysis project Ga0068872, IMG submission 66441) | Freshwater lake microbial communities from Lake Erie, under a cyanobacterial bloom - NOAA_Erie_Diel1S_2200h metaG | ecosystem: Environmental > Aquatic > Freshwater > Lake | place: USA: Ohio, Lake...
TGCCGCCGGACCATTTGTAGGTGGTCTCATGGAGCGGAAGGTCCACCTGGTGGGCGAAGATGCGCTGGATGGTCATGGGATGAAAAAAAAAGGCTGCCGGATCCATTCAACCCGGCCGACCCCACAGGCGCGACAACAGGGCGTCGAGGCCGGGGTCGTGCTGGCGGAGTTCGTCGCGGTTGAACGGGAAGAAATCGTTGCGGGAGAAGAACGCCTCGGTGCCCTCGGCGAAGTACTCCATGGGGTTGGTCATCGCATACGCACGGTCCCAGTGGACCTTGCCGGCGGCGTCCTTGCGCTGGACGCGTTCGTAACGTCCGCCGGCCTTGGCGGCGCGATAGGCGGCCGAGATTTCGGCGTTGGAGAACCCGCCGGGAAGCACGCGGTCGTGATAGGCATGTGCCAGTTCATGCAGCGTGAAGTTGGGCATGCGGCGGGTCTCCGACTCGAAGTCGGGGATGTCGGTGAATTCCACGCCCCGCACCATGGCCGGGTCGCGGCCGTGATCCCGCAGCCAGTCGGCGCCCGGGTGGTATTCGGCCCGGCCGCCTTCGCCCGGGTAGGTGCGGGTGAACCAGAGGGGCACCCGGCGCAGATGTGCCACGGCCGTCGGCGGCACTTCCCGGACGATCTCGCGCAACTGCAGCGCCAGCAGCTCAAGGGCCCGGTCGGTCTGGCCCCGCTGCTCCTGCCACAACCGGGTGTCGATGCGCACGGTCCAGCCTTCGACCTCGCGATCGACCCGCTCCGGGTGGATGGCGGCGGCCATCGGCTTCGCGGTGGACGGTCCGGTCACCCGGGACGCCAGCAATCCCACGGGCGTCGCGGAAACCGCCCACAGGCGGCCGATCCAAGTCCGGCGGGTGATTCCGGGACCGGGACCGTGCGGGGAGATTCGGGGCGTGTTCAACCAGGCCATGGAAGCAGAGGAGGCGTCCTGAGTCTTGGAAGAATCGACCGCATGGATTCCCGTGTGTGGCACGAGGTGCGCCTTGAGTTTCGTCAACCGCTTTGGCCTGCTGCTCCTCATGGGTCCATGGAGGTGTTGGGGGCGACGGCGGCCATGCGTCGTGGACGCGGGTTCAAGCCCTTCGGCAGCGGGGTGGGTGTCGGCCCTGGCGCTGCCCATCGGCCTGTCGGTGGCCGTTGCCGCCACCGGTCAGGCTCGACACCTCGCCGGTTCCGGCATCGGCATCCCGGTCCGCCAATCTGGGCAGAGCCCGTCATCCCCGCGGTCGGCGGGCGACTCCACGGCGAAGCGGGCCTCCGCCGTGCCCGCCCGGTGGGTCTATGATCATGGTGACCCGACCGTGGACGAGCAGTTCATGCTGGAACTGGTCAATCGGAGCCGGGCGGATCCGTTGGCGGAGGCACGGCGTCTGGGCATCGACCTCAACCAGGGATTGGTTTTCGGAACGATCAGTGCCGATCCCAAGCCGCCGCTGGCCTTCCAGCCGGAGCTGATCGACGCCGCCCGAACCCACAGCGACTGGATGCTCGATCAGGACGTCTTCAGCCATGATGGCGTCAACGGCACGACGCCCGGTGACCGGATGCGCCGGGCGGGCTACTTGTTCAGCGGGTCCTGGTCCTGGGGTGAGAACATCGCCTGGATGGGATCGACCGGTGCCATCCCCACGGCCCAGGCCGTCGCCGCAGAGCATGACAGCCTGTTCCGGAGCCCGGGTCACCGTGTCAATCTCTGCGGTGACTTCGACGAGGTCGGCATCGGTGCCCGCACCGGGATCTTCACCCGGAACGGCACCGGCCTCCAGGCGGTGATGACCACCCAGAACTTCGCCCGCAGCGAGAGCACGCCCGGACCGCTCCTGGTCGGCGTGGTGTACCGCGATGCCGATGGCGACGGGGCCTACTCGCCGGGGGAGGGACTGCCCGGGGTGACCGTGATCCCGGATTCCGGCGGATACCTCGCGTTCACCAGCAGTTCCGGCGGATATGCCGTGCCGGTGCCCGCGGTCGGTGTCCCGGTGGAGGTGACGATCCGTGGACCGGGGTTGTCGACGCCCCAGTCGCGCACGGTGACGCCCGATCCGGTCAACCTGAAGCTCGACTTCGTGATCGCCGACCTCACCGATCCGGTGCCGGTGGATCTCATGGTTGGGCGCTTCGATCCCTTGGGACGTTTCACCTTTGAAGTCCATGGGCCGATTGGGGCCCGGGTGCAGGCGCTTCAATCGGCCGACCTCGCCACCTGGTCGATCCTGGCCACCGTCACGCTCGACGAGGGCAGGGCCACGCTGACCGACTCCGGGGCCGGACCAGGCCGGCGCTTCTATCGGGCCGTGATCGTCCGCTGACGGTCGCGTTGCACGGAGCCGATCCCACCAGGTCGCCGGCCCCGCCAGGCGATGATCGATGACAAATCCGTGACACATGGTTCTTGGGAACCTGTCATGGTGCCGTGTGATGAACCCATCGAATTGTCCCTGCCGCGGGCGGAATCGTTCCTCAAATGGATGCCATTCCCGGGGAGGCTCAGCTCCAAGGATCAGACGACGTGCCCGGGCCCTGTCCCGTTGTCCGAGGGGTGGGCACGGAATCCAGGAACCGACCTGTCACCCATCCTCGTGGATGCCGGTCTTTTCTTCCGTGAACGTGGCCTTCGTCCCCGGATTGCCCGGTGGCAAATCGGCGCTCGGCAAGATCCCCTGGACCTCGGAGGTTCCCCATGCCTAACGGCGCCTCATCCGGCCTGCTCCTCGTCGAGGATGATGAGACCTTCGGGGCATCCCTCGTCCGGGGACTTCGAAGCCACCGTTTTTCGGTCTCCTGGGTCCGCAGTCTCCGTGAGGCGCGTCGGGCGCTCGAGGAAGCCACGTTCCGACTGGCCCTGGTCGACGTCGGACTGCCCGATGGCTCGGGCATGGACCTCTGCGGAGAGATCCGCTCCCGGCATCCAGGCATGGCCACGGTGTTCCTGACATCCATGAGTGAGCCGTCACTCCGTCTGCAGGGATTGCAGGCGGGAGCCGATGATTATGTGCCCAAGACCAGCCACTTCCGGGAGATCGTCCTGCGCCTCGAGAACGCACTGGCGAGGCGCCGGCATTGGCAGGAGGTTTCCCAGTGCGTTTCAATCGGCCGGCTGTCGATCAACTTCGCCGCCCAGGAGATCCGGGTGGGCAGACGCATCCACCACCTTGGGGCCCGTGAGACGGCGCTGCTGAGATTCCTGATGGCACGTCGCGGAATGGTGGTATCCCGCGATGAGATCCTCGACGAGGTCTGGATGCCTGGCGAGTACCCGACCACTCGGACCGTCGACAACTTCATCATGAAGCTCCGTAGGATCTTCGAGGACGATCCGGAGCATGCTGTCATCCTCCGCTCGGTCTGGGGTGTCGGGTATCAACTGATCGCTTCCAACGCATGAAAACCAGCCCTGCGGCACGGATCCCACGGCCCCGATCGGTTCGATCCCGACCTCCCTCCCTGAGCCGGCTGGGTTCCCCGCGACCCCGGCGTGCCCCGGTGGTCGTCGCCGTCCCGATCCTCCGTTGCCGGGTCGGCCCGGCCTCGGAGGTTCGGCCTGAGGCCGCGACGGACTTGGCGGGACCGCCGTCGCCGCCAGACAGGCGGCGGGTGCTGATCATGGATCCCTGCCCACTGGTGCGCTTTGCGCTGGGACGGTTGGTGGATCAGTCGCCCGGGATGTCGGTGGCGGGTTACTCGGCGTCGACGCGGGAGACCCTCGAGCTTCAGGCGACGCTGGATCCGGAGGTCGTCACACTCGAGTTCCCGGAGCGCGATGGAGCCTCCCTGGATCTGGTCAAGGATCTGCTCCTCCGGCAGCCCAGGCTGAGGATCCTCGTGGTCTCGAGCCTTCCGGAACTGGTGCTCGGTCCGAGGGCGCTGCGTGCCGGCGCCCATGGGTTCATCTCGAAGCTGCAGGATATCGAGGAGATCGGCCGTGCCCTCCGGACGGTGGCCTCGGGACGACGCCACATGAGCGATGCGCTCTCGGCCCAACTCGCAAGGCTCTACCTTGGGGGCGATGCGGTCTCGGAGCAGTCGATCGTGGACGAATTGAGCGACCGCCAATTGCAGGTCTTCCGCCTGATCGGCCAAGGTCACTCGATCCGGAACATCGCCGAGCGGATGGTTTTGAGCATCAAGACCATCGAGACCCACGTTGGACACCTCAAGCGCAAGCTCGGTGTCGACTCGGGCAGAGGCCTGGTGCACCAGGCGGTGCGCTGGGTCGACGGGGCGGCCCCGGGATGAGCGGCCGTTGTCAGAGTTGGAGGGGCAAATCCATCAGGACAGAGGTGCCCCGTCCGGGGTCGCTGTCGATGCGGATGCCACCACCGATCGATTCCAGGCGCGCATGAAGGTTGCGCAGCCCATGCCCCCCTGAGCGGTGGGCATCGGGACTCTGGCGCGCTTCGCCCGGTTGGGGACAGGTCCCGCAGCCGTTGTCGTTCACCCAGATCCTCAGGCGCCTGCGCTCGATTTCGAAGCCCAGACGCACCTCCTCGGCGGCCGCGTGCGTGGCAGCGTTGCGGACGGTTTCATGGATGGCCAGGATCGCATGATGCCGAAGAACGGGCGACAAGTCCGCCACGGCGATCCCCCCATTCGATGGCGGTCGGCAGATCTCGCATCGGATGCCAGCGGCCGATAGATAGTCGCTGGCAAAGCCGGCGGCGTGATCGATGAAATCCGTCACGGTGCCGGCCGCCGGATCCATGGCCCAGACGATGTTCTTGAGGGTCTCGGCACCCGTCTTGGCCCGGCGCTGGATTTGCGAGAGCTCTTTGGCCTGCTCCGCGGTGGCTTGGCTTTCCGCGAGGGAGCTCAACAGCGAAATCTCGGCGAATACGGCTCCCAGGGAATCGTGCAGGTCCCGAGAAACCCGTGTTCGTTCGTGCTGAACGGCTTGGGAGACGGCCCGTTCGGTGTTCCGCCGCCTCAGGATGCAACATCCCATGGTTACGGCCATCGCTCCGACGAGCATCAGGGCCACGACGCCGGGAGCACCCGGTTGCCTCCATGGAGAACGGAGGAGCAGGTCGTCGAGAGAGGTGGTGAAGTGGTTGGTGATCATCAAATCGATCAAATGCAAATGTCGTGGGAAGATCAGGGAGGCAATGAAGCCTCATCTCTGTCAGCTGGGTGGTCCGGGAGACTTGGTGAAACAGATGTTGGCTGCCGCAATCAGATAATGCTTTATGAGCAATATTGTCAAACAGGCATAATTGCAGAACAATAAAATCCTGCTAATAACGTTAACATGACGTTTTTCGCTGCCGAAATGGTCGAATTGATCAAGGCGCGTTTCGGCGGAAATCAGCAGCGCTTTAGCAAAGCGACCGGAATCGATCCCAGCATGGTGAGTCGGCAGTGCAGCGGCCGGTCCATGCCTGATTTCGCGACGATGAGCCGAATCGTCGGCGGAATACCGTCCGCGGATGCGGCGGGCCTGGTCGTTGCCTACCTTCGGGATGTCTGTCCGGTTTCGGTGCGAGGCCTGGTCCAAGTCCGAGTGCTCGGGAAGGCACCGGACCAACAGAAAGCCGTCGACACTCGTCACCTGCTGGACCTGTCACCCTTGACGCCTCGAGACCAAGAGTTGGCACAAACGGTGGTGGCTTGGATGCAGGTGGACCCTGCTGCCGCGGACTTTCTCCGACATGCCGTCGGGTTGGTGAATCGATCGAGGAAGAAAGCCGATCCAAGCTGATGGGTCTAATGGTCCGACTCCTGCCGGATGACATTTCGGCAAGCCTTTCTCCAGCGGCAAACCGCCTTCTGGAACTGATCGTCTGATGGATCCGATGCCGAGGCCAACCAACGGAGGTAGAGCTCAATCGAACGCCCCACTTCCCGGAATTCCGGGGTGTCTCCGCTAGGCTTTCGGATTTTTTTTGCGGACATCACACGTCTGAGGCTTTTCCCGGGTCGGGCAGCCGGGGAAATGTGATTCAAGCATCCGTGTCGGCCAAGCAATTATGGGATCCGCGGCCATGGATCTCAGAGGATGAGTTGTGTGGCATGGGTCACCGGCCGGCGGAGCCGAAGAGCCAACCGAGGGAGGTGCCGCCGAGGACTCTCCCGGAAACGAGGAAGAGCCCGGGCATCGGGGTTTCCTGGTTCAATGTCCGGCAGGTGATGGCGCGGTGCACGGGGTTCTCCCCCGGGGGAATGGCTCGGCCCATCGAGGTCCTGGGCCGTCTCCAATCCGATGGCCAAGGACGCCAGACCCCAACGGCCTGACGTCCCGGCGGTCTCTGCAGCCGTCCCTGGGTCGGCCCCGGTCTCGCGCATCCCGGGGCCGACCGTCCGGTCACGGCAGGTTGGATGATCCAACGCAGGTCATCATCGCCGCCCGTTGGCTCCAGTCGATGACCCCGTTGCTGACGTGACTGGTCAAGTGGGCTCCCATGGATTTGACAAAAGCCCCATGGTTCTTGGCTCCGGCGGCTGCCCGGGCGATCGCGTCATCGAGGGCCAGCCTGTCGGCCAGGCTGCACCCGTCGGCATCGACCGGGTTGGGCACCCCGGAATCGCAATCCCCGAGGAGGACCGTCGGGCTGAGGATCGAATCCGGGCACCGGTCATGGCAGTCGGGCACGCCGTCGTGGTCCGAATCGGTTTCCGAAGGTGCGATGGTGAGGATGGTGCTGTAGGTGGGGTAGTTGCCGTTCCACCAGCCGCCTGCAGCCATCACCTCGGTGCCAAGGAGGAAGGCCGCACGGCTGAATTCCTGGCCGCTGTAGTCGATCTGGAGGGGCTTGTCGACGGGTAGCAGGAAACTGTCGGCCGCCCATCCGGGCTGGTAATATTCCCCAAGTTCCCCGTAGGTCTTCGAGAACAGCACGGTTCCCGAATCGAGGTCGGTGATGGTGATCGATCCGTAGGCGGAGCTGTCCTGGGTCATGTCGTAGACGTAGACCTCGACCAGTTCGCTCGTGCAGTCCTTGGAAATGCCCCGCAATTGCAGGGAGTAGAAGGACAATTCCGTCCGGGGTGCCATCGGTATGGCCTCAAGGTCGGGGGCGATCGAGGCGAGGGTGGCGACGGCACAGAGACTGATCGTGCTGAATGGATTCGTTTTCATGGGTCGGGAGTCCTGATAGGTGGGTTGATGGTGCTCCTGGGATCTCAAGCGGGTTGGCAAGGTCCCGAAGCTCCGGGCACAACATCCCTCCGAGGGGAGCATTCGGGTATTGGCTGGAGTCCCGGCGTTCGATGGGGGAATCCCCCAGGCACCCTCGGGGGGCGCAAGTCCGGGCTTGCCGGATCCACCGGCGTGCCTGCGGTGCGTCCGAGGCGTCGGGTACGGCGCGGATGGGGCTCCGCCCCGGGGAGGCGTTCCGGGTTGCCTTCCGGACAGGAGGCGCATCTCCTCCGCCTGGACCGGGATCGTCGGCGTGGTGACAGGAATCACCGTCGGGTTTCCGCTCCAGTTGAATGGATTGCGTTCGATGATGGAGGATTCATCGTTTCGAAAACCACGGGAAAAAGGGTTGACATTCCGGAGGACAGGGAGCCGATTGCCACGACGGTGTGCGCCGAAATCATTTACATCAATAGAGAGCCGATACTATGATTGAATCAAAACCCGGGGACAGCAGAGTCAGATTCCTGCTGGATGAATTGGATCTGAAGTATGAAATCGATGATGATGGCGACTTCAAAGTGCGTTTCAAATTGGATGATGATAGAACCCACTCCGGTTACGTTATATCAGAAACGAACCGTTTTGAGAAATTTGAGATCCGAGAGGTCTTTGCAGTGGCATATATATCAGAATCCCCATTGGATGCAGACTTGGCCAATGCACTTCTGATTTTCAATTCGAATGTCAAATTCGGGGCCTGGCAGGTCAAAACCGACAGCCAAAACCGTTGTGTTGTGGCATTTTCCGCCCAAATCGCCGCTGATACCGACAGTGAGTCGCTGGGAGCGGTGCTCAAGGCGGTCGTTGTGACCGCCGATACGGTGGAACGCAAACTGAGCGATGAAGATCAGTTCTGATGAGCCCTGACTCCACCCATGGGGGCGGCGGGTTGTCGTGGGACGATCACTTTTCAAAATCCATACGGACAGGGTCCCGGACGAGGAGGGGTATCGCTCCAAGAAGTGCTTGCCTTGCCCGACGCGGTGGGAGCAGCGTTTCAATCGGGTGCTGGGCGTTGCCCGGATGATTTAGGTTCATCTGGTGTTTCGCCAGAATCGAGGCCCGACAGGCGCAGAGGGTGCGGAGCCGACTCCGATCTAAACTCCCCCTTTCCGCCTGGGCGAGCCGGCGGCTGAAAGGGGGAGGATAGATCGTCCCCGGCTGCCTTCTCCCTCCGGGAGACGGAAGAGTTGCTGAAGTAACCCGGGCGCGCCCGGCACCCAACGAACCTCCCGCGTTGAAAGCCATCGTCGAGTCCCTCATCAAGGTCCAAGGCCGGGCGGGCTCCCTGTTCGCCTCGAGGCTGGCCGCGGAGGGCTTCTCACCGACCCTGCCCGCCGAGTGCTATTCGGCGGCCCTCTCGGAATGGCGCTCCCGGATCGAGGCCTCCGCCGCCCGGCTCGGTTGCTCTCCGATGCGGTTGTTGCGCCACGTCATCGCCGAGTGTCCGCAGCCCCTGTTGGGCCGCTTCCAGGCCGCCCTCCGGCACTGGCTCGATTCGAACCCGTTGGAACCCGCGGCGGAGCACCGGCAGGTGGTCGAGTTCCTCAGGCCCCATGCCAGGCTGGACCCGGCGACCCGGTGGCTCGGGTTCGGGGGAGCGATGCTTGGATTGGCGGAATACGGCCGCGAGTTCGATGGCACGGTCGAGACCCTGCTGCGGTATGAGCGGCTCGTGTTGCGTCCCGCCCGGGGAAATCTCCCGCTTCCGACCCTGGAGGTGTTGCGGCCGATCCTCCTGAAATCCTTCGGCCCGCAGGGGGGGCGCCGTTCCTTCCTGAACTCCATCCCGAGGGTCAGCGGGCTGGCGACTTGCCTGGAGGAGGGATTCCTCCAGGGGTTGTCCCCGCTCTCCCGCACCGAGTTCGATGCGTTGCCGTCGGCTGTCCGGCGCTGGTTCCTCGGGTGTCCGGCACTGGTCTCCGTCGGTCTGGACGAGGGGTTCCGCCGCGATGTCGCCTCCCACCCCGACTCCCCGGAAATGGTGGCCCTGGAGCACTGGGAACAAAAGGTCCTGCCCAAGGCCTTGCACGCCATGCGGTCAGGGATCCTCTCCGAGGCTGATGGATTTCCCGCCGGATTCTTCCGCAACCCGTTGGCCTTGCGCCAGCAGGAGCCGATCCGGCAGGCCCTGCGTTCGAGAAAACACCTGTTCGGCCCCTCGGCGGACTTCCTGGGGCAGGAACTCCCGCAGGCCGCCATCCGGCGATTCGATCCCCGGACCCGGAGGTTGCTTCAGTTCCATGGCGCAAGGGCTGACCAGCGGCTCCTGGGTGGGCCCGGGGATGACCTGGAATCGCTCTTGCAGCTGGTGCGTGACACCACGGTGGGGCAGCTGGCCGACGCCATCCACCAGTGCTCGTCCGAGGGGCCCTTGCTGGACCTTGTCCGGCTTCATCCCACCGAACCGGCCGTGCGGGAGGCGATGGAGCGTGTCCTCGGGATCCCGGGCTTGCGATGGGGACTCCTGCGGATGCTCGGAAGGCCGGTGTTGCAGGCCGCCGGCGAAGACACGCTGGTGTCGATCCTGCGGGCCAATCCGGACGTGGTCACCTGCTGCGATGTCGAGCTGGCAAACCGGCCCGAGTTCGGCCGGGCCCTGGTCCGGTGCTTCCGTTCGCGCGACGGCGCCGCCCGGGTGCTGCACCGCCTGCCCGGACGCGCCGTCTCGGCCTTGTTGTCGGAGACCCATCCGGTGGTCGGACTGGGTGGGGAGATCGCCCAGGCCGGGGCCCGTTCCAGAAATCGTCCCACGCGCTGTGCGATCCTCGCGCTGCTGGTCCGCCATGCGCCCCGGCTGATCGAGGGCACCTACGGCTGGGTGATCCCGGCGGGGATCCATCAGGACGTCGCCCGGCGGGCGCTGTACCACCGCCGCCACGGCGGGCTCGGGGCGCTGTTCCGGTTCACCGACCGCAAGGGCCGACCGCACTGGCAGGAGACCGTCCGGAAAACCGGGGCGACCCCCGCGCTGCGGCGGGTCCTCAGGCGGGACCGGCCGGACCTGATCCCCGAGCTCCACCGATGGGATGCCCTTCGGGCGCTCAAGACCCCGGGATTCCGCAGGAGACTGGTGGCCTTCCTCGAGGGCGACTTCGAGGTCGACCTGGGGCTTGCTCCGGCCGCGCTGCGCCACCTGGTGCCCTGGGTTCGGAAACGCTGGATCCGGCAACCGACGGTGGCCCTGGCCTACGAGATCGCCCTGGCGCTCTCCCCAAGGGATGCCCGCTACCTCCTGGCCCTGTGCACCCAGCGGGCGGGCATCGGCCTGATGCCGCCGGGCGGGACGGCCTTCGACAGCCTGTACCGCACCGTCCACATCCCGAAGCGTTCGGGGGGAACCCGGGCCTTGCAGGTGCCGAACCCGTCGCTCAAGCGACTGCAGCGGCGGTTCTTGGCCCATGGGTTCGACGCGATCCCGCTCCACGACGCCGCCCATGGATTCCGCAAGGGACGTTCGATCCTCTCGAACGCCGGGCCCCATGCCGGGAAACCCTGTGTCGTGAACGTGGACATCGAGGGCTTCTTCCCGGGCACCACCTACCGGAACATCCTGCGGGCGTGCAGCGAGCTGGCCGACGGAGCCCTCTCGCCGGCCGCACGTCACGTGGTCGCCGACCTGTGCTCGTACCAGGGTGCGCTGCCCACGGGCGCCCCGACCAGTCCGGCCATCGGCAACATCGTCCTCAGGGCCGCCGATGCCGCCATTTCCAAGGCGGTGCACCGTTTCGGGGTGGCGTACACCCGCTATGCCGACGACCTGACCTTCTCCGGCGGAACCGGGTGTGTCGGTGCGCTGCGGTTCGTCGAGAAGGTCCTGGGGGAACTGGGGTACCGGTTGAATGCCAAGAAGACCAACATCTTCCGGCGCGGACGCCGCCAGATGGTCACCGGGTTGGTGGTGAACCAGGCGCCGCACCTCCCGAGGCGCACCCGTCGCCTGATCCGCGCCGCCGCCCATCAGGCCGCGACGGGAGGGGAAACCCACTGGAATGGTCGACCGATGTCCCGACCCGAGCTCGAGGGGCGCATCGCCTTCCTGAAGATGGTGCATCCGGAGGAAGCCCGGGAGCTGCTCGGGCGGTTGGGCGGAGACGGGACCCCAGCAGGGGCCCCGGGAGGGCCGCCGGGTGGGGGGAAGGGCACCCCATGACCCGGAAGCAGTCCTCCTCCGACCACGGTCCCGTGGAGTTCCGGCTCCTCGTGATGAGCGCCTTCTACCATCCGCAGCCGGCCGCCAGGAGCCTGGCGCGCAGGTTCCTCGAGGAGTGGGCGCAATGCCTGACGCCCTCGGTGGATCCCCCCAGGGTCGAACACCTGATCCGGTCCGCCACGGGCACGGTGCTCGAGCCCTTCGTGTTCGAGGAGCCCGACGTCGAGTGCGCCGTCTTTCTGGCCCGGATCGCGTTCTCCCCGCACGTCGGGGCGACCCGGTTCCGCCTGGTCTCGAGGGACAACCTCGGGCGGGATGGCGGCCTGGTGCTGACCCACTCGGGAAAGGCCTATTTCATCGAGCGGTTCATCGGCGGCAGTCATCGCATCCGGGTCTCCACCGGTTGGTCGTTCGCCCCTGCGACCTTCCCCGGCCTGAAACGCAACCTGGCGGCGACGCGACCGGCGATCCTCTCCTCCGGCCCGGAGGGATTCGAGATCCGGGTTGGCGGTCTGGACAAGGTCAAGAGCTACGCCGAGGCCGGTGGCTTCCTCCATGGAACCCCGACCCGCCTGCGTTCGATCGGACTGACCCTGAGGGGGGCCGGCAAGACCCTGACGATGAAGCCCTCGGGTCCGGAGGCGATGATCCGGGTGATGGCCCACATGGCGGCGGGGGATCGGATGGAGTTGGGCCGGTACGACTCGGACACCCCCCGCTGGCATGCTCCCCGGGAAACGCTGCCGCGATTGCTCGTTGCGCTGCGGATGCCGGACGAGAGGCCCGTGAGGCTGCCCACCCTGCGCGCGGTGGCCGAAACCGACCTCGATGGGCTGCATTGCCCGATGCCGGGATTCCCACGGCACCCGGGGTTGGCCGAGAAGATCGCGCTGTCCCGCTGGTTGCCCGTTGCCGACCCCTGGCTGGAGGAACTGTTCGGGCACATCCATCCCCCGCCAACGGAGTCATCCTGAAGTCCATGGTGTCCGCCATCCCACACTCCCCAGCCTACCCCACCGCTGCCCCTCCGGTATCCGATCGATGAAGCCCCAACGCGTCGCAGAAGTCCTCGAGAGCCTGTTCTCCACCCGCTGGCCCCCGTTCCTCTGGGGACCACCCGGCGTGGGCAAATCCTCGGTGGTCCGGGCGGTGGCGGCGAAACTCGGGTTGCCGTTGATCGACCTGCGGGCCTCGTTGCTGGATCCGACCGACCTCCGCGGCATCCCCACGGTCGAGGGGGGGCAGGCGCGGTGGTGTTCGCCGGAGTTCCTGCCGCGGGGCGACGGCTCCTCCGGCATCCTGTTCCTCGACGAGTTGAATGCGGCGCCCCCGCTGGTCCAGGCCAGCCTGTACCAGTTGACGCTGGACCGGAGGATCGGTGAGTACCAGCTGCCCGACGGGTGGCGGATCGCGGCGGCGGGCAATCGCTCCGAGGACGGGGCGGTCACCTTCCGCATGCCCTCGGCGCTGGCCAACCGGTTCGTCCACCTCGAGTTCGAGGCGGACTTTGAGGATTGGCGGGGATGGGCGGTGGACCACGACATCCACCCGTGGGTGGTCGGTTTCCTGAGCGTCCGCAAGGAACTGCTCTGCTCCACCCAGAAGGCGGAGCGTGGGTTTCCGACGCCAAGATCCTGGGAGATGGCCTCGGACGTCCTGAAGACGGTCGGCAACCACCGCAACGCCCAGGACATCCTCGTGGGCACGATCGGGGAGGCCGCCGCCGTGGAATTTGGCGGCTACTGCGACCGGGCGATCAGCGAGGGCGCCATCCTCAAGATCCTCAAGGACCCGGAGACCGCCGTCTTGCCCGACACGTTGGGAGACCTGTACGCGCTGATCTCCTACATCACGTTCAGCGCCCGCGTCGCCGGCGTCCTGGAGGCGGCCGCGGTGCTGTTGCACCGCGTCAAGCCCGAGATGGCCGTGCTGTTGCTCCGCAACCTCCTCCAGAAGGAGCCGAAGTTCGCCCTCCAGAAGCGGACGGCCGAGTTCATGCGTCGGCACAAGGACCTGATCCGGTGACGGAAGACCTGCCCCAGGAACTGGTCCAGGCGCGGATCCGGTTGATGTTGTCCGAGCCGTACCTCGCCTCGGCCGTCACCCGGTTTCCCATCTTCAACGCCGAGGGGGTGGACTGGTGTCAGACCATGGCGACCGACGGGTACCACATCTACGCCAACCCGGAGTTCTGCCGATCCCTCACGCCGCCGCAGTTGTCCTTCGTCATCGCCCACGAGGTCCTCCATTGCGTCCTCGGTCATGTGGACCGGCGCAAGGATCGCGACCCGTTGCGGTGGAACATCGCGATTGATTTCGCCACCAACCTCATGCTGGTCGAACTGCGGCTGGAGATGCCGTCCAACGGATTGCTGGACCGCCAGTACACCGGCCTGACGGCCGAGGAGATCTACGACCGGTTGCCCGCCAAGGCGCCCAGACGGCGACAGCAGGCCGGACGCGGTGGCCTCCCGGTCGATGGCGCGGCGGGCGGCGGCAAGGGCTGGGACCTGCACCTCGACCCATCGGACCTCCGGGGTCAGGCCACCCGGACCAAGGACTTCCCGACGGCGTTGGAGCGGGAGCGGGTGCGTGCGGGCCTGATCCGCGAATTGTCGGCCAAAGGGCAGGGGTCCGAGGCGGCGACGCTGGTCGCGGAGATCCGGGCCTGCGGGCGGCCTCGCGTCCCATGGAAGACCCTGCTCTCCCGCTTCATGAGTGGATTGAGGCGGGATGACTACCGCCTGATGCCGCCCAACAAGAAGCACCTTTGGCGCAAGATGTACCTTCCGTCGGTTGGGGCTCCCGGACCCTCCCACATCGTCGTGGCCATCGACACCTCCGGTTCCATGGGGGACAAGATCCTCAGGCAGGTGCTCTCGGAGGTGGACCGGTTGCGCTCGGTGACCCAATGCCATCTGACCCTCATCCAGTGCGATGCCGCCATCGCCCAGGTGCAGGAGTTCGATGAATTCAGCGAGGCGGACTTCACGCGCATGAAGATCCACGGCGGCGGCGGCACGAATTTCATCCCCGTCTTCGACTGGATCCGCAAGCACGCCCTCGGGCAGGGATTGCGCCTGGATGCGCTGGTCTACCTGACGGATGGATTCGGGACGTTCCCCGACAAGGAGCCCGATTACCCCGTCATCTGGATTCTCGAATCCTCCGTTCATCCTCCGGTTCCGTTTGGCCAGGTCATCCACCTGGGAGACGCGGCGGACTCCTGACGGTGGTGAGGGCGTTTCGCGTCTCTGCGCAAAAATGCGATAAAAAGCGCGTATTCATTGGTCGAAATGCGCTTTCAGAGCCTTGGGATCAGTCGTCGGAAATCGCACCGAAGCGCACAAAAACGCAGAAATCCTGTCATCAATGGTCATCAATGAACACCGTCTCCGACGCCCGCCGCTGGCGGTGATTCCCGGTCAACTCTGCGACCGGTTTTCGGAAGGCGGCCCCCCCTTGTCATCGGCCCCGGATCAGCGTCCCCGGAGTTCATCGATACGGGCAAAGGTTCCAGGAGGGATCAGGCTCAGGACCTGGGGATGACTTTCGCAGATTCGCACCAGGTCCGCTTCATCCTTCGCCCGCTTGCTGGAACGGCGCGAGGTGTCGGTCGCGGCCCAGAGCTTTCCCTGAACCACATCCGGGAGCGAAGCCACCGGCACCGGAACTCCAAAAACGACCCCCTCGATGGCTCGCGACGGGAAGCTGCCGGAGCGATGGTTGATGGTGAGCTGAATCCGAAGCCGACTCCCCGGTTGGGTTGCGCCCATCGAGTGGGGAAACGCCTCCACCACGAAACCAGCCTCCTCGAGAGCATTGCGGACACCGTCCGAGGCGGTGATGGCGAAATCGGCATCCAGCGTCACCACGGGTTCTACGTACTGGTTCACCGCAAGCCCCCCGATCAGGCAGAACGGAACGCCGGTGCCACGAAGCGCTCTCACCAACCGGGCGAGATCATTTTCGCTGCCGGTGATTCCGGCGAAGAATTCGGCTTCGGACATCATGGGGTGGTGCGGTCTTGGCACTCTTCAGGGCCTCAGACGAGATCGCTCCGATGCGTGGATCGAATGTCCCGGCTTTTTGAGGCGGATCAAGTCGCCTTGTGGATGAATTGAGATCCGGGCGGGATGTGTGCCCCGGACCCGCAGAAGTCGTGTTGATCGATCCAACCGGAACTTGTTCATCAGGAGAGGCTGAGTCGGGTGCCGTTTTTTGCCGGGCCGACCATCGGCCGCCGGTCGGATGTTTGGCGGCAGCATTTCGGGCGGTCCTCGCCCAAGGAAGACCCAGCTCCTCGGACCACCGCACACCGAGCCGGGCCGCATTGACCCGCTGGCAGTGCTTCAAGTGCAGCGCGAACAGCTCGGGCCGCAACGATCGAAGGCCTTCCATGAGGTTGCGCGCCTCTTCAACTCCTTGGTGGACACCCACATCATGGAGCACCTCCAACAACGCCCGCTCAGGGATCGAGACCCGCACGCCATCTGGCTGATCGATCAGGGGCTCCAAACCGGACTCGGCAGGCAAGCTGGAGTCGAACGGGGTGCGGGTCGTGTATCGGGCCGGAAAATGTTCGTTGAACCACCCCGGCAGTCGCGCGTTGTGTAGGCCCCAAGCCACAGCGGTTCCCGGGCTGCAACGTTGTGACTGAAACCTCGCCACGCGACCGCGGTTTTGCCGCCGACATGAAACCCATCGATCTGGTGTTCGAGGTGCTTCCAGCAGGGTTCCAGTCGAAGGTCATCCTTTGGGAACTGGAAGACCCCATGCCCCAGCCGGCACAGCCAGCCCGACTTCAGATAGTGATGCGCCCAGGCGGGCGAAATGCCCAATGCCGCCAATTGAGCGGACTCGATGGGCCCACCCCGAGGGGTTTAGAAACACCAAAAATAGGGAGGATCGGCTTTACCTCCGTCTTCCCCCCCCGGCGGCCCCCTGGTTCCGCTTTTTGCTCTTTAGCAGAGCGACCAAAACGAGAAACCTGTTGGAAGAGTCAACTGATCTTCAAAAACCCCAGCAAAAGATGGTGGAGGCGGCGGGAATTGAACCCGCGTCCTAAGCCATTCAACCCGAAACGACTACATGCTTAGTCAGCCAAAGTTCTCGGCGAAATCGTGGCCGGCTGACAGAGACCGATTTCGCTCAGCCCGCATGAAGTTTCTCGACCACCGACGCGCGGACTCCGGCGGCGGTCATGCCTGCTGATAGCGTTCCGTCCCCGTAGCAGGTGTTCAGGGCGAAACGTCGGGCCGATTAGGCCGCGAGAGCCAACTCTTCGTTAGCAGTTATGTGTTTGATCCGATGTTTTACGAGGCCAACGAATCATCCTCGGCATGCCATCCCGGGCAGGATCACCTAGTCGAAACCGGTACGCCCCCCCATGAACTGACAGCCGTTGAGATCGCTGAAGCCGGCCGGTCTGTCAAATGCCCGTTGGCGGCTTGGCGCGTTGCATCGGAGGGAGGACCGGACTTCGACCGAGGCCGCGCCGGCAGCGGCTTGCCCGGGCCCGCCCGTCGCCGGGACGGAGGTTTCGCCCAGATTTCGCGGTTGCCCGGACGGTCGCCGCGGGAATACTCACGGGGTGCCTTCCCCCGCGACAAAGATGGTTGCCGGCGTTCTGCTGGCGTGGGTGCTCTGCGGTTGCCAGTCCTCGCGGGGACCGGCCCCGGGCAGAGGCTTCTCGGTCACCGAGACCGGCGGGGTGGTGCGCGTGTCCCATGGGGCCGACCTCATTTCCGAGTACCGGTTCCGGGACGTCTCGCGGCCGTTCCTGTACCCGCTGCTCGGCCCCGACGGGGTCCACCTGACCCGTCGATGGCCGCAGGAGGACGTCGGCGGCGAGGAGAAGGATCATCCGCACCACCACGCGCTCTGGTGGTCGCACGGGGCGGCCAATGGCCGCGATTTCTGGAGCGAGGTGGCGGGCGCGGGCCGGACCGTCCACGAGGCGTTCACCGCCACCCGTGTCGAGGGCTCCGGGGCCGGCCAGCGGGCCGTGATCGGCTCACGCAACCGGTGGGTCGCCCAGGACGGCACGGTGGTGGCCGAGGACGAGCGCCGCATGGTCTTCCATCCGCCGACATCGGACCTGCGGCAGATGGACTTCGAGATCACCATCCGCCCGGTCGGAGGCCCTCTCATGCTGGGGGACACCAAGGAGGGCACCTTCGCCATCCGCCTGGCCGAGACCATGCGCCTGAAGCGCGCCGACAAGAGCAAGGGCGGCACGATTCTCAACGCACGCGGCCAGAAGGATGGTGACACCTGGGGCAAGCGCGCCGAGTGGTGCGACTATTCCGGCCCGGTATCCGGGCCGACGGGCACCGGCACCTATGGGGTGACGATCTTCGACCATCCCGCCAACCCGCGGCATCCGACCTGGTGGCACGTGCGCGACTACGGGTTGTTCGCCGCCAACCCCTTCGGCGTGCACGACTTCGAGAAGAAACCCGCCGGCACCGGCGACCTCGTGGTGGAACCCGGCAAGACGGTGACCTTCCGCTACCGGGTGCTGCTGCACCGCGGCGATTCCCAGGCGTTGCCCATCGACGCCCTGTACCAGGCCTATGCAGCCGGGAAAGGATCGCGGTGACCGGACGGGTGCATCGGCGGACGGGCAGGGCAGGTGCCCCCGGGCGATGGTCCTGCCCGGTGATGCCCCACGTCTCGATGCCCCTGCTCGTCGCCGGTTCGGCGTGGATGGCCGGTTGCCGGATGCCCGGGGGGATCGATCTCGGCGGCCGATCCGGGTTGGCGACCGGTGCCTTGTATCGCCATGCCGAGTCCATCGTCCTCGCCCGTGACCAAGAGGCCGATCCCAAGTGCCGCCAGCGCCAGGTGCTCGACACCCGATTGATCGAGGCCCCCGAGGCGGAGGCCGATCCCCGCGGAGGGCACGAGTCGTTCTCCTTCTCTGGGTCCGGAACGCCGTCGTCCTACGTGGTCCCGCCCGAGCGCCGCTACTCCCGCTTCGTCGAGCGCTGGGCGATCCAGCGCTGCGACTCCGAGGTCTTCTACCGGGTGACCTACACCCCGGGCGCCTCGGGAACCGATGTCACCGCCGAACTGGAATCCACACCTCCTCCACCATGAATCGCCGCCAATTCCTCACCGCCACCTCGATGGCCGCCGGGGCCGTCGTCACCGGTTGCACCACCACCGCCCCCGCCGCCCGGTTCACGCCCAAGTCCCGGGTCATCGGTGCCAACGACGACATCCGGGTGGCCGTGGTCGGCTTCAACTCCCGGGGCAATGACCACATCGCCGGCTTCCGGAAGCTCAAGGGCGTGCGCCTCGTGGCCCTGTGCGATGTCGATTCGAAGGTGCTGGAGAAGGGCAGGGCGGACCTCGCGAAGGATGGCATCCAGGTCGAGACGTACACCGACGTGCGCAAGCTGCTCGAGAGCGGCGACATCGACGCGGTGTCCACGGCCACGCCGAACCACTGGCACGCGCTCCTGGCCACGTGGGCCTGCCAGGCGGGCAAGGACGTGTACGTCGAGAAACCCGTCTCCCACAACGTGTGGGAGGGTCGCCAGATCGTCGCCGCCGCCCGCAAGTACGGGCGCATCGTGCAGACGGGCACCCAGTGCCGCTCAAACCCGGGCCTGCGCGAGGCCATCGCCTGGGTGCGGGAGGGCAACCTCGGCCGCATCCAGGTGGCCCGGGGCCTCTGCTACAAGCCGCGCCAGAGCATCGGCAACGTGTCGGCACCGACGCAGGTGCCCGACCACATCAACTACGACCTCTGGTGCGGGCCCGCGCCGCTCAAGCCCCTGATGCGCTCCAAGCTGCACTACGACTGGCACTGGCAGTTCGTCACGGGCAACGGCGACCTCGGAAACCAGGGCATCCACCAGATGGACATCGCCCGCTGGGCCCTGGGGGTGAACACGCTGAGCCCGAAGGTCTTCAGCGTCGGCGGCCGCCTGGGCTACCAGGACAATGGCGACACGCCCAACTCGCAGTTCGTCTTCCACCAGTACGACCAGGGCGCCCTCATCTTCGAGGTGCGCGGGCTTCCGAAATCCAAGGAGTACCAGGACGGGCGCTGGTCCAAGAGCATGCCCGACTACCGCGGGGCCCAGGTGGGCGTGGTGATCCATTGCGAGAACGGCCACCTGGTGATCCCGTCGTACGACAGCGCCCAGGCCTTCGACCGGAACGGCCGCCAGATCAAGTCGTGGAAGCAGGGGGCCGACCACTACGCCAACTTCATCGCGGCGGTCCGCAGCCGGCGCTCGGGCGACCTGAACGCCGAGATCCTCGAAGGACACCTCAGCAGCGCCCTGTGCCACACGGGCAACATCAGCTACCTGCTGGGGTCCAAGCTGCCGCCCGAGGCGATCCGCGAGCGCCTTCAGGGGAATCAGGAGGCCGCCGAGACCTTCTCGCGCCTGTCCGAGCACCTCATCTCCAACGGCATCAACCTCGAGAACCAGCCATTGGTGCTGGGCGAGACGCTGCGCATGGACGTGAAGGCCGAGCGGTTCATCCGCAACGACCGGGCCAACCAGATGCTCACCCGCGAGTACCGCAAGGGCTTCGAGGTGCCGTCGCGGGTCTGACGGCGCCGGGCCGGCTCAGGCCCCGAGATAAAAACGCGCGCAGTTGCCGCCCCAGAATCCGGCGGCCTGCTCCGGCCCGAGGTGGCGCACGTAGTCGCGGGCGAGCCCCTCGACCTGTTCGTAGCTCCCGGCCAGCAGGCAGACCGGCCAGTCGCTCCCGAACATCAGGCGCTCGGGCCGGAAGGCCTCGAACACCACGTCGAGGTACGGCCGGAAGTCGTCGGCCTTCCACGCCCGGTGGTCGGCCTCCGTGACCATGCCCGAGACCTTGCAGCAGACGTTCGGGTGCCTGGCCAGTTCCCGGATCTGCGCGGCCCACGGGTCGCGGATCCCCTGGCGGACCAGCGGCTTGGCGATGTGGTCGAGCACGAAGGGTTGTTCGGGGAAGCGCTGCACCAGTTCGATCGCGGCGGGCAGTTGTTTCGGGTAGATCAGGATGTCGTACGTGAGCCCGAACGGGCGGAGCGCCCCGATGCCGCGCAGCACCGCCGGCCGCACCAGGAAACGCTCGTCGGGCTCGTCCTGCGCCACGTGGCGGACGCCCACGAATCGGGGGTGCGCCGCCAGCGGGGCGAGCTGCTCTTCCACCTGTCCGGACTGCAGGTCCACCCACCCGACGACTCCCTTCACCCTCGGATCCGCATCGGCCAGGCCGAGCAGCCACCACGATTCGGCGAGGGATTGGCGGGCCTGGACGGCGATGGAGCCGTCGAAACCCAGCGGGCGTTGGATCCGCTCGAGGTCCGCTGGCAGCCAGTCGCGCTGCAGGGCCGAACCGGTGGGAATCCAAGGGTACCCGTCGGCGGTGTACCGCCAGAAGTGCTGGTGCGAATCGAGGATCATGGGTCGAGACTGACAGCCTGAACGTCCTCTGGAAACCGTGGAAACCTACTGTGCCGCACCGGGCCTGCGGGTGCGGCGTCAGGCCGTTTCGAGGGTTGCCGAGCCCGCCGCGCGGCGGGTATCACCAGCGGGTGCCCAGTGTTGCCGAACAGTTGAAGGCCGAGCGTGAGCGTCAGGGACGGACCGTCCATGACCTCGCGAACGTGACCAACATCAAGACCGACCACATCCGGGCGCTCGAGGCCGGCGACTGGGACACCTTCGGTGCCCAGGTCTACATCCGGGGATTCACGCGCACCTACGCCAAGGAATTGCGTCTGGACGTGCCCAGGCTGATGGCCGAGCTCGAGACCGAACTGGGCGCGTCGGAGGACTACTCGGGGCCACCCCCATTGACCGGCCGCCGCAAGGGCCCCCTCGACTTCATCACCCTGTGGCTCTCGAGGGTGCGCTGGCAGTGGATGTTCCCGGCGTTGCTGGGCCTCGGGGTGCTGTGGGCGGTCTGGATGGGCTACCGGTCCTTCGTGGCCTCACGGTCGGCCCCCGCCGCGTCGGGCGCCGCTCCCCGCAGCGTCATGGCCCCCGCTCCGGTGCCGGCCACCGTGCCGCTGGGCAATCCCCTGCGCCCGCTGCCGCGCAAGGCGCTCAACGCCCAGGCCCCGTTGCCCACCAACGCGGCGACGCCACCGGCACGCACCCGCTGAGGGTGGCGCACCGATGGCGTCGGGCAGGGCATCCCCGCGGGCATGCCCGTCGAGGGTGCCGGAGACTCAGGCGTTGATCTTCGTCCAGGCGGCGTTGGCCTTGGAAGACGCGACCACGGCCTCGATGAAGGCCATGCCCCGCACGCCGTCCTCGATCTTCGGGTAGTCGTTGGCAACGTCGTCCTTCGCCAGCTTCTTGCCGGCCTGTTTGGCGCGGATGGCGTTGGCGAAGTTCTTGTAGATGTTGGCGAAGGCCTCGAGGTAGCCCTCGGGGTGGGCCGGCGGCGTGCGGCCCGCGGCCTTGGCGGCGTCGCTGAGGTAGCCGTTGGCCGCGCGATACACCTGCATGGGCTGGTCCATCCACTTCACCAGCAGGGTGTTCGGCTCCTTCTGGTGCCACTCGAGGCCGCCCAGTTCTCCATAGACGCGGATGTTGAGGTTGTTCTCCTCGCCCACCGAGATCTGGGAGCTGTGCAGCACGCCCTTGGCGCCGCCCTTGAATCGGAGCAGCACGTTGCCGTCGTCATCGAGCTTGCGGCCCTTGACGAAGGCCGTGAGGTCGGCGGCCAGTTCGCTGATCTGCAGGCCGGTGATGTACTCGGCGAGGTTCTCGGCATGGGTGCCGATGTCGCCGATGCAGCCGGCGGCACCGCTGCGCTTGGGGTCGGTGCGCCAGGCGGCCTGTTTCTGGCCCGAGGCCTCGAGCCGGGTGGCGAGCCATCCCTGCGGATACTCCACGACGACCTTGCGGATCTTGCCCAGCTTGCCCGAGTGCACCAGGTGGCGAGCCTCCTTCACCAGCGGGTAGCCGGTGTAGTTGTGGGTCAGGCCGTAGAGCCGGCCGGTCTTCTTCACGATGGCCGCCAGTTCCTTGGCCTCGGCGAGGTCGAAGGTGGCGGGCTTGTCGCTCAGCACGTGGAACCCGGCCTCGAGGGCGGCCTTCGCCGCGGGGAAGTGCACGTGGTTCGGCGTGACGATCGCCACGAAGTCGATGCGCTGGTCGGCCGGAAGGGCGGCTTCCCTGGCCACCAGCTCCTGGTAGCTCCCGTACACGCGGTCGGGGGCCAGGAAGAGGTCCGCGCCGGAGGCCTTGGATTTCTCCGCGTCCGAGGAGAACGCGCCGGCGACCAGCTCGATCTGGCCGTCGATGTTTGCGGCGATGCGGTGGACCGCGCCGATGAAGGCACCGCGCCCGCCGCCGACCATTCCGTAACGAATCTTTCTGCTCATGTGGATGTGTGTTGAACGACTGTGATTGCCGAGAGGAAACGCTGCCGAAGATCGCCCCCGCGGGCCCGCCGAGTCAACGCCGACCCGCCCATCCGCCGGCGACCCGGCCACCTCGGGCGACGTCTTTCCCTGTTGTCGTGGCGGCGGTGTGCCGTAGGTTTCGCGCAGCCTCGGCGCCCCTGCGGGAGCCTCCGGGGACCAAGTCCATGCTCGTCCACCTGCTCAAATCGAAACTCCACCGGGCCACGGTCACCGCGGCCAGCCTCGACTACGAGGGAAGCCTGACCATCGACGAAGACCTGATGGAGAAGGTCGGCCTGCATCCCTACGAGAGGATCCTCTGCGGGAACATGGCCAACGGCGCCCGGTGGGAGACCTACGCCATCCGCGGGCGACGCGGTTCAGGAGCCATCGAGTTGAACGGTGCCGTGGCCCATCTGGGCAAGGCGGGAGACCGGCTCACGATCATGGCCTTCGCCGAGGTCGACGAGCAGCTCGCGCCCGGTTGGTCGCCGCGGGTGATCGTGCTGGACGGTGCCAACCGCATCGTCAACGAACGCGGCCTCTAGGTGGCTGCCGGGCGCCCACCGGCAGGGCCCTTGCGCGTTCTCCGGCCGCGAAATTGGTGTTGGTCTCGGGGTCGGCCGCGCGCATAGTCGCCGACCGCCCACATCGGGCCGATTATCTTTAGCCGATCATGAGAGACGAACTTGAGAAACTGGTTGCCGCCGGAAAGATCCAGAAGATCCATGTCACCCCGCTGGTGTCCCTGACGGAGGCGGGTTTTTGCCAGCACAAGAGCTGGGGGTTCGGCCGCATTGTTTCCATGGATCTCGCCCTGGGGCGCCTGAACATCGACTTCACCACCAAGGCCGGCCACTCGATGGACCTGGCCTTCGCCGCCGAGTCGCTCAAGCCGATCGCCCGTGACCACATCCTCGCCCGGAAGTCCCTCGACCTCGACGGACTCCGGCGGGAGGCCGCCCTCCATCACCTCTCGGTGGTCAAGCTGGCGCTGGCGAGCTTCGGAGGCGCCGCGACGGTCGACCAGGTCCAGAACCTCCTGAAGGACGTCATCGGCAGCGACTGGAAGAAGTGGTGGGAGGTGGCGCGGGCCGAGATGAAGAAGGACGGACACTTCACGGTGCCCCTGAAGAAGACCGACCCGATCCTCTACCAGGAGTCCGAGATCGACATCGGTGTCCGGCTTTGCGGCGAGTTCAAGGCCGCCAAGGGGCTCAAGGCGCGGGTGGCCGTGGCCTCCGAGATCCTCAAGAGCGTTCCCGACATCGGCAACAAGGCGGTGGTCGCCGAGATCATCGCGCTGCTGGATGCGGACATCGGCAACCATTCGGTCACCATGCCGTCGCTGGCCCTCGAGGGGGTGTTCATCCGGGACGACCTCCGCAAGGCCGCCGCGCTGGAGCAGCCCGAGGGGCCCATCACCGCCCGGGACATCCTCGCCGGCCAGTCGAAGCTGGTGGAGTTCTTCAACGACCTGCCGGCCGCCAAGCATCGTCGGGCCCTCGAGGCGCTGCGCGACTCGGTGCCCGACTGGGGCGCGAAGCTCATCCTCATCATCAACAACGTCAGCGCCAAGCTGGCGGGCGAGTGCGCCCGGTTGCTGCTGCTCGAGAACCGCGGCCAATTGCTCAAGCAGGAGCTCATGCGCCTGGTGAGCCAGCACGGGGCCAGCAGCGAGCTGCTGCTCTGGCTCGGCAAGGAGCGTGGCGACCACTTCGCCGACATCCTCGGGCCCGAGGTGTTCCGCGCCATGCTCACCGCGATGGAGCGCGACGCCTTCAACGAGAAGCGCTCGAACCGCCTGCACGACTTCATCCTGGACGACATGAAGCTCCTGCCTGAGCTCATCGAGTCGGCCGACATCGAGGTCATCCGCGACCTCACGCGCAGCCTCCAGCTCTCGCCCAGCTTCGACGACATGGACAAGCGGTCGCTCTTCGCCCGCATCGTCAAGGCCTACCCGGCGATCCAGGAGATGATCACCGGCGAGAACAAGAAGGAGGACCACAGCTTCCTGGTGAGCTGGCCCAGCCTGCAACGCCGCCAGGAGGAGTACCAGGACCTCGTCACCAAGCGGATCCCGGCCAACGTCAAGGACATCGCACTGGCCCGCAGCTACGGCGACCTCCGCGAGAACCACGAGTACAAGTCGGCCAAGGAGATGCAGCGGGTGCTCCAGCGCCGGAAGGCCGAGCTCGAGCGCGACCTCGGCCGGGCCCGTGGCACCGACTGGGCCAACGTCCGCACGGACGTGGCGGGCCCGGGGACCGTGCTGCATGTCAGCGAGGTGACCAGCGGCACCAAGGAGCGGTTCTACCTGCTCGGCGCCTGGGACGGCGATCCCGACAAGAACATCCTCAGCTACCTCACGCCGTTCGCGAAGATCTTCCTCGGCCAGCCGGTCGGTGCGGAGGTCTCCTTCGGCTCCGAGGGCCAGACCAAGCGCTACCGCATCGACGGGATCACGGCCTACGTGCCGGCGCCCTCGGAGTAGTCACCGGTTGTCGCGGGCGTCGCCGACACCCCGGGGAAGCCGGTGTCGGGACGCCCCGCCGCCGTCCTGGGGTGAACCATGGAACCCGATCCGTCCGAGATGGTCGACGTCGAGGATCCGGTCCTGCTCCTTCCGGAGTGGACCGAGGTGGTCTGGTACGTCGCCCATGCCCGGCCGAGGGCCGAGAAGAAGGTGGCCGCGTTCTGTCTTGAGCAGGGTTTCGAGCACCGGTTGCCGCTGTACCCCAGCGTCAAGACCTACGCGCGCAAGCGGGTGGTCTTCGACAAGCCCCTTTTCCCCGGTTACCTGTTTGCCCGGGTGCAGAGGCGCCATCGCCTCACCCTGGTCCAGAACCGGTATGTGGCCAACCTGCTCGAGGTGCCCGACCAGGCCGAGTTCGAGGCCCAACTGACCGACATCTACCGGGCGTTGGAAGCCCGGGTCGAGATCCAGGTCTGTCCTGAGATCAAGCCGGGCCTTCAGGTGCGCATCAAGTCGGGCCCGCTGCGTGGCACCGAGGCCTGGGTCGAAAGCCGCTCCAAGATGTGCGACGTCCACCTGAGGCTCGACTTCATCGGGAAGGCGGTGGTGGCCAAGATCCAGGCTGATGACCTCGAACTCATCTGAACCTCCGAGGCGTCCGCGTGCCGTGCCACCACCCTCGGCACGGTCGCTGGCGCTCGACATCCTCCTGCAGCGGGAGTCTCCCGGCGACTTCCTCGAGCACCGGATCGACGGGCTCGCCGGGATGCATGCACTTTCCGAGGCCGATCGCCGGCTGGCCCGGGAGATCGCCTTCGGGGTCCTGCGCAACCGGTCGGTGCTCGATCACCTGGTGGCGCTGCGGACCGACGGCCGGCCGCAGCGCCCGGTCCTCAGGGGCGTCCTGCAGTCGGGCCTGTACCAGTTGCTCTTCCTCGACCGTGTCCCGGACCACGCCGTGGTGAACGAGGCCGTGCTGTTGGCGCGCCAGCGCGGCTTCTCGGCGCAGGCCGGATTCGTCAACGCCGTGCTGCGGGGCGTGGCCCGGGATCGTGAGGCCTGCCGCCGCGACCTCGAGGCGTTTCGACGTTCCGACCCGGCCCTCGGCTGGTCCCATCCGGCCTGGCTGGTGGAGCGCTGGGCGGGCGTCCTCGACCCCGTGGCCGTTCAGAGGCTCCTGGCCTGGAACAACGCCGCCCCCGCCACCTTCGCCCGGGTGAACCGCCTGCTCACCACCCCGCAGGACCTGATGGCCCGGTGGCGATCGGAGGGGGTCGAGGCGACGCCCGTCGCCGTCGATTGGGCCGCCCCCGGCACCTTGGTGGTCCTCGACCGGCACCCGGCCCTCGAGTCGCTCGGGTCGTTCCGCGAGGGAGGGTTCTACGTGCAGGACCCCAGCACCCTGATGGCGGTGCACCTGCTGGATCCGAGGCCCGGCCAGCGCGTGCTCGACCTGTGCGCCGCACCCGGGGGCAAGGCGCTCGCGATGGCCGAGCGGCTGCGGCCGGGCGGGGGAGTGGTGGCCCACGACTCGCATCCCGGCCGCCTCGACCTGATCCGCGAAAATGTCCGGCGTCTCGGGGCCGGGGCGCTGGTCGCTGTCGTCGATCGGCTCGGGGACCCGGCCGTCGGGGCGTTGGATGGGCCCTCCGGCCCGGCTTCGGAGCGGTTCGATGCGGTGCTGGTCGACGCCCCCTGTTCGAACACCGGCGTGTTGCGCCGGCGGGTCGAGCTGCGATGGCGGCTGCGCCCCGATGAAATCCCCCGGCTGGCGGCCGAACAGCTGCGGTTGCTCGAGGCGGCGGCCGCCCGGGTGCGACCCGGCGGTGTCCTGGTCTACAGCACCTGCAGCCTGGAGCCCGAGGAGAACGACCAGGTGGTCGAGGCCTTCCTGCGCCGGCATCCCGGGTGGGCCGAGACCGCCCGTCGGCGCCTGCACCCGGCCGTGGACGCCGTGGATGGCGCCTTCGCCGCGCGGCTCGTCGCCCCGGCGCACGGTCCTTCGCCGCATCCGATTCCCCAACCGAACCCCAACCCCGCCTGACCCCATGATCCACGCCTCCCTCGCCTCCCCGGGAACCTGGTCTCCGTTCCTCCGGTCGAATCCCGTCTGGACACGGTGCCTCGAGTGGCTGGGCACCCTGACCCCTCAGACCCCCCTGGGCACCCACGAACTGGACGGCCCGACCCTGCACGCCTCCGTCCAGGAATACACCACCCAGGCCCGGGAGCTTTGCCGCTTCGAGAGCCACCGCGAGCACATCGACATCCAGTACACGATCTCCGGCATCGAGACCATCGACTGGATCGACCGTGAGGCCCTCCAGCCCGACGGTCCGTTCGGCAACGATGTCCAGTTCTGGCACCCGTCGGGGGACTACACGCCGCTGACGCAGGCGGCCGGGCGCTTCTCGATCTTCTTCCCGTCGGATGCCCACCGTCCGAAGGTGGCCCACGGCGGGGCGGCGCCGATCCGGAAGGTCGTCATCAAGATCCCGGTGGCTCGGATCGGGTGACCGGAGCTGGCCGGGCCCTCAGTCACCGCGGTAGACGCAGGCCGACGTGCAGGTCTCGGCCACGACCAGTTCGCTCAGGAGGGGCAGCCGCGGCTTGAGCTCGTTCCAGATCCAGAGGGCGAGGCGTTCGCTGGTGGGGTTCTCGAGGCCCGGGATGTCGTTGAGGTAGTGGTGGTCGATCCGCTCGTAGACGGGCTGGAAGGCCGCCTTCAGGTCGGCGAAGTCCATCACCCAACCGGTCTGGTCGCCGACGGGACCCTCGATGGCGACCTCGATGCGCCAGCTGTGCCCGTGCAACCGGGCGCATTTGTGCCCGGGCGGCACGTTGGGGAGGCGGTGTGCCGCTTCGATGTGGAAGGTTTTCCGGAGTTCCATGGCGTCGGGGGGAAAGGGTGGGTCTCAGGTCTCGAGGTCGGTCCAGGTGACCAGGTCGCCGAGGGCGGGCCGGCCGTCGTGCCTCCAGGCGGCCGGGGGCTCCTGCATCTTGCCGATGGGGCAGATGCGGCTGGCGCCCCACCGGGCCAGCCGGCGTGCGATCTCCGGGAGACGGTCGTCGGGTGCGGCCACGCCCACCGTGGAGACCTGGTGACGGTGGGGCTCGGCGAAGCGCAGGATCTCCTCCCATTGGCGCACCGGCTTGATCTCGATGAACCGGTGCAGGCACGAGGGCTGGAAGCGCGCGTCGTGGTTGAGCACCACGGTCCAGGCGGTGGATTCCGCGCTGGCCCACAATCGGACCGACGCCGGCGGCTCGAAGAAGAGCGAACGGTTCAGGTTGCGGTCGGTCAGCGAGGCCATGGCGGCCGCCCGGAGTTCGAAGGTGCTCCGCCGGGCCTGGATCAGCGCCGACTCGGCCACCCCGACTGGGCCCCGGGGTTCGGTGGCTTCGCGCCGTTCGAGTTCGGTGGCCAGTTCCTCGGCCAGCGCCTCGGCGCTGCCCGAGGCCTCCTCCTCGACGTAGTAGGCATGCGGCGAGAGGCAGCCGAGCTGGTTCCAGGCCGTGATGTCGTCGGCCATCCCGCGGACCAGGCGCTTGCGCGAGTAGGGGCTCAGAGACTCCCGGGCGATGAGGCCCAGGCTGAGGCGGTGTCCGTAGGCGACCAGGCGGGTCCGGGAAGGGATCCTCGGGCGCACGTCGGCCAGCATCGCGTCCCCGCCGGTGGCGGTCACGCAGTCGGCCTCGGCGAAGAGCTGGTCCTCCAGCGCCCGGGCGCCGCGATCCTCATGGCCCCAGGCCACCAGCTCGAGGCAGGCCCCGAGCTTCGACTCGGTCGCCGCGAGCGAGTGGGCGAAGAGTCGGGGCAGCAGCGAGGCCTCGCGGGGACATTTGACGATCTGCGCCGATCGGGTGATCAGACCCAGGATCATGGAGAACAGGGCCGGATTCGGCAGGTTGCCGGCCGTCAGGTGGACCAGCAGTTCCGGTCCGACGGCCAGCGAGGTGCGCCCGGTCCGGTGCTCGGCGGAACCGGCGCCGAAATCGTCCAGGCGTCGGTTGTCACCCAGGTCCTGGGCCACCAGCGCCTCGAGGGACTCGACGGTGATGGACCGGAAGAAGGCGTCCAGCCCCCGGGCGAGGGTGGCGGGGCTCCAGCCGGTGTCCTTCGGTCCATCCCGCAGGGCCAGGGCCCGGAACCCGTTGTCGGGTTCCAGCCATTGCTCGGCGGTGTGGGCGATCATCTCGATCACGCCGCGGCTTCGCTGCCGCAGCAGCCAATCGTTGCGGTTGCGGCGCACCGCGAAGCTGGCCTGGCGGAGGGTCTCGGCGGTGAGCTCCAGCTCGGGCCCGAGGTCGGCGAGGAAGAGTTGATGGAGGGTCATGTCCGGAGTCAGGGGCTCATCCGCGAGCAACCGCGCGGCTCGGCGTCGGCGGCACGCCCGAGGAGTTCGAACGTGTCGCCGCGTCGCCGGGCCAGGTCGGCGGTCTCGACGGCGCCGACCGACCAGACGTTGGCCAGGTCGTGGATGCGCAGCAGGCCGGGTTCGCCCTCGGCCGTGTCGAGGCCGGTCTCGGGGTGGACGGTGCGCCACCGGACCCAGGGAGGGAACCGGAAACCGCCCCCGGTGTCGTACGCCTGAGAGGACAGTTCACTCATGCCGTACTCCGACACGATCCGAGGCGATCCGAGGCGATCGCCCAGGGCGGCGTGCAGGTCCGCCCGGTCCAGCACCCGGGAACGGCCCTTGTAGCCGCCGGTCTCCATCAGGCGGGACCCTGCGGGCAGGCGGAGATCCCGACCCTCGGCGTCGAGGGCGTCGATCAGATGCACGAAGAGGAACGCCGTGCCGAGCACCAGGATCGGTTGGTCGTCGACACATGCCGCCTCGATGGCCCGGAGGGTGGCTTCCAGGCCCAGCTCCCAGGCGCCATCCGGTCCGATCCTCCCGCTGAAGCCCGAACCCGGCCCTCCCAAGTCGCGGATTACCACCTCGAGCATGTGTACGAGGGACGAGTGGGGGGCCGCCGAAGGAGGCGGGGTCAACGCCAGGCACCGCGGGCGGAGAACCGCAGGAAAACCCGGTCCGGGCATCAGCAGGTGGGCGGAGAACCAGGGGCGCAGGGAGTGCTCGTAGAGGCACAGCGACTCGGCGTGATGGAAGTGCCGGCTGGGGCGCTGGCTGGTGGTGCCTGACGAATGGAAGACCCGCGTCCGTGCCTCCGGCGCGATGGCCGTGACCTCCAGCTCCTGGAACGTCGCGGTGGGTACCGCGGGGATCTCCCGCCAGGACCCGACGTTTCCGGGTCGGCGGCCGCGGGCCTCGCACAGGAACCGGTAGGCGGGGACGCTGGCGTACTGAAGCGTGAAGAGATCCAGCGCCACCGCCTCCCAATCGGCAGGGCAGGGCGGTGGGACGGGGTCGCAGGAGTCGGTCCCGGCCAGGCCGCGACCGATGAGGTCACGGACTCGGTCGGCCAGGGAGGCGTGGCTTGGATTCATGCGGTTTTGCTGGGATCCCGAGGAGGCGGGACCATCGATGGAAGGTCCGGTCCGGGGATCGTTCGGCTGGTTTTCCGCGACAGCCGGCTTCCGGTGTAGGCGAGTCGGTGGCTTCGTGTCCAGCGTTCCCCGGCCCGGGAAGCCGGGTGCGGGTGGGAGTTTGTGTCAATAGTGAGGACCGACCCCATTTTGACGTGGAGGATCGGAGGGCCTTGGGATAGCCTTTGGCAACCCATGAAGGTGCTCATTCTGGCCGCCGGCTATGCCACGCGGTTGTACCCGTTGACATTGACCCAGCCGAAGCCGCTGCTGCCGGTGGCGGGCAAGCCCATGATCGACTACGTGATGGACAACCTGGCGCCGATCGGTGGCATCGACGAGGTCTTCGTGGTGAGCAACGCCAAGTTCGCCGGCCACTTCTCGCAATGGTCCGAGGCGTACCGCCGCGCCTCGCAGCATCCGTTCCGGTTCTCGGTGGTCAATGACGGTTCAACCGACGATTCCAACAAGCTCGGGGCCATCGGCGACCTGAACCTCGTGCTCGAGAGGGAAAGCCTGGACGACGACCTGGTGGTCGTGGCCGGGGACAATCTCTTCAACCAGAGCCTCCGGGGCTTCGGCGAGTACTGCCGGTCGCAGAACGGGCCCGTGCTGGGGGTGTACGACGTGGGCAGCCTTGAGCAGGCGCGCAAGTACGGCGTGGTGGACATCGACGCCACGGGAAGGATCACCAGCTTCGTCGAGAAGCCCTCCGAGCCGGCGAGCACGCTCATCGGCATCGCCCTCTATTACTACCCGCGGCACCACCTGCCCTCGATTCGGCAGTACCTGGCCGAGGGGAACAATCCGGACCAACCCGGCCGGCTCATCCAGTGGATGTACCCGCGCACCCCGGTGATGACCTGGAGCGTGCCGGGCATCTGGTACGACATCGGCTCGAAGGAGACGCTGGCCGAGGCCAACCGGATCTTTGCGCGACGCTGAGCGCCCACCTCCGGGCACCCGGATGGCCCGGGCTCCCCGGAGTCACGACGTTTTCGAGCCCCGACCCAGGAACGCCCCACGCCATGAACGACATCGCCTCCGCCTTCCTCGCCACCGCCACGTCCCGTGCCGACAAGCCGGCCCTGTTCTGGGGCGAGTCCCGCTTCGGCTACGGGCATTACCGGGACCAGGTGCTGGGCACCGCGGCGTTGCTGAAGGCCCGGGGCATCCGGCCCGGGGATCGCGTCGCCGTGTGGCTCAAGAACTGCCCGGAGTTCGTGGGCGCGATGTTCGGCGTGCTCGCCGCCGACGCGGTGCTGGTGCCCATCAACAACTTCCTCAAGCCGGCCGAGGTGGCCTACATGCTGGAGGATGCCGGGATCGACTGGATCATCGCGGAGGAGAACCATGCCGGTCTCCCGGAATTGAGGACGCTGCGCCCCGGCCTGCAGGTCCTGGCCGCGGGGTCCCTGCCGACCGCACCCGCCGCGATCCCGGCGCCCTCCCGCGGGGGAGACGACCTGGCCGTGCTCATCTACACCAGCGGCACCACGGGCCACCCGAAGGGAGCGATGCTGTCCCATCGCAACCTCCTCGAGAACGTGGCCTCCTGCCGGAGCTTCCTCGAGCTCACCGAGGACGATCGGCTGGTGGTGCTGCTGCCGATGTTCCACAGCTTCATGCTCACCGTGGGGCTGCTGTTGCCGCTCCTCAGCGGGGCCTCGGTGGTGGCCGTGCAGGGGCTCCACTCGCCCAAGCAGATGATCGCCGAGATCCTGCAGAATCGCGGCACGCTGCTGCCGGCGATGGCGGCGCTCTTCCGGGCGCTGTCGCAGATCCCGGCCGGCATCGAGTTCACCTCGCTTCGGTTGTGCGTCAGCGGCGCCGGGCCGTTGCCGATGGAGATCCTCCACGCCTTCCAGGCCAGGCATCCCAAGGTTCCCCTCATCGAGGGGTACGGACTCAGCGAGGCCAGCCCCGTGGTGACGGTCAATCCGCCCCGCGACCCGAAGGCCGGGACCATCGGCGTGCCCATCCCGGGCGTCGAGGTCACGGTGCAGGACGACCACGGGAACCACCTGCCCGACGGCATCGACGGTGAGATCTGCGTCCGGGGGGCCAATGTGATGCTCGGCTACTGGAACGCCCCGGCGAAGACGGCCGAGACCCTGCGCGGGGGGTGGTTGCTCACCGGAGACATCGGCCACCGCCGCCCCGACGGCTGGTTCGTGATCACCGACCGCAAGAAGGACATGCTCAAGCCCAACGGCATGAACGTGTACCCGCGCGAGATCGAGGAGGTGATCTACCGCTTCCCGGGCATCCGCGAGGCGGCCGTCGTGGGCGAGCCGTGTGAGCGCCGCGGCGAACGGGCCGTGGCCTTCGTGGCGATGGACGAGGGGCGGAGCCTCGATGAGCACGCCTTCCTCGCCTTTCTCAAGGAGAGCCTGGCCGACTACAAGGTGCCCCGCCGGGCGGTCGTGCTGCCGGCGCTTCCGCGCAACGCGACGGGCAAAATCCTCAAGACGGCCCTGAGGGAAATCGTCGCCCGGGGGAACTGAGAGCTCAGCCGAGCTGCAGGCCGAAGAGCCGGTGGTGCTCCTGGATGAGGTACCGGTCGGTCATGCTCGCGACGTAGTCGCAGACCGCCCGATGGAGCCCGTCGACCTCGATCCGTTTGCGGGCTGCAAGGCCGAGTTCCTTGGGATGGGCAAGGTAGGTCTGGAAGACCTCGCTGAGCATCCGGATGGCGCGGTTGTTGGGCTCGGCGACCACCGGGTGGTAGTACAGGTTGCGGTAGAGATACTTGCGCAACTCCAGGTTCTCGAGCCGGCGCTCGGGGCTGTAGTGCACCAGCGCGGCGCGATGGGTGCGGACGTCGTCCGCCGAGCGCACCCCGGCCTCGAGCACATGCGCCTCGGTGGTCTGGACCACGTCGATCACCTGCTGGTCGATGATCTGTCGGATGGTGTAGTATCGGCGGCTCTCGGCGGGAAGCTCCCCGAACTGACGCTTCACGGCCCGCGCCGCCTTGGCCCACACCCGCACCTCCTTGAGGAGCTTTTTTTCGTCGAGCAGGCCGCTGTCCAGGCCGTCGTCCAGGTCGTGGCTGTAGTAGGCGACCTCGTCGGCGAGGTTGGCCAGTTGGGCCTCGAGCGAGGCCTGATGGTGCCGACGCCGTCGGGTCCCGCCGACCGATTCGAAGGCGACCCCATGCTTGGCCAGCCCCTCGCGCACCTCCCACGTCAGGTTGAGGCCCGGGAAGCGGGGGTACTTCCGCTCGAGTTCCTCGACCACCCGCAGGCTCTGGCGGTTGTGCTCGAAGCCGCCGTGGTCCTTCATGAGCCGGTCGAGCATCGACTCGCCCTTGTGGCCGATGGGCGAGTGCCCGAGGTCGTGGGCCAGGGCGATGGTCTCCGCGAGATCCTCGTTCAGGCGCAGCGCCCGGGCGATGTTCCGGCTGATTGCCGCCACCTCCATGGTGTGGGTCAGCCGCGTGCGCAGGTGGTCGCCCGAGCCGTTGAGGAACACCTGGGTCTTGTACTCCAGGCGCCGGAAAGCCCGGCTGTGGATCACCCGGTCACGGTCGCGCTGGAACTCCGTCCGCCAGGTGGGCGGGCTCTCGGCGTGGACCCGGCCACGGCTTTCGGCGCTCCTCTGCGCATACGGGGCGAGGAACTGGTGTTCCCGGGCCTGCAGCTCTGATCGGTCGACCGGCATGGGCGAAGCATCCTCGGCCCGGGCGCCTCAGGCCAGTCCAACCGGGATGGGCGCCTCCGGGCTGGCCGGAGCCGAGGTGGCGGGAGCGGCGGCCATCTGCCCGGACGTCGGGGCCTCCTCCGTCTTGTCCCAGACGCGGATCGCCTCGTAGAACGTGTTGCGCTGCACGGGGATGCGTCCGGCCTCGCGGATGGCCCGCACGAGGTCGCGCTCGGCCGTGCCCTGCGGCGACTTGGCCCCGGCCATGTGGAAGATGTGCTCCTCGACGATGGTCCCGTGCACGTCATCGGCCCCGTGGCTGAGGGCGATCTGGGCCATCTTGAGCCCCATGCCCACCCAATAGGCGGTGACGTGGTCGAAGTTGTCGAGGTAGAGCCGGGACACGGCCAGCGTGCGGAGCTGGTCGAAGCCGCTGGGTCCGTGCCGGACCGGGATGCGGTTGTTGTCGGGCTGGTAGGGCAGGGGGATGAAGCCCGTGAAGCCGCCCGAGCGGTCCTGCTGCCGGCGCAACCGGTCGAGGTGGTCGATGCGGTCCTCGGGAGATTCGACATGCCCGTAGAGCATGGTGCAGGTGCTGCGTCCGCCCAGCGCGTGCCAGGTGTCGTGCACCGCGAGGTATTCCTCGGCGCTCTCCTTGCCGGTGGCGATCTTGCTCCGGACCTCCTTGCGGAAGATCTCGGCGCCGCCGCCGGTGAGCGATTCCAGCCCGGCCTCCTTCAGTTCCAGCAGCGTGTCGCGGACGCTCTTCCGCGCCAGCCAGGCCAGGTGCAGGATCTCCACGGCCGTGAAGCACTTGAGCTGGAGCCTGGGATCCACGGCCTTCAGGGCGCGGAGGAACCCCGTGTAGTAGGAGAAGGGCAGGGACGGGTGCAGTCCACCGACGATGTGCAGTTCGGTGATGCCGAGGGCGAGGGCCTCGCGGGCCTTGGCGACCATCTGCTCCTCGGTGAGTTGGAACCCGTCGTTGTCACGCTTCTTGCGGCTGAAGGCGCAGAACTGGCAGCTCAGGATGCAGTAGTTCGAGTAGTTGATGTAGCGGTTGAGGATGTACGAGGCCCTCAGCCCGTTGCGACGTCGGTTGGCGAAGTCGGCCAACGCGCCCAGGCCATTGAGGTCCCGGGACTGGAACAGTCGCAGGCCGTCTTCCGGGGTCAACCGGTCCCCCGCCACCACCTTGTCTCGAAGGTCCTCGAGGCCCTCCGGGCCGTTGAACAGATCCACGGTGCTAGGAAACAGCAATCCGGCCGGGGCGCAACCCGCGGCTTCGGGAGTGGACGTCAGGGAAACGGACCAGGGTGGGCGCAAGGGGTGGAATGGATCCAAAGGGGGGTTCCCAGCGCGCGCCCGATCGGGCAGCCTTGGCCCATGCGACTCCTCGGGTTCCTTGTCTCATCCGTCCTGCTCGCCACCGGCGTCTCGGCCAAGGCCCCGGCCAAGCTCGCCGCGTCCCTCGTGTTCCATGCGCCCTTCGACCAGTCGGCCGACGCCGTGGTGGGGCGGGGCGACCGGCGCTTCCAGACCGGTCCCAAGTGGGATGCCCCCCGGGCCACCTCGCCCGGCCTGCCGACCAACGGGGCGGTCTGGATCGATCCCAAGGGCGGCCGCCATGGCGGCGCGCTGCGCTTCGAGAAGAAGATCCCCCAGGTGGTGGGTTTCCGGGCCATGGGCAACTTTCCGTGGAGTTCCAACGCCTGGTCCGCGACGGTGGCGTTCTGGTTGAGAACGACTCCCGAAATCGACATCCCCAAGGAGTACTCCGACGTCATCCAGATCACCTCCAAGGCCTGGGACGACGCGGCGCTGTTCGTGGAGTTCACCCCGGAGGACCTGCCGAAGCACCTGCGCCTGGGAACCTACGCGGACAAGAAGGTCTGGAACCCGGAGGGCCGCGACTGGGACAAGATGCCGCTCTCGGAGAAACCGCTGGTGGTGGTCACCCGGCCACCGTTCCGTCGGGAGGAATGGCACCAGGTGGTCTTCACCCTCGACCGCTTCAACACGGGCCGGGCCGACGGGAAGGTGGCGTTGTATCTCGACGGCCAGCCGGCCGGTTCGTTGACGGAGCGGACCCACACCTACACCTGGAAGCCGGAGGATGTCGTGATGATGCTCGGACTGGGGTACACGGGCTGGATGGATGATTTCGCGGTGTTCGACCGGGCCCTGTCGGCCGACGAGGTCGCGGCCCTTCACCGGTTGCCCGGCGGGGTCGCCGACCTGCATCGCAAGCGCCGGTGACCGCACCGTCCTTTCCAAGAGCGGGCCCGCCCCCTAGAATCGACCGCGTGTACCGTCTCTTGCGTTGGTTCCCGTTGTTCCTGCTCGCGCTGGTGGCCCGGGCCCAGGTGGACGTGAAGCTCGAGTTCGAGCAGGACAAGTTCCTCTCGGGCGAGAAGGCCGAGGTCAAGGTCCGCATCGCCAACTTCACCGGGGCCCCGCTCCGCCTGGGGGAAAGGCCCGACTGGATCCACTTCAACATCGAGAACGTCTCCGGCGCCGGCGTGGCCAGGAAGTCCGAGCTCGAGGAGACCGGCGCCTTCACGCTGAAGACGGGGGCCCGGGCCACCCTGCGGTTCGACCTGACCCCCTTGTTCCGCATCGACCAGGTCGGTCGGTACCGGGTGACGGCCACCGTCTTCACCGGCCCCGGCGAGACCCACGTGGTCACCGCCCCCGTCGAGATGGAGATCATGCACGGGGTCGTGCTCTGGGAACGCGAATTCGGAGTCGTCGGTGGGGGTGGGGAGCGCCGGCGGTATGCCATCATGCAGGCCAACTACCTGCGGCGGGCCCGGATCTTCGCGGTCATCACCAACCCCGAGGCCTCGGTCACCCATCACGTGGTTCCGCTGGGGACGGTCGTGTCCTTCAACCCTCCGGCCATGGCGCTCGATCCGCAGAACCGGCTGCACATCCTGCACCAGTACGGCTCCGACGACTTCGTGCATCACCGCATCCAGCCCGACGGGACGGTGTCCGTCCGCCACACCTATGTCTCCCGGGTGGGACGCCCGATGCTGGGGGTGGATGGCACGGGCGACGTGGCGGTGGTCCGGGCGACCCGACGGCCGGGCCCGAATGACGTGTCGCCGCCCGAGGAACCTCCGGTCGGCGCGACGACCAACCGCGTCTCCGGGACCAACGGCCAACCGACGGCCCCGATCCTGCCGCCCCCGGGTGCCCCGCGCGCCCGTTGATGATCCCGCTTCCGCAGGTGCGCCTGCGTCGCCGCGTTCAGACCCCGCCCGGCCCGCCATCCCACGGCGACAGCCGTCCCTGTTGCACCCGCCAGCGGATCAGGTCGCAGCCCAGTTGGCGGGGCCAGTTCTCCTCCGTGCAGGTCATGAACACCTGCCCGCCCGCCCGGAACGACTCCTGGAGCAGCGGCACGAAGGCCGACCGGCGCCGCGCATCGAGTTCGCCCATCACATCGTCGATCAACAACAGCGGGGGCGTGCCGTGCACGCGGGCCAGGTGTTCGGCCTGAGCCAGTTTCAGGGCGATCGCCAGGGTGCGTTTCTGGCCCTCGCTGGTGAAGGGGCCGGCGGCGCGCTCGTTCACCCTCAGGGTCAGGTCGTCGCGATGCGGGCCGACCACGGTGGTCTTCATCACCCGCTCGCGATTCCGCGACTGCGCGAGGGCGACGGCGAAATCGCCCGACACGCCGGGGTGATAGTCGAGGGTGAGTTCATCACGCTCCGAGGCGATCTTCTGGAACGCCGCGTGCACCCTCGGAGCGAGGGCGGGGACGAAGTCGCGCCTCGCCGCGATCAGCGCCTCGCCGGCAAGCACCAGTTCCTGGGTGAATCCATCGAGTTGGACCAGGTCGACCATCGACTGCTTGAGAAGGGCATTGCGTGACCGGAGGGCCTTGGCATAGCGCATCAGCAATGCCAGGTAGCCGGGCACGGTCTGGGCCAGGAGCAGGTCGAGGAACCGCCGGCGTCCCTGGGCCGGCCCCTTCACGAGGGCGAGATCCTCGGAACAGAACACCACCGCGCGCAGGATGCCGAAATAGTCGGCCAGTCGCCGGATGGGGCGCTCGTCGAGCGAGAGTCGGCGCTCCTTGGGTGACCAGTAGGCCTTGATCTCGTGGATTCCCTGGCCCGTGACCGATCCGCCCACGAAGTAGCCTTTGGCCCCCTGCCGGATCATCTGTGCCCCGGCGCAGCCCCGGAAGGAGCGCAAGGTGGCCAGCAGGTAGACGGCCTCGAGGATGTTGGTCTTGCCCTGGGCGTTGTCGCCAAGCAGCACATGGCAGCCGGGCCCGAACTCCGCGTCCAACCGGGGGTAGTTCCGGAAGTCGCGCAGCTTGAGCCGGGACAGGTGCATCGGCCGCCGAGTGTGGAAGGCGCTCCCCGGGGTGTCGAAGAAAAGAGGTCCTGGCCGGCCGGATCGCGTGGCGGAATCCCCGAGCCGCCGTTGGGATGCCGGATCGAGTCAATGGTGAGCGAACCCAAGGCCCCCGAGCAAGGTGGCGGTCCGGACGGCGCGGCGGAGGGCCTCGACACGGACGTCGAGCGGCCAGTCGGAGGGGGCTTCGAGGGTGTAGCCCTGGCG
>Ga0068872_10000358_pt1 | contig 38345 bp, 24 predicted proteins | sample NOAtaG_7_FD_66441 | JGI IMG/M metagenome (GOLD analysis project Ga0068872, IMG submission 66441) | Freshwater lake microbial communities from Lake Erie, under a cyanobacterial bloom - NOAA_Erie_Diel1S_2200h metaG | ecosystem: Environmental > Aquatic > Freshwater > Lake | place: USA: Ohio, Lake...
TGGGTAAGAGCAAATAAATTTTGGCCAAGTGTTGGAAGAGTTGATAATGCTTATGGCGATAGACATTTGGTTTGCTCTTGCGCGCCAATTGAAGCCTATATGAATGAAGCAGTAGAAGCTTAATTCATATTAAAATTTATAATAAAGGTCTTTCAGTTGAAAGGCCTTTTTTTATTCCATTAATTAATGCACAATAGACTTAACTCTTTCTTAACATATAAATACTTGATAATTAATAAGATACAATGGTTTAAAATTGGAAAAAACGTAAAATTTTCGCTACCTTGTAAAATCGAATGCAAACCACTGTAGGTAATAATACACTTAACGAGATCGATGCGCTGAATAAAGAAGCATGGAACGTAAAAGGCAAGAATGACGAAAAGGCCATGGAATTGGCGTCGCTTGCTTTAGAAAAAGCGACGGAAATAAATTACTCTGTTGGAATTGCACACGCAAAAAAAACAATTGGCACACTTTACATTTGGATGGCCGAAAATGAAAAAGGTGCTCAGTTCTGTTTCGAAGCCATTTCAATTTTTAAAACACTAAACGATAAAGCAAACGAAGCTCTTGTTTATGTGAACTTAGGAACTAATTTTTATTTCCTTTCTGATTATGATACTGCCATGCGGTATTATAAAACAAGTTTTGATCTTGCTTCTGAAATTAAAGATGGCTTAGGCATGGCAAGTGCATTGAACGGCATTGGTGCCGTTTACTGCGCTATTGAACAATACGATAAAGCACTTGACCCACTTTTACAAAGTGAGAAGTTAAGTATAGAAAATAAAGCGCGCGAACGTTTAATTACCGTACAAGATAGTATTGCGGAAACTTATCTCAAATTAAACGATTATACCAAAGCCCTAGAATATTATTCTAAATGTTACACACTATCAAAGGATATTCAAAGCAAGCAATCTGAGGCATATGCTTTAAATGGTTTGGGCAACACACATACTGCATTAAAGGATTATGAAAAAGCTGTACATTATTTTAATAAATGTTTAGAGATAAGAAAAGAGATCGGTTTCAAATTTGGCGAAGCTGTTACACTCAATGATCTTGGTAATCTCTATCTCAAAAAGAATGATCTAGAGAATGCCACTAAATTTTTAAAGCAAGCCTATGATAATTCTGCGCAAGTTGGATCAAAAGAGGGCATCTATCAATCTAGCGAAAAACTTGCAGAATTATATGAGAAATTAGGAGAAACAACTCAAGCGCTTCATTATTATAAGATCTACCACCAAGCAAAGGAAGATGTGCGTAATCACAAGAGTGCTCAGCTTTCAAAAAGTTTTGAATTGCAAAATAAAGTTCTTCAATCTCAGGCTGAGCGAACTATTTTAGAAGAGCGCGCAAAAGAGTTAGAGAACTATTCCAGTAATTTGGTATTAATGGGTGAAATTGGTCAAAAGATCATTTCGCAATTAAATGTTAGTGATATAGTAGAAACTGTATATGGCCAGGTGAACCGATTGATGGATGCCACCGGGTTTGGAATTGGGATATTTAAAGAGGATAAAGGCGAGATCGTTTTCCCTGTATTTATTGAAGGCGGGGAAAAATTTTCTGATATCAAGTATGACATTGCCGATAAGCAAAAATTATCGGTTATGTGTTTTGAGAAAGCCAATGAGATAATTATAAATGATTTTGACGCAGAAATAGATAAATATTTTAAAGCATCTGCAATTCCAACATTTGGAAAAAAGGCTTTATCACTTATTTATTTACCCTTGTTTGTAAAGGGCAAAACAGTGGGTGTGATCACCGTTCAAAGTTTCCGAACAAATGCCTATAGCCCTTATCAGGTGAATGTGCTCCGTAATCTTGCTTCATACACTGCTATAGCCTTAGAGAACGCAACAATTTATGAAGAACAAGATAAGAAGATCGCCGAAAGAACCACTGAAGTGATACAAAAGAAAGATGAGGTTGAACGTGCTTACCAAAACAATAAATTACTTAGTGAGTTAGGTCAACAGATCACCTCTACCTTGAACTTCGAGGAAATATTCAATAAACTTTATAATTGTGTTTCAAGTTTAATGGATGCCGGTTTCTTTGGTATTGATCTTTTGGATCTTCAAAAGAATGTTATTGAATACAAATATGGAATTGAAAGAGGTGTAAGGCTGAAAGAGATCATTGAAGTTCCACTTACAGCTATAGAGAATTACTCTGTTATATGTGTGTCAACCAAGAAGGAGATCTTTATCAATGATCTTTCTGTGGAGTATAAAAAGTATACAAAGCAAATTAATGTTGTAAGTGGCGAGATGCCATATTCCATGATATTTTATCCTATTTTAATGGGAGATAAAGTATTGGGTTGCGTGAGCGTTCAAAGTTTTACAAAACATGCCTATACCGATTATCATCTAGACATCTTAAAAACATTGGCTACTTATACAGCAATTGCCATTGAGAATGCAAATCTTTTTGAGTTGATGGAAGAGAAGGTGGCTGAACGCACCTTGGAAGTTGTAAAACAAAAAGAAGAGATAGAAAGAACCTATAAAAGCACAAAGTTATTAGGAACAATTGGTAATGATATTACATCAACCTTATCGGTAAATGATATCATAGACAAGGTTTATGCTAACCTAAATACTTTAATGGACGCTTCTGTACTTGGAATTGGGATCTATGATGAGAATAAAAAAGAAATGTTGTTCCCGGGTTCTATTGAAAAAGGAAAGAAATTACCTGCGCATTCATATTTTCTAGATAAAAATCCTGAACGGCCTGCTATTAAAACATACGTTTCACAGGAAGATTATGTTGTGAACGATTATGGAGACTATTTGGTGAGATCAGGAAAATTGAAACAAAAACCCATTGCTGGAGAGAACACCGAGTCTATCATTTATTTACCTGTAACGCACAATAATAAACGACTAGGCGTAATTACCGTTCAAAGCTTTAAGGCTAATGCATATACGGAGTATCATGTGCAAATTGTAAAGAATATGGCCGTGTATGTGGCCATTGCCATTGAAAATGCAAATCTTTATACAAACCTTGAAGAGCGTGTAATTGAACGTACAGAAGAAATAAAAGCGACGTATCAAAACAGTAAATTATTAAGTGAACTTGGTCAGCAGATCACATCAACACTTAATTTAGAGGACATATTCGCAAAATTATATTCATACCTATCCGGTTTAATGGATACAGGTAACTTCGGTGTACGTTTATATAATCAAAAGCGAAATGTGATCGAATATAAATACGGAATTGAAAAAGGTGCTCGCCTCGAAGAAATGGAGGTTTCGATGGAGGATGTAGATAACTATTCGGTATGGTGCGTTCTTAATAAAAAGGAAGTCTTTATTAACGATAATCAAAAAGAGTACTCTAAATACGTGCGACGCATACGCGTTGTTTCAGGAGATCTGCCTCACTCGCTTATTTTTTATCCGGTAATGATAGGTGAAAGGGTATTAGGCTGTATAACTGTTCAAAGTTTTGAGTATAATGCTTATACCGACTACCACTTAGATATTTTAAAATCTCTTGCCACTTACACGGCTATAGCCATGGAGAATGCAAATCTCTTTGAGTTAATGGAAGAGAAAGTAAAAGAGCGAACTTTAGAGGTAACAAAACAAAAGGAAGAAATTGAACGAACGTATACAAGCACAAAATTACTTGGTAAAATAGGAAATGATATAACGTCAACTCGCTCTGTTGATGAGATCATTGATAAAGTATACGTTAATTTAAACACGTTAATGGATGCGGCAGGATTTGGCATTGGTGTTTACAGGCCAGAGCAAGATCAGATACAATTTCCATTATATATAGAAGGTGATCAGAAGTATGATAACGTTTCATACAGTGCAAACGAAAAAGATAAGTTGGCTTGCATTTGTATGAATCAACGTAAAGATATTGTGATCAACGATTTTAAGAATGAGATTGAACAGTATGTTGGTTATGTTCAAGCACCGCTGCAAGGTAAAGTTGTTGAGTCGATCATATATCTGCCATTGATCTTAAAGGATAAGACCTTAGGCGTGATCACAGTTCAAAGTTTTTCAAAGAACGCCTATAAAAGCTACCACGTAGAGATCTTACGCAACTTAGCAGTATATGTTGCTATTGCTATTGATAATGCAAATCTGTATACAGGATTAGAAGAACGTGTAAATGAACGCACAAAAGAGATCAATACTGCATACGAGAACAACCGTTTGTTGAGCGAGATCGGTCAGCAAATAACTTCTACCTTGAATTTTGAGGATGTATTTGAAAGATTACATAAATATATCTATCAGTTAATGGACGCTGAATCATTTGGTGTTCGTGTGTACCACAAAGAAACGGATACTATAGAGTACAAGTACGAAATAGAAAAACTTAAACGCGATCATCAAGGAAAAACATTGCCCGCAGACCCAAATAAGAATTTTTCGGCTTGGGTAATTAAAAATAAGAAAGAGATCATTTTACATGATTTCAAAGTAGACTATAAAAAATATTTAAAGGAAGCTACTCTTGTTGGCGGAGATACGCCGGAATCTGCAGTAATGGTGCCGATCGCTTTAGGCGATAGAGTTTTAGGCGCTATCACAGTTCAATCTTTCCGCAAGAATGCATATACTGATTATCATGCGGATATCCTTAAGAATTTAGCAACGTACACCGCAATTGCTTTCGACAACTCGGCTCTATATGAAACAATGGAGGAGAAGGTTAATGAACGTACAGCGGAGGTAGTTCTTCAAAAAGAGGAAATCGAAAAAACATATGAGAATACTCGTATCTTAAGTCAAATTGGAAAAGACATTTCTAACACATTCTCTATTCAAGAGATCATTAGTAAAGTATATCCAAATCTTAATACGCTGATGGATGCTACCTGTTTTGGAATTGGTGTTTACCGTGAAAAATCTAATGAACTTGTTTTTCCGGCAACTATCGAAAGAAGGAAAACATTGATGCCATACACATACAGTGTAAAGGATACCGACCGACCAGCGATATGGTGTTACTCAACACAAAGCGATTATATTATAAATAATTTTAGCGAAGAATTTGTAAAGAACAACAAGGTACAAGATTATCAAGCGAAAGAAGGAGACAATCCGGAATCGATTATTTACGTTCCTATCACACAAAGCAATAAGAAAATTGGTGTAATTACAGTGCAAAGTTTTAAAGCGCATGCATACAAAGAATATCACCTTCAAATTGTAAAAAGTTTAGCGGTATATGTAGCTATTGCTTTGGATAATGTATCGCTTTATAATAATTTGGAAGATCGTGTGCGCGAACGTACCGAAGAGATAGAGAAAAATTATAATGACACACGTTTATTAGGTGAGATCTCAAAAGAATTAAGCTCTTCACTTTCTATTGAGACCATCATTTCATCAGTTTACAAAAACATTCACCAATTAATGAAGGCCGATTCGTTTGGCATTGGTATTTTCAATAGCAAAAAGCAAACTATTGATTTTAATGGCTTCCGCGAGAATCAAACCGTTCTTGATCCGCTTACAATTGATGTGAACGACCAAAATAGGTTAGGAGCGATCTGTTTCAAACAAAAGGTTGACATCATTATTAATGATTTCATAACGGAACATTCTAAATATATTAAGCTCGAACGTAAGCCTATTCGCGGAAATGATAATATGTCAGTGATCTATTTACCGCTTATTTCAAAGGGTGAACCAATTGGAGTGATCACTGTACAGAGTTTAGATAAGGATTCGTATTCGGAATACCAGGTAAATATTTTGCAGAATCTTGCGGTGTCAATTGGAATTGCCTTGGATAATGCTGCATTATATGAAACATTGGAAGATAAGGTTAAAGAGCGCACACTTGAAGTGGTAAAACAAAAAGAAGAAGTTGAGCGGACTTATGAGAATACACGTTTATTAAGTGAAATTGGAAAAGAAATATCTAGTACTTTATCGATTGAGGCCATTATTACAAAAGTATATGACCACATCAATAAACTCATGGATGCAGCGGCGTTGGGAATTGGAATATATCGCGAAGTTGAAAATGATCTGTATCATCCATGCATCATTGAAAAAGGAAAGAAGCTTCAGCCATTTTCATACACATTAGATATGGATAGAATAGCAGTAAAATGCTTAAAAGAAGGGAAAGAGTTTATTATCAATGATTGGATCGCCGAACATAAAAAATATATTGCTGTAGATGCTGGCGCCATTAAAGGAGAGGATCCACAGTCAGTGATCTATATGCCTCTTACTTCTAAGGACAAGATCATTGGTGTACTCTCTGTTCAAAGTTTTGAGACAAACGCTTACAAAGAATATCATCTAGACATATTACGCAATCTCGCAATTTACATTGCAAGTGCCATAGGAACAGCAAATCTTTATCAGAGCATGGAGGATAGTGTTGAAAAACGTACTGAAGAGATAAGAATTGCATATGAAAATACACGATTACTTGGAGAAATGGCTGAAGACATTAGTTCTTCATTGTCAGTAGAAACCATTATTTCTAAAGTTTACCAAAACGTAAATAAGATCATGAAGGCCGATTGTTTTGGAATTGGCATGTATAACGAATCAAACAATTTGTTAGAATTTAAAGGATTTGTTGAGAATGATCAATTAATGGATGATTTTGCGTATCCCGCAGATGACAGAAAAAGATTAGCTTCTGTTTGTTTCATTGATCAAAGAGATCTTGTGATCAACGACTATACGGTTGAATATTCAAATTATTTTGAAGGGATGCAAGCCCCGGTTTCGGGTAAAGATTCGAGTTCTATCATTTATTTACCATTATATTCTAAAGAAAAAATAGTTGGTGTTATTACTGTACAAAGTTTCGAAAGGAACGTATATACGGATTATCACTATAATATCTTAAAAGGAATTGCAGTGTCTGTTGGTACTGCCTTAGATAATGCCAATCTGTATCAAAATTTAGAAGAGAAAGTTAATGAACGAACTAAAGAAGTTGTAAAGCAAAAAGAGGAGATAGAAAAGGCAAATGAGAACACCCGTTTGTTAAGTCAAATTGGTAAGGATATTACTTCCACACTTTCTATCCCTGCGCTTATTGAAAAGGTTTATAGCAATGTAAATAGTTTAATGGATGCTACCGGTTTTGGCATTGGCGTGTACAATAAAGAGACCGAACAGATCGTTTTCCCATCTTATATCGAAAGTGGAGAGAAATTTGACGCCTTTGCCTACGATAAAGATGACATGAATCGCCTTACCAATGTTTGTTTTTTTAACAACCGCGAGATCATGATCAATAATTTTTTAAAAGAGATCAAACACTACATATCAAATTATGAACCTCCATTAAAAGGGCAACAAGTAGAATCGATACTTTATTTGCCATTGATTTTAAATGATAAGCGCCTTGGTGTGATCACAGTGCAAAGTTTTAAACGGAACGCATATAAAGATAATGATCTTCAAATGTTAAAGAATTTGGCGGTTTACGTTGCAATAGCCATTGACAATGCCTCACTCTATGAGAATATGGAACAACGCGTTGTTGAACGAACTAAGGAAGTAACACAACAAAAAGAACAACTCGAAAAGAATTTTAACGACACTAAATTAATTGCACAGATCTCAAAAGTGATCACAGCTTCATTATCAGTAGAGACGATCGTGTCTATGGCATATGAGAACATTAACAACCTAATGAATGCAGAATCTTTTGGTATTGGTTTATACAACGACAAAACGAAGAGTTTACAATTTCATGGCTTTATTGAACGTGCACAAAAGATGGATTTCTTCGAATTTTTCTTGACCGAAAAAGACAGATTTGCAGTTTGGTGTTTTGATCGAGAACAAGAAATGTTAATGAATGACGTGCAAAATGATTACAAAGTTTATATAAAGGACCTTGGTAAGCCAATTGCCGGCGATGCGCCACAATCGGTGATATATATGCCACTTTTCTCGAAAGGAAAAAAGATAGGTGTGATAACCGTACAAAGTTTTACTAAAAATGCTTTCTCCGAATATCAATTGAATATATTGAGAAATATTGCTAATTCAGTCGCTATTGCAGTTGATAATGCAGCACTTTATGAAAATTTGGAAGAAAAAGTTAAAGAAAGAACCGACGAAGTGTTTACTCAAAAAGCAATTATTGAAGCAAAGAATAAAGATATAACTGATAGTATTCAATATGCTAAGAAGATCCAATTAGCCTTGATGAGTGAGACACAATTATTCAGTGAAACTTTCAAAGATAGTTTTGTTCTGTTTAGACCAAAGGACATTGTAAGTGGTGATTTTTATTGGGCTACTAAGAAAATTGCAGCGGTAATAAACGAAAAAGGTGAGTTAGAGAATCATGAAATGGTTTACCTCGCCGTTTGCGATAGCACAGGGCATGGTGTACCTGGCGCGTTTATGAGCTTGTTGAATATTTCCTATTTGAACGAAGCCATCAACGAAAAAAATCTAACAGCACCGAACGAAGTTTTTAATTTCGTGCGCAATAAACTTATTACTAACATAAGTAAAGAAGGCCAAAAGGATGGTTTTGACGGCACCTTGTTGTGTGTAAATAAAACCACAGGAGAGGTAACTTATTCTTCGGCATTGAACTCTCCAATTTTGGTGTCAGAAAAAACCATGATAGAATTGAAGTGCGATCGCATGCCGGTTGGTTATGGCGAGAGACAAGAAAAATTCTCATTAAACACCGTGAATGTTAAAAAAGGCGATCGACTTTATATCTATACCGACGGCTATGCCGACCAGTTTGGTGGCCCAAGAGGTAAAAAATTCATGTCTAAAAAACTAAATGAGTTCATCCACTCAATAAGCGGCTTGTCTCTAAGCAAACAGTCGGAATTACTAGTGCGAATTTTCGAAGACTGGAAGGGTAATTTAGAGCAAATAGACGACGTTTGTATTATCGGATTAAAGTTCTAAATTTGTTTAGCATTTGTCAAGGTACAAGCTCATAATTGCCTCACTCTTCTGTGGTTTATTTCTGTTTTCTCAAAATGACAGAACTAAGGACTCTATGCTTACTCTCATAGATCAATGTAAGGTTGATACACAAAAGGTTTATTTATATTCAGATTTTGTAAGATACCTTCAATCAGCGCATCCTAATGAAGTCGAGGAATATGGTAAGAAAAATCTTGAGCTTGCTCGTAAGATTGGCTTTAAACGTGGCGAGGCCATGGCTTTATGCGGCCTTGGAGAATACCATAACGCAAAAGGCACCTATGGGTTTGCTTTAGAATCATTTATACCCGCCTTAAAACTTTATGAAATACTTAAGGATACAAAAAAGGCTTCTACAACTGCTAATTCTATAGGTAACACTTATCTAGGTTTGAATAATTTTGACAAGGCCTTAGAGTTCTATAAACTTTCTTATAAGTGGGGCGAAGTAGCAAACAGTAAATTAGCTAAAGCTACATCTGCCGTTGGCATTGCAAACGTGTACATGAAACGAGAGAAGTATTCTGAAGCCATTGAGGAGTTGATGTATTCAAAAACAATATTTGAAAACGCAAACAAGGATTATTACTCTGCATTTGTGTACGCAACCTTAGGTGAAGCGTACAATAATTTAGGCGATGGCGATTCGGCTATTTATTACGCCAAACTTGCATTGCCTTTAATGGAAAAACACAATTCACGTTACGGCCAAGCTTTAACGTACCTTACATTAGGAAATATTGATTTCAGTAAGAATAAACTTAATTCGGCCCTTAACTATTATTTCAAAACCCTACAGATTTCGGAAGAGGATAAAGCTGTTGATAATCAAAAGGATGTTTGTTTACAGATATTTAAACTTTTTGAAAAAAAGGGTAATGCCGAGCAGGCCTTAGCGTATTTTAAAAAATACAATATGCTAAAAGATTCCATTTATAATGGTGAGAGCAGAAATAAGCTATATGAACTGCAAACCAAGTACGATTCTGACGCCCAGGCAAAGGAGAATAAACTATTGCAGCAAGATAAAATGATCGCGAAAAAATCACTGCAAAATTCTCGCATCCTTTCTTATTTCATTGCAGGTATTCTTATACTGGTTGCAGTATTTACGTATGCTTCTTTTAAAAATTTAAAAAAGCAAAAACTAATGAATGTTGTATTGCAACAACAAAAGGAATTAGTTGAGCAAAGCCGAAAAGAGATACTTGATAGTATCATGTATGCTAAGCGAATACAAACTACCATTCTTGCACATAAGGATTTTATAAACGATCACCTCTCAAACAACTTTGTTTATTTCAAACCAAAGGATATTGTGAGTGGTGATTTTTATTGGGCTTACAAAAAGAACAATTTATTTTACCTGGCAGTGTGTGATAGTACAGGGCATGGTGTACCGGGAGCATTTATGAGTTTATTAAGTATCTCATTCCTAAACGAGGCCATTGGCGAAAAGAACATCTTAAAACCTAACGAGGTATTCAATTACGTTCGTCAAAAGTTAATTGATGCCATAAGTAAAGAAGGACAAAAAGATGGTTTTGATGGGGTGCTTCTATGTTTAAATAAAGACACGCAAGAGATCACTTACTCTGCAGCAAATAATCGCCCGGTTGTTGTTACAGATAATGTTCTAAAAGAATTGGAGTCTGATCGCATGCCTGTAGGTTACGGAGAGAAGAAGGAAGATTTTAAATTACACAGTATTAAACTAGAAAAGAACGATACTTTATATTTATTTACCGATGGTTACGCCGATCAGTTTGGTGGACCAAAAGGTAAGAAGCTCATGTATAAAAAACTTCACGAGTTCTTGTTGAATATATCAAATCAATCTTTTGAATCTCAAACCGAAGCCCTAAGCTCAAATTTCGACTCTTGGAAAGGCAACCTCGAGCAAGTTGATGATGTGTGTGTGATTGGTTTAAAAGTGGCTTAAATGCGTTTATACCCCTTAATAGTTCTAAGTTGCTATTTATTTTCTTCCGATCTGGTATACTCACAAAGTAATACCGAGCGATTGATCGCGCAAGTAGGTGAAATGAACAATGATACAAACAAAGTATTGTTGCTTTGCGAAATAGCCAATGATTTTTACTCTAAAAAAGGTAAAGATTCAATGGCGATCGTGACAGGTTTGCGCTATGCATCCGACGCACTTACACTAGCATCAAAATTAAACTATAAAGTTGGTGCCGCAAAAGCCTGGATGCAATCGGGGATGATCCGTTTTAAGCAAGGTAATAATGTGCGAGCTTTTGAATGTTTTCAAACCGCGCTTAAATTAGCAGAAGAAAATGGCTTGGATGATATTGCAGCAGACGCGGCAAACAAGATCGGCTACATTCATTGTTTCATCATGAATAATCCCGAGAAGTCAAAGATGTATTTCTTTAAGGCCTTAGAATTCCATAAAAGAATAGGTGATAAAAAATATATTGGCCGAACGCTAGTTAATCTTGGTGATGTGAGTGCTAAGCAAGGCGATTGGCAAAAAGGAATTGAATACCAAATGGAGGCCTACAAACTTAGCAGTGACGTAAAGGATTCGGCAGGCATGGCCATTACCACAGGAAATCTAGGAGATTATTACACAAGAACAAAGCAGTTTGATAAAGCCATAAAATTCATTACGCTTTCAAAAAAGATACACAACTTAAGAAAATCTGAAGAAGGAATAAAGTATAGCGACGGAAGATTAGGCCTAGTGTACTTAGGAATGGATGACCTTGTGAATGCCGAGAATTATTTATTAAGTGGGTATGAATATGCCATTGCCCAAGACAATAACGAACTATTGCTCCTAACAACAGAGCCGTTATATAACTTATATAAAAAACTAAAGAATAATGAGAAGGCAAGTTATTATCAATTAAAATATTTCGTGGTAAGAGATTCGGTTAGTAACCTGGAAAAACTCACGCGCATTACCGAGATGGAGAATAACAGGGCATTAGAAAAATTGGAATCGGAACGAGAAAAAGAGCTTGCTGTTGAAGCGATAAAGCGTCAACAAGAAAATAAGCAACGAAATATAATAATGAGTTTTGTTGTTCTTTGTTTAGTAATGGCACTGATATTTGCTATTATCATTTTTAGGAGATTTAAAGTGTCGAAAAAACAGAATGAGATAATTCAGCAACAAAAAGAAGAAGTAGAACTTAAAAATGAATTGATCGAAGAAAAACAAAAAGAAATCCTAGATTCAATCCATTATGCGAAACGAATTCAGAATGCACTTTTGGCTCACAAAGATTATATCGATTCGCATCTCAACGATAATTTTGTATTATTTAAACCAAAAGATATTGTTAGTGGAGATTTCTATTGGGCAGCAAATAAAGGCGACAAATTTTATCTCGCTTCTTGCGATAGCACAGGACATGGTGTGCCCGGTGCATTTATGAGTTTGCTGAGCATTGGATTTTTGGGAGAAGCCATCAAAGAGAAAAACATATTGGAGCCAAATAATATCTTTAATTATGTTCGCGAACGTTTGATAGATAGCATAAGCAGCGAAGGGCAAAAGGATGGATTCGACGGTATTTTGATCTGTGTTGATAAAGCAAATAAAAAAGTTACCTATGCCGCAGCCAATAATGCACCCGTAGTGGTGCGCGATGGAAAGTTAACGGAGTTGGCATGTGATCGAATGCCGGTAGGAAAAGGGGAACTTGCAAAAAGCTTTACTCTTTTTACATACGACTTTGAACCAAATGATATGTTTTATTTGTATACCGATGGTTATCCTGATCAGTTTGGTGGCCCTAGAGGAAAAAAATTCCTGTATAAACGTTTCAATGAATTGTTGCTTACACTTTCCGCAAGATCGATCGAAGAGCAGAATAAATTATTAATTGATGAATTCAATACATGGAAAGGTGATCTAGAGCAAATTGATGATGTGTGTGTGATCGGACTTCGTTTTTGATGTATATAGAAAATACACTCAAGCTATTTTAAGCTAGTTCTGTTTAATTGTAATTTATTCGTTTATAAAAGTGGCGTTGTCCTGCTTACGTTCATGTACAGCCGGGTTTTCGTTTGCATAGCCAACTAAAATGGCAAGATTTATTTGTTCTGAACTTGGAATGTTCATCTCTTTATATTCATCCGTATTTTCAATGAATTTTGCCAAACCAACAGGGCAAGTTCCTAATCCTAAGGAGCGTGCCGCTAACATGATATTTTGAGCACACATACCAATATCTAAACTTGCCCATTCGTTATCTTTTTGAGAGGAGATAAAAATAACAACTGGCGCATCATGAAATATGGGATCATCGGCCTTAAAAAAATCCAAGCCATCTTTTAAATGAAACGAACCAGGATGCAGAATATGATGCAGCGCTTCCTTTAAACCTGCTTTTAACATCGCCATTTTCGAATTTTTAATAATAGCCTTTGAAAAACGTTTGATCATTTCAGTGTCATTTAAAATGTAAAAATGCCACGGCTGTTTATTTATGGCCGATGGTGCCATGCGTGCGGCATTCAAAAGTTCTAAGATCAACTCTTTTTCTACTTTTGTATCTTTGAATTTTCTAATGGCTCTACGTTCATAGATCACTTTTAATGTTTCATTCTTTGTTTGACTTTCCATTTGCTTAATTTGATGGCTCTAATGTCAGAAAAAGCACTTGCTTATTTTGTGATTTGTATCATCTTCGTTAATGCGAAACGTCATACATAAACAACCTAAGAGCCTTTTTATAACTGCTTGATTAATAAATTCTTAACATTTATTGACGAGCCCCTTTTATATATTTAACTACCTTTACCCAGAATTTAAAATCATTTAAAATGAAAAGAGCTATTATCATTGGAAGTATAGGATTGTTCATCGCTATCTTTTTAATGTACGGATGCAACAAGCGTAATTCTTTTGTTGAGAAGAATGAAGAAGTAAAAAAACAATGGCAACAGGTAGAAAGTCAGTATCAACGTCGTATTGATCTTATTCCCAATATTGTTGCTACCGTAAAGGGTCAAGCGAATTTTGAAAAAGAAACTTTAGAGGGAATTGTTGCAGCACGTGCTAAAGCAACTCAAGTAACTATTGATCCAACTAATTTGAACGAAAATAATATGGCGCAGTTTAAACAAGCGCAAGGTGCACTTTCATCGGCTATTTCCCGTTTACTAATGGTGAGTGAAAATTATCCTGAGTTAAAAGCAAATCAAGCCTTTGCTGATCTGCGTGTTGAATTAGAAGGTTGTGAAAACAGAATTTCAGTAGAGCGCCAAAGTTATAACGAAGCGGTAAAGGATTTTAACGCATCTATAAAAAAGATCCCAGGAAGTTTATTTGCATGGGGCTATAAAGATGCTACATATTTTGAAGCGCAAGCCGGTGCCGAAAAGGCGCCTAAGGTGGAGTTTTAATTGCTAAGCATGCTTTTTAAAAGAAAACCATTATCTAAGCCCGACGAAGAACGTTTGATCAGTGCAATTCAAATTGCCGAAAAGCAAACTTCGGGCGAGATACGCGTACATTTTGATACAGACAAAGTAGATTCTGCATTAGACAGAGCAAAACTCATCTTCACAAAATTGAAAATGCACGAAACCGAATTGCGTAATGGCATTTTGTTTTATGTGAATTTACAACAAAAGCAATTTGCTGTGTGGGGCGACGAAGGCATTAATAAAAATGTACCCGAAAATTTTTGGGATAATGTAAAAGATACAGCCATTTCAAATTTCAAAGAAGGTAAAACCATCGACGGTCTTGAAAAATGTATACTGATGAGCGGAGAGCAATTGAAAAAATATTTTCCTCTAGCCGAAGGCGATAAGAACGAATTAAAGAACGATATCTCTTATTAAATTGAAATTATCTTCGTTCATATCATCTCTATTTTTATTGATTTCATTTTCGGTTCTCTCGCAAGTTCCTGAAAAGCCAAATCCCCCTAAGCTATTCAACGATCTTAGCGGAACAAATTTTCTAGATGCTTCATCAGCTTCACAAATAGAACAGCGCCTGGAAGATTTTTACCATCAAACCTCAAATCAGATCTGTGTTGTTATTGTGGATGATCTAAAAGGCATGGATGCTTCGCAATTTGCATTTGATATTGGAAACAAATGGGCTGTAGGCAGCGAAAAGTTTAATAACGGTATTGTTATCCTCATCAAACCAACTGGTGGACAAGGAGAGCGTGATCTTTTTATTGCTGTTGGTTATGGCCTAGAAGGCGCTATTCCCGATCTTGCCACAAAATCAATTCGCGAAAATGAAATGATGCCGTATCTTAAAAACGGCGATTATTACAGCGCTATTGTAGCGGCCATCGATGCCTTAGAAAAAGCATCCAAAGGCGAGTACGATGTGAAGGTGGATCGCGCAAAGAATTTTTTTGAAAAGTACAAAGTACTTTTAGCTATTCTGTTTGTGATTTTAATTTGGATAATTTCCGGACGAGGAAACAATGGTAATTATTCCGGAAGAGGATATAGCGGCGGCATGTTTAGAGGAGGCAGTTATGGTGGAGGTAGTTTTAGTGGAGGAAGGTCATCCGGTGGTGGCTTTGGAGGCTTTGGTGGTGGTAGTTTTGGCGGCGGTGGCTCAGGCGGCAAGTGGTAATTCTCTTCTCTAGCAATCGCGATCTTCATTTCCTAAGTATATACATTCATTATATTTGATAAAGCCACTCTAAAGTGTAAATTTGTAAGGCATTTTAAATGGCATTATTTAATCAAGATAAAGACCCAAAAGAAGAAGGAAAAGAAATGACCTTTCTTCAGCACCTCGAAGCCCTGCGTTGGCATTTGGTAAGAAGCGCAGCTGTAATTGTAATTTTTGCTATCACTGCTTTCTGTATGAACGATTTTGTGTTCGATACAGTTATTTTCGGACCCTTAGATCAGAACTTTATCTCTTACCGCACGCTTTGTTCACTTGGTTACAAACTTGGAATGGGCGATGTGATGTGCATTACAGTAACTAATCCTCATCTACAAACCTTAGGCGCGTCTGAACAATTTTTTAATCACATGTGGATCTCCTTTCTTGTAGGTATGATCTTAGGTTTTCCGGTTGTGCTATGGGAACTGTGGAAATTTGTAAGGCCTGCTTTAAAAGATAAAGAGTTAGGGCCTGTTAAAGTTTTTATCGTTATAGCTTCTGTCTTATTTTTAATTGGCGTTTGCTTCGGTTATTTTTTACTATTCCCAATGAGTTATAATTTCTTGGTGAGTTATAAAGTTTCTTCCAGCGGAATTGTACAAACTAATAATACATTCGACGATTATGTTTCGTTGATATCTACAATGACCTTAGTATCGGGTATTATTTTCGAAATGCCTGTATTAGTTTACTTTCTTACAAAGCTAACCTTGCTTACACCCGAGTTCATGGGAAAATACCGAAAGCATGCAGTAATAGTGATCTTGATAGCGGCCGCTGTGATAACGCCAAGTCCTGATGTGGCCTCTCAAATGGTAGTAGCTGTACCCATGTATTTACTTTACGAAATAAGCATCTTTGTATCGCGTTATGTGATCAAAAAACAAGAAAAGGCCGACAAAATGAACGCATAAACATGTTCATTTAAACGTTTTTCAGCCCTTAAAACCCACTATTTATCCTTGTTTTGCGCCAGTGGCGTATTTAGGTCTTTATTATTTTGGTTTCCAGTAAATTAATCACATTTTTGTGTCTAAAATCAGTATAATGATATCATTTAATTTCCCAAAATTTGTTCAGGCAGGTGTTATTGCCTTTATGTGTTGTTCAAGTGCATTCGCTCAAAAGACGCAAAATGAAACAAGCGATACTTCAAAAAAGGAAGTGAATACGCCGCCAAAAAAAGAAGCCTATAGAGCATCGAACACAATTGTATGCGACCTTATTCATACAAAGTTGGAAGTAAATTTTGATTGGGCCAACGCTCATCTCATCGGAAAGGCTACCATAAATTTGAAGCCACATTTTTATCCAACGCGCATGTGTTACTTGAACGCAAGAGGCATGGATCTTAAATCGGTGAAGTTATTTCAATTAAGTTCTACGGAGGTTTCTGAAGTGGTGAAGGGAAAGCCGGGCAACCTGCCTGCCGGCAAGGCAGGAAAAATAGTTGAGAAAATTGTGGCTATTGCTTCTACATTTAAATATGAGAATGATTCAATTAAGATCGATCTTGGACGTGAATTTAAATCGACTGAAAATTTTCAAGTTCAAATTGAATACATCGCAAAACCAAACGAATTAAAAGAGGGCGGAAGTAATGCCATTAGCAGCGACAAAGGCTTGTACTTTATCAATAATAAAGCAACAAACCCTAATAAAATGCCGCAAATATGGACGCAAGGTGAAACTCAATCTAACTCAGCATGGTTTCCTACAATAGATAGTCCTAACCAAAAAATGACTCAGGAGTTATATATTACTGCTCCTGATAAAATGATCACGCTTTCAAACGGAGTAATGATCAGCACAAAAAAGAATGCTGATGCAACACATACTGATTATTGGAAACTTGATCTTCCACACTCTCCATATTTAGTAATGATGGGCATTGGAGATTTTAAAAAGTTTACTGATGAACCATGGAGAGGAAAAGAAATAAGTTACTATGTAGAAACACTCTATTACGAACACGCTAAGGCAATTTTCGGCAACACAAAAGAAATGATCGAATTCTTTTCTACAAAATTAGGAGTTCCGTATGCATGGCCAAAATATGCACAGATAGTTGTGCGCGATTATGTTAGTGGCGCAATGGAAAACACAAGCGCAACCTTGCATGGCGATTTTGCAGTATATGCTACCACTCGCGAGATCATTGATGGTAATAAAGGCGAAGATATCATTGCACACGAACTATTTCACCAATGGTTTGGTGATCTTGTTACAACAGAAAGCTGGAGTAATTTACCGCTTAACGAAAGTTTTGCAACCTATGGCGAGTATCTATGGTCAGAGTATAAGTTCGGAAGAGATGCAGCCGATCTTCACCATGCACAAAGTCGCGCCGGATACATGGCTTCAAACAAGCAAGTAAATTTGATACGATACAATTACGAAAGTCGTGAAGACATGTTTGATGGTTTTAGTTATAATAAAGGCGGCCAAGTATTACACATGTTGAGAAAAGCTGTTGGCGATGATGCTTTTTTTGCCTCTTTGAAAAAGTATCTAGAAGCACGTAAATTCAATACTGCCGAAATTCACGATCTACGTTTAGCGTTTGAAGAAGTTACCGGAAAGGATATGAATTGGTTCTTCAATCAATGGTTCTTAGCTAAAGGTCATCCGGTTATTGAAGTAACAAACAACTTTAATAGTGCCGAAAATATGGTTGAGCTTACGATTGAGCAAAAACAAAATTTCAAAAATGTGCCATTATACGAATTACCAATGGAGATCGATATTTATGAGAACGGAAAGGTAACTCGCCATCACATTAATGTAACTGAAGCAAAACAAACTTTCAAGTTTAAAACCAGCGGTAAACCTCAGCTAGTGAATTTTGATGCAGAGCGCCAGTTATTAGCAGAGCTTACCTATAAAAAATCTTTAGAGGAATATGTGTTTCAATATAAGAATGCGCCTTTGTATAGTGATAGGATTGAAGCCTTAAAGGAGTTAAACAAGGAAATTAAAAATGAGACAGCGTATAATACAATTAAATGGGCAGCTGAAAATGATCAATACCATCGTGTTCGTCAATCAGCTATTGGGTTTTTAAACTCCTTAGCAAAGGAGAAGGAATCTGAACTAAAACCATTAATGGTAAAGATCTTCCAAATGGATAAAAAAACAACCACAAGAGCAGAAGCTTTGGAGTTTTTAAATTCACATTATGCAAGCGATCCTGATCTTATTGCATTAAACGATAAAGCCTTGATGGAAGCGTCATTTGCGATCGTTTCTGAAGGCTTGGATTATTATCTAAAGAAAGATCCAAAATTAGCACTTGCAAAGGCAAAACCTTTTGAGAATGAATTAGCAAAACCAATTCTTTATACTCTTTCTTCTTTATACGGCAACCACGGAACTGAAACTGATATTGCATTCTTTACTTCAAACATGAAAAACTTTGCAGGTTTTGAATTGATCACGTTCATGAGTAATTATATTAAACTAGCAAAGCGTTCTGAAGGATACTCTGGCGCTCTTACAGCTGCCCGCGATTTTGAAGCAGTGGCGCAGGAAGGTGGTCGTTTTACAAAATCAGGCGCTATAAAAGGCTTAAAGGATCTTTTAGCAGTGTGGACCAAAAAAGAAACTGATGCTAAAGCAAAAGTAGACGCTGCAAAAAAAGAAAATAAGGATGTTGTACAATTAGAAAAAGAATTAAAAACCGTTACTGAAACAAAAGAAATTATTGCAGGTTTGTTGAAGGGAGTGAGTTGATTTTTTATTTCTTTCTCAGTCAAACACATAGCTGCATGCCTGTGTTTGTCCATTTCATATAAGGTTTTATGATGAGGTCAATAATTTTGGGCATGTAGGTTTCACACACATAATATTCGTGTAACGCAACCTCGTAATTGTTCTTTTTAGCATGTTCTGTAAATGATCTTAGCCCAAATTCATATAAATGAAAGGGCGTGTGCATTGGTGAAATATTTCCTACATAATCTGTTCTTCTAAGTCGATAATAGAAATTGATCAGTTTATTTACCAGCCAATCAGAGGAAGGGACCTCTATATGAATGATGCCATTGGGTTTTAGCCATTTCATCGCCTTGTTGATGGAGTCCGATGGATCATAAAGGTGTTCTAATACCGCGCCGAAGGAAATAAAATCGAAATAATTCTCAGGATATTCTACATCCTCGATCATACCAAGCTTTAATTTATCCGGACTCATTCGCATTTCGCTTATAGCTTTTTCATAAAACGGTTTTGATGGTTCAAAGCCATAAGAATCAAATCCTGCTTTTGTAAGTGCTATCATTGCTTTCCCTAAACCGGCCCCTATATCTAAATACTTCATTCCATCTTTTACATCGATAAGTTTCCTTAATCGCACTAATTCAAATTTAAAGTAAGCGTCATTTATTTTAAAGTACTCCTTATTCCAATAACTTTCAGGAAGTACTCCATAATGGTCTTGTATGTCAAAAGGGATAGGTTGTGGATTTGAATAAATAAGACCACAGTCTGTGCATTTTACAATAGTGGTAGTTATACCGATTTTATTTTTAGGATCTTTACCTTGTGATCCGTTAAGTCTTTTACCTAGGATCTTATGATTCTGTGATGATGAACCACACATGTTACAGTTATGAATGTGATTAAATGTGTATCTAAGTTCTTGTTTCATCAGTTCATCGTGTTTGTTATCACCTACATCAATAGGGCAGCTTTCTATATTCTGTGATTATTTTATTCTGAAAAATATTAATGCGTTTTTGATCATGCAATAATATTTACAATTCGACTAATAAGCAAAGGTTTATTGTAGATGAAGGAAGTATTTTTAAAATGAATTTATTAAATGTTACTTTATTTTGCTTATCATACATTTCAGCATCATGTGTAGATCGTATATAGGCATTAGATCCTACTGCTGATTGAATAAAGTCACATGCCCAGTTTCGGTCACGTATTTTTTTGAAACTTCGTTAGTGTAACTTGCTTTCCAAATGTACACATCTTGTTTGCAAGGTTCACCTTTGAAAAAACCATCCCAACCGGTATTAAGACTGTAGGTGGTAAATAATTTCTGCCCATCGCGGCTAAATATATCCATTTTGTAATCCGTCACTCCAATTGTGATCGGTTTAAAAACATCATTTAATCCATCACTACTTGGTGTAAATGCATTTGGTACCCAAAAGCGGAACTCCGGCTCGATAATGACATCCTTAAATATTACATCTTGACAATCGTAATTGTTCACAATAGTTAAACCAACCTTATATACACCTGGACGTGAGTAACGATGTTTATCATTTAAAAAAGGCGAAAGCACACCATCACCAAAATCATAGTTCATGTATACAATTCCACCGGTAGACATGCTTTGAAAGGAGATCTCTGGATCAAAAATACTTGTAATACTTGGCGTTGCCACAAAATCTGCTTTCGGACTTGGAAAAACTGTAACCTCGTAAACAGGAGATAAAATGGTATCAGGGCATGCACCGCCTCTGTAAATGGTAAGTAAAACCGAATGAGTTCCCGGAGGTGAAAATGTGTGAGTTGGTTGTGCTTCATAATAAGTTTGACCATTACTTACAGTCCAAACATAGTTGCATTCATATTCACTTGTACTACTGTTCAAAAACTTTAATGATCCCGGATCGCAAACAGTAGCAGGTAAATTGTCTACTTGGGCAGTTGGGCGGCCAATAACTACAATGCTATCAATTAATGAATCAGAGCAAACAAGTTGTTTGCCATATATTTTTATTGGATAAACTCCAGGGCTATTATAAACTACAGAGGTTGTTTTTGAATTGGAAATGCTCGGAATTGCACCGCCTCCAAAGTAAGAAGTGAACGTTGCAGTGGCCTGCATGGTGCCTGTAATGTTGTATGTAAGTGTATTTGTTTTTAAGCAAGAGGGATTTGGCGGTATATTAAATTGTGGCTTGAACTGAGGATATACATAAACAAATTTCTTAACGCTATCCGCACATGGTAAACCCGGATTTACAATTAGTGTTACTAAGTATTTTCCTGAATCGGGATATGCGTAAGTTGGACTAAAAATATTGGAGGTATCGGCTGATGTACTTGTAACGCCAAAGTTCCATTTATAGGTCATTCCAAAATTACTGTAACTCGAATTTTGGAACTTAATATTAGTACCCATGCATTTACTAGGTTGATCTGCAAAACCTGCGTCTACTAGAATATTACACGATATCACATTGTATTGAAAGTCGCGGTAATGCCTACTCAGTAATTTCCCGTTGCGATATTCTCTCACTTCAACACATACTACATATTGTCCTATCATGGTTGGTAAGCCCGAAATATTTCCACTGCTAGGATTTATAAATAACGCTGGATTTGAGGTTACTGGATAAGCGCCGCTAAATGGTGTTTTATATTGCACTAATGAATCAGAGTTCATTCCATTGTATGCTGGTATTAATGAATAGGCAAGTGAATCGCCTTCAGGATCAAAAGCTGTATGATTAAAATTAATTGGTTTACCTTGACAAATATATAATGATGGATAAGTATTAAAGTGAGGCGAACTATTAAATGGCGCTTTTTCTGGCCCTGGAATATATGATTTGTACTTTGAGCCTTGCCCACTTGGCGCAATTAAATTTAAAATACTTCCGTTGCGACAACATGTTTCGTAAACTAAAAAATAGCCACCCGCTAATGGTGGAAGCGTAACCGTTTTAGTATACACGCCTTCTTCCACACAAACGCCAACGGGCGATTGCATACACGGATTATTAGTACTGGCAGGAACTTTTGTTACCACAGGCACACCTAAAATAAATTGGAAAATTACATCGTTGTTGTAATTGGTCACATTTAAAATTGCATCACCTTCGCCTAGGCCTCCAAAATTTGGCTGACCATTTAAACAATCACGATAAAGTTTGAGTGTGATACGATAATTATTGGCGCCAATAAAATCGTAATATAATTCTCCTCCCACAATATGTGTTGCTTTAGACTCTGCACATATAATGATGGCAAAGGCCACTAAAAAATATTTGATTTTTTTTAGCACTCTTAACCAATAAAATTAACGAAATTTTTCGTGAATCGCTCCTAAAACGTTAAAAATCAGCGCTTTTAACAATTTAAGACTTGCCTAACTAATGATTTTTTGAGTTAAAACTCCCCTGAATCCTGAAGTAGCAATACATGCCCGGTTTTTATCTCATACCGGCGCGTAACTTCATTAAGGTAGCTGATCTTCCAAACATACACATCTTGTTTGCAAGCTTTACCTTTTAATTTGCCATCCCAACCTTTTTCAATATCGTTGCCTGAATACACTTGATGCCCCCATCTATCAAAAATGTCAAAACTAAATTCACTTACTCCAATTGTTATTGGTTTAAAGATGTCGTTCAAATTATTCTCATCGGGTGTAAATGTATTAGGAATGAAGAAGCGGAACTCAGGCTCAATCTTTATGATATCGGAATGCTTATCTAAACAGCCAAACTTATTATATACGGTTTGAATAACAGTGTAGGTTCTTGGAACACGATATGTATGTATTTCGTTCATGAAATCCGAAAATTCCCCATCGCCAAAATCATAATTGAATTTAATCGCATCCGCTGTTGATGCATTTATAAAGGAAATGTTGGGCTCAAAAATACTAGTCACAGTTGGTGTTGCAACATAATACGCAGTAGGCACAGGATTCACTGTGATCGTATTAACGCTGGTTTGACTCGTATCCGGGCAAGGCGCTCCCCTGAACAAGGTTAATGATGCGCTGTAAATTCCTGCCGGAGAAAATATTTTAGTTGGCTGATATTCGTAACTGTAAGTTGAATCGCTGAACGACCATAAGTATGCGCCAGGAAATTCACTTACACTTCCGTTACTAAATGAGATCTTTCCGGGATCGCAAAGCGTTGTAGGAAAATTATTAATGATCGCTGTTGGTCTTGCTAAAATCCGCACGGAATCTATGAACGAATCAATGCATGTATATTGCTTTCCAACCACTTTCACAAAATATTTTCCGGGCTGAGTAAATTTAACGTTGGCAGGATCCTTTATATTAGACGTGCTTGGCGTTGCAGCTGCGCCAAAACTCCAATTGAATGTAGCAGAGTTGATGTAACTTCCAAAAACATTGAAATTAAAATTATTATTTTTCAAGCATTGTACACTTTGTGGAATATAACCGATATTGAGGCGAGGATAGATGTAAAATGGTTTTTTAACTGTGTCGGCACATGGTTTGCCTGGATTAGCGATGAGTGTTACATTGTAAACGCCGGTGTCAGGGTAAACATAAGTTGGATTGGCGGCATTAGATGTGTCGCTGAAGATTTCATTGATTCCAAAATTCCAGTGAAATGAAGTGGCCCCAAAACTATTATTCACAAAATTAATAGTATCGCCTTGGCATTTTGAAGGTTGATCGGCAACTGCACTAACCACGGTTACACTGCAGGTAACAACATTAAATTGAAAATCGCGATAATGTGTACTAAGTAAATTGCCGTTTCGCCATTCTTCTACGCAAATGCCAACAACCCATTGTCCGTTAATGTTAGGTTTTCCATTTAAAAATCCCGAACTGGAATTAATGGCTAATGACGGATTAGAGGCAATTGGATAACTACCACTATAAGGTGGCACAAAATTCACAAAGGCATAAGGAGGAGCAGCAGCAACTGTAGGACAAATTGCCGGCGGATTATTGCAAAACGAACTGCCTGGTGCCATGGCCGGAATTGTTATAATAGGACAACAACCATCTAAACCATTAAATGGAGAGCATAACGAGTAAACAAGTACATCTCCATCCGGATCGGTTGCTTTGTGATCGAATGTAATGTTGAGACCATTACAAATAAAAATTTGCGGAAAATTATTGTAACGCGGGGAGCTATTTGTAAGGGCAAGTTCAGGACCAGGGATAAAGGCTTGATAGGATGAACCTGTTCCGCCCGGCGTAACAATATTTAAAATACTGTTGTTTCTGCAACAGCGTTGGTAAACCAACTTGTAACCTCCCGCGAGTGGAGGTAGTGTAACGTTCAAAACATATTTTCCTTCTTCTACACAAATACCCCCGGGCGTTTGTATGCAAGGGTTATTAATACTTGGCGGAACATTTGTAACAACCGGAACACCCATGTCTAACTGCTGAACTAAATTTCCGGATGCGTTAAAAATGTGTAGTAAGGCAGCCGCGGCACCATTTTGGCCATCAAAAGGAGCCTGGCCATTAATACAGTCGCGGTAAAGTTTTAAGGTTACTTTGTAGGCGCTGCCGCCAATAAAATCATAATACATTTCGCCCCCAACAATATGCGTTGCAGACGTTTTTCCCGCGAAAAACACAAGAAAAAGCACGCAAAAGAAATATTTAATGTTCTTTACCAAAATTTAGGCGCCTTATATGTAAATGTAGCAATAAATAGAGCATTTTTCGTTAAATTTGTGTAGATGAGATCACTTTTTTTGTCACTGGTACTGTTAATCCACTTAAGTGGTAAATCACAGCTTTTAGTTGGAATAGACACAATTTCTGTTCGAGAGAACAATTATAACCTAAAATTACCTTGGGCAGGTGGTATAAATGCCGCTACTTTTTCAAATTGCGATTTTAATTACGATGGCAAAAATGACCTGGTGCTTTACGACAAACTGAATAGCTCGGCACTTGGGGCTTATAAATGTTTTGAGAATATTGGAACAACCGGTCAGGCTAAATATAAATATCGACCTGATCTTACTTCAAATTTTCCGCATACTTATAACTGGGCACTGATGTACGATTATAACGGCGATAACAAAACCGATCTTTTTATTTCTGTTACCGGAGGTATACAAGTTTGGAAAAACATTGGTAATGCTTCTACGGGCTTAAAGTTTCAAATGATCTATTCTATTCTCTACAGCGATTACAATCCAACCGGACCACCATCAGTGTCTAATATTTACGCGGGCCCTGTGGGAATTCCTGCCATTGTAGATATTGATAACGATGGCGATGTAGATATTCTCACATTTAGTGCCACAGGAATCTTTGTAGAGTATCATAAAAATACGCGAGTTGAAGACGCTTTGCCTGCGGATAGTTTACGTTTTGATCTGGCTGACGGCTGCTGGGGAAAAATTAGCGAGAGTTCTTGCCAAGTAAGCTTAGCACAATGTCCTAATCGTCCGGCTTATGATAGTATTGTTGCTGCTATGCAACATCAAAAAACATTACATGCGGGTGCAGCACTCATGTGCATTGATAGAGATGGTGATGGCGATCAAGATCTCATCATTGGTGATATTTCTTGCACAACCATTGAGTATTGTCAAAATGATGGAACGGTAACAAACGCAATTATTACAGATACAACCAAACGTTTTCCAAATTATCCAAATCTGGCAACCTCAGATCAGATCCAATTCAACAACTTTCCTTGCACTTACTATGTAGATACCGACAATGATAATGTGCGAGAATTAATTGCTACACCAAACGCATTTGGAAGCGAAAATGCCTCAAGTGTGTGGTTATATAAAAATACAAGCAGTACAAACACGGTTAATTTCCAATACGTAAAGAAAAATTTTTTACAAGATGAAATGATCGAAGCCGGGCAAATGTCGCGGCCAATTTTATTAGACATAGATGCCGATGGAAAAAAAGACCTTGTAGTTGGCGGTGGCGGCATTTATTTGAATGGTGCTCGCAGACCTCGATTTTTCCTTTATAAAAATGTAGGCACAACCGCACAACCCGCATTTTCATTAACTACAAAAGATTACGCTAGTTTGTCTTCTGTTCTAAATGCTTCTATCATTTCCGCAATGCCGGCACCGGGCGATATTGATAATGACGGCGATCAAGACCTTGTGGTAGTTACAAACGGAAATTCATTGTCGTGGTTCGAAAACACTGCAGGAGCAGGAAACCCATGTAACTTCTCAATTTATAAATTTAATTTCTTTTCAATAAATTTTCCTTCCAGTGATCCTATACCGCAACTCTTCGATTATGATAAGGATGGAAAATTAGACTTGATGGTTTCAACAAAAAATGGAAGAGTTTATTATTATCGAAATACAGGAACTTTAACTGCGCCATCATTCTCTTTGATCGCAGGATCTTTTCCTAATGTTTCTTTAAGGGGCGATTTTTTTATTTATGGATTAGATGGATTTGGTTCATCATATTTTTATAATGAAGGAGCGCAAACAAAATTACTTGGAGGTTGTATCACGGGGCAGATCTATTTATTTGATGTGCCATCTGTATCAACTAACTCTTGTACGCTTATTGATTCAACGGCAAACGATATTTTAGAATCAACCTATTCAACTCCTTGGTTTGAAGATATTAATGGCGACGGCAAACCCGATCTGTTTGTTGGAAATGCGGGAGGTGGCGTTTCTTTTTATTCGTCAAAATCACCGGTTATAAGTGTAAAAGATAACTTTACAAATGAGAATTCAGTATTGGTGTATCCAAATCCGGCTTCTGATTTTGTGATCATTGAAAGCGCTCAAGGTTTTCAAAATATCAAAGAGGTGTTGTTGTATAATGTGTTAGGAGAAACTGTAAGATCAGAAAAAGTAAATAAGCACGCCTATGAATTAAATATGTACGATGTTCCATCGGGAATTTATTTTATAAGCATTACGCAAGAAGTTAACGAACGATCATTTACAACAATCAAAAAAATAATTAAGCGTTAATGCTTAAGCAACTTATATATTCTTTTGCCTGTATTTTAATTTTCTTGTCTTGTAAAAAAGATATTGGACAAGTAAATTTTGGTGATTACCCAATTGATATTGGAAAGATCATGGTTACTAAGTGTGCAACCAGTGGATGCCACAATGATAAAAGTTATAAAGGGGCTGCCGGTTTAAATTTAAGCTCTTGGCAAAAATTATTTGAAGGCACCAATAATGGCTCAGCAGTTATTCCATACAGTAGCAAATTTTCTTATTTCTGTAACTTCATCAATACCTATTCAGATCTTGGTCCAATTTCTGAGCCAACCATGCCACTTAATGATGATAAATTATCGCGTGAAGAAGTTAAGTTAGTAATTGATTGGATCAACGCCGGAGCTCCCGATGGAAATGGAAACGTAAAATGGGCCGATGATCCTTTGCGAAAAAAGGTATATGCCGTTAATCAAGGCTGTGATGTAGTTACGGTGATCGATAGCGAAACGCAATTACCAATTAGATACATTCAAGTAGGTAATAAACCAGGGCCTGATACACCACATAGCGTGCGAGTATCACCTGATGGACAATACTGGTATGTTGTATTTATAAATAACAATATCATGCAAAAATTCCGTTGCAGTGATGACAGTTATGTTGGTGATATCCCACTCTCGCCAAAAGCGGCAGGACAAAGCGCAACCATTGATGGTTTTGATTGGAACACCATGTTCATTACAAAAGACGGTAAAAAGGCATATTGTGTTTCGTGGGTGCAAAGTGGTAGAGTGGCAGCTGTTGATCTAGTGAACCGAAAACTACTACACTTTCTGCCCAATTTAAATTTCCCGCACGGCGTGGCAATGAATTTTTCGGAGAACATGTTGTATATTACTTCTCAAACCGGAAATTATTTAACAGCCATCGACACCGGCTTTACTGGTACAACCGAATATTCCTTAGAACCTGCTATGCCGGTTAATTATAATTCATCGTTAGATATGCACGAAATTATTTTAACTCCCGACACCTTGAGTCTTTTAGTTACGTGCCAGAAAACAAATCAGATCCGTAAATTCGATCTGGCAGATCAACAGGTAACCGTGTATAATACTGCGTTTTACCCTCAAGAGATCGTTTATTCAGAATCAACTCAACAGTATTTTGTTTCTTGTCCTTACGACTCAACAACATTTCCTAACTCTATGGGTGTTGTAACTGCCTTCAATAAACAATTATCTTCTTCAACTAATATTAAAGTGGGATACCAGCCTCACGGCATAGGTGTAGATGAGAACAAGAAGATACTTTATGTTGTTTCTCGAAATATCTTAACCAGTGGTCCAACGCCACATCACACCAACGTGTGTGGTAATCGAAACGGATTTTTAAATTTAATTGATATGCAATCGCTAAAAGTTCTGCCAAAAAAATTTGAACTTAGCAGCGATCCTTATTTTGTTTTTGCGCGCCCATGACCGATATCAATGAGATCTTAAAAAAACAACCTATCCTATTGATCGATGGCGACTGCATTCTGTGCAACAATAGTGTAAATTATTTATTAGCTCGCGAAAAAGAGAGCGGACCTAAATTGAGCTTCGTCCCACTTAAAAGTGAGACCGGGAAAGTGATTTTAGATTATTTTGAGATCCCAAACGTGAGTGATACAATGATCTTGGTAAAGAATTATTCTGTTCACATTAAGTCATGCGCGGCTTTGCGTTTAACTTTATATATGAAAGGCTTGTGGCCACTGCTAGTTGTTTTTGTAATTATTCCTCCGCCCTTAAGAAATTTAGTTTACGATTATATTGCAAAACGCAGGTATAAAAAATTCGGAAAAACAACGAATTGCGCTATGATAGACCCGAAATTTAGAAGTAGGTTTTTGGAGATCTAATTAATTTTAATGGTTGACTTGTTACGTTCGTAGTTATAATATTCAACGCTGTCTTTTTGAATTGAAATTAGTAATGATCAGTTTTTGCTGAAATCACACACTATAACTATAATTTTAAGTATGGTAACTCCAATTATTGATAAAAGAGTTATTGTATCGATATTTATAAAGGCATTGATAGTTCATCAATCAAATTGAATCCATCCCAGGTAAGTGAAAATTCTGATGTTTTGCCAATGGGTTTTAGCCGATCTATTACATTTAAATTATTGCGTAAATTAAATTCGTTCCAATCTTTATTCTCAACCCCATAGCAAGCAATGGTTTGATGTTTTTTCGAAATAATAACGGAAAGATCCAATAACGAAGAGGCTGTGTATTCAACAAAATAGCCACAATTACAACGGAATTTTTCTATTTCTTTTGTTAATTCATTTAGTTCAATTCGCCAAATAAGATTATCGGGCATTGCTGTTAAACGCATGTTGTTCAAATGAATTACCTGTTCGTAAAAGCTTACCAATTTATCAATTGCAGCGTGTGGTTGTAATTTGTATCGTTTCTTTGTTAGATCATATAAGTTATTCCAAAATATTTTTTTAGAGTTTAACACATTATCGTTACTCCCAAGCCAAACAATTAAGTGTGGTGATGTACAGGCGTTTTGATCAAATAAAAATGTATCATTGAAAAACAGTTGCGCTAATCTTTCGGGATAACTTTCGTGAATATATGTGTCCGCATTGATAATGCATATAGAATATTTATCAGCGAAAGTTATGTCAATAGATCTATCTGGTATGGCATTTTTCTTTATTTGCTGAACGGTTTGATCTCCTCCCCAAATCATTCTTGCATCACACCGTGCAGAAAAGTATGCAGTTGCGGCACCTTCTTTATCATATCTTACAATGAGTATGCGTTTTGTATATGAACGGAATTCTAATTGTTTGCTAATTGACTTAATGGAATCACAGATAATGTCTATTTGTTTAAATTGTTTTGAAGGTAAGCGTACAATATTTAAATTTCCTGAAAGAATTCCTGACACTAAAGAATAAGCAAAGTTCATTGGCATATTAGAAGGGGTGATGTGAAAAACTACACCTCTACCAATGCGGCGATTTTTTTCAGGATAATATGTTTTTGCTAAATGCAACAAATTTGCCTTTCTGCAAAAAAAGGCAAAGGTGAGAATTTCCGGAAAGTTATTTGCTCTAGGGTCGTTTTTAAGATGAATAGCTAACGTATTTAAAAAAGAAATGGCTTTTTCAGAGAATGGTTCTTCCTTTTGAAGTTGATCAAAATTATTAAGATCAAGATCTTGTGCAAAAACAAATTCTATATTTTGTAATTGTTCACTCATAGCTATCACTGCAACCTCTTAATTCTACATTCTCAATTCTTCCAGTTATTTTAAAGTATTTTCCAAGTCGATTACATGAGCAGCTATCTTCACCTAGTAAAATGCCTTTATCTTCGGTAAGTAAAGAATGTCCTGGATAACTTTTAGGTAATAAAGAGAGAACCTGAATGATCCCTTCCTCCCCTACATCTGCAATTGAAAAGTCTAATGCACGTCTTATAATTATATCCGAAAATATAGAAGCATGATAGTTCCCAAATTCACACTGCATAAAAATACTTCCGGTTTGCTCAGCCATTCCATAGTAATCAAATATATTCCGGATGCCGGCTATTTCGAATAGTTTGTTTTTAAATTCTTCCTGCAAAACAGATTCTTTTTCTAGTTTTTTCCAACCGCCACCATGTATTAAAACAGCATTAGAAAGGTTAGGTTTTAAATTAAGTTTCACAAGTGCCTTATAAAAGTACTGATATACCATAAATGTAAAACCAAATATCACAATGCGTTCTTCTTGGTGTTTTATTAAAAGGTCTTTTAGCAGATCTATATTAAGTCCCAGGTCTTCATTTAAAATATAAGTTGGTTTAACCCCAAGTAATGAAAAACCAATTACTCCCGCCGCTCTGGCAGAAATTTGATTTCTGTTACTAATAATTTTTTGAGAATCTATGATGATCATAGGACTACGCGTGTTGCCAAAAAAAGAGGAAGTGATCTTCGCAAGAACCTTTGATTGGTTGGCAGATGTTTCTTTATCCAGATATACTTGCGTTTTTTTCTGACCCGATGTGCCCGAGGAGGAAAGTATTTTAACTGTGTTTAAAGTTGAGGTACTAATGAGTTTATTTGTTTTAAATAATTGTACAGGGAGGAAAGGTATATCGGAAATGAAATATTTTTTCTTTTCGTCAAAGTTAATACTAGTAATTATTTTTCTATATGGCTCACAGTGTGTGTAATGATGAATAGTTAGTTCGTTAAGATAAGTATTGAATAACTTTTCTTTTTCAGTCTTCTTAAAGGAATAGGGGCCTATTTTAAGCAAGTCGTTGATGTTCATAAGCCTTCTAACTTGAAATATTGGATCTTTCCAACCGCATTTTTAGGTATAGCACTACAGTGCTTAATCGAAAAGGCTTTTGGATGAATACCTATTGTGTTTGAAATGTATTTTTTTATTTCTGTCAGCGTTGTTACATCGGTAGCGTAAACCATTAGATTGTCGTCAGTTCCTGTGCACGCGCAATCTGAGAACAATTTTGTCAATAGATTTTCCATTTCATCCAAACATAGTCTATTTCCAAATAGTTTTATGAATCTTTTCTTTCTACCAACGATGTAGTAAAAGTTATCTTGATCTCTTCTCGCAAGATCACCGGTAAAAAGTGTACCATTATTTTCATCTCCTTTCTTAAGATCATTGCCGTTGCTAGCATACCCGAGCGAAACATTTTTTCCTTTATAAATTAGTTCTCCAATAACACCAGCCTCTATAATTTCATTTCCTTCCGCATCAACTAAACTAAATGATCCTTCAGGTATCGGAAATCCAATACTTCCGGCTTTTTTAAGAGAGTACTCAGGCGGTAAATAACTCATTCGAGCAGTTGCTTCTGTTTGTCCATACATTAAAAACAAAGATACTTTCGACTTATCAGCATAGCCCGTTATGTATTCCGTTAATTCATCGTTTAATTTACCACCTGCTTGGGTTATTGTTTTTAGCGATGGAAGTGATAGTTGAGAAAATTTAATGCTTTTCAAAATCTGAATAGTATATGGAACTCCTGAAAGTGAAGTTGCTTGATAGCTTCTAAAAAAATCCCAAAATTCTTTTTCTACACAAGATCTCGAAGTCAGCAGGAGCATAGCGCCCTTTGATAAATGGCAATTAATAACCGAAAGGCCATATGAGTACCACATTGGTAATATAGTAATTGGTCGTTCGTATTTATCAATTGAAAGATAAGTGGAAATGGCGTATGTATTGGCCTTTAAATTCTCATAACTGATCCTTACAAATTTGGAACTGCTGGTGCTTCCCGAGGTTGTTAAAAGTATGGCAAGCTCAGGATGTAAATCAAAATGGTTTTTCTCTTCGAGTTGCACCAGTGAATAATTGTACTTTGAAAGGATAATAGGGTAATTGGTAAATTCATTGATACGTTCATTTGGTAGCCAAACATATTGTGGACGGTAGTTCTTTACGAGTGTTTCCAAAAAACTGCCATCTATAGTTGAATGAAGCATTACAGGAACAACAGAGCTAGATAAAAAAGAAACGTAGCCTAATAATGATCCTATTGTGTTTTGGGATAAGCAGAATAGAAGACAACGGGGCTGAATTAATTTATGAATACTTTTTGTGAAGTTATCCATATCACCATACGTGAAATAGGAGCCATTATCATCAATAACCGCAATGCTATCTTCCGGGTGTTTTACTTCAAAAGGAAACATTTGTTTTCAATTATAAAGAGCGATATTTTTTTTGGATACTTAAAGCAATTTGATGCGGAAGTAGATGATTCTGTTCTATCATATATAAATAATCTCCTGCTTTTTGAAATTCATCTTCAATTCCAAGTTGTAATAAAACAGGATGCTGTTTCAAACCACTTAAGTACTCTGCTATAGCGGCTCCCAAACCTCCTATTTTACTATGCTCTTCCACAGAAACAATAAGTTTTGAAGAATTTATTTGACTCTCTATGATTGCAACATCTAAGGGTTTAATTGTGTGCATATCAATTACTGTGGCAGTGATGCCATCTTGCTCTAAAATTTCTGAGGCTTTTAGAGAATTATAAACCATAGAACCGGTAGCTATGATGCATACATGAGTACCACTTTTAAGTTTTATGGCCTTTCCTATGGTAAACGAAAAATCAGTTGTATATACTACTGGATTATTCATTTGTCCGGTAAGTCTTATATAAACCGGCCCATCATATAAAACACAAGCCTCTATTACTTTTGATAGTGCCGTACAATCGGCCGGTGAAAAAATTGCAATGCCCGAAATGGATCTTATAATTGAAAGATCCTCCTTACAATAATGCGTAGTGCCAAATATGCCCGTTGCAAAACCCGAGCCAACACCAACCAATTTTACATTTCTATGCATGTTGCCCAAAAAATGCCGTACTGCTTCGCAAGCTCTCATGGTAGAAAAACTGGCAAAAGAGATAGCAAAAGGAACTAAACCTTCGTTAGCTAAGGCAGCTGATATGCCAATCATATTTTGTTCGGCAATACCTGTATTAATCAAGCGATCAGGAAATGTTTTTCCGAAACGCTCTAAGCCAGACGTTTTTGCCATATCACTTGTTACGGCAATGATCCGGGGATCATCTTTAGCTATTTCGAGCAAGGCGTTGCCAAAACTTCGTGTTTGTCCGAGTAACGACCATGCTCTAATATTTTTTGAATTATATTCTATCATTTATCAAGTGATAATTCTAACATTGCTTTCTCAAATATTTCTTTTGTAACAAGTCCATGATGCCAATCGGGATTATTCTCCATAAATGAGATCCCTTTTCCTTTAATAGTTTGAGCTATTATCACACGTGGTTTTCCTTCAATGCGAGTTTGAGTAAATGCTTCCAGAAGCTCACTAATATTATGTCCATTTTGCACACGGATAACTTCCCAGTTAAACCCTCTCCACATATTTTCAAGCTGAATGTTTAATACATCATTAATGTCGCCATCGGATTGCATCATATTTAGATCAACAATAACGGTTAAATTAGATAATTTGAAATGTGATGCAGACATGGCTGCCTCCCATATAGAGCCTTCATTACATTCGCCATCGCCAACGAGCACATAAACATGAAACGGATTGTTTGTTTTGCGTGATGCAAGCGCTAGACCAACACCATAGCTTAAACCGAAACCCAATGTACCATTGGAGTATTCTTGGCCTATTTCAGGATATAAATGTGCTGTGCAAAGTAGATCTCCGCCATTTTGTGAATAGGTTAAAAGCTTCTCTTCTGAAATTACACCTACTGCTTCCAAGGCTGAAAAAAGTGTTAATGATCCATGCCCTTTGCTTAAAACAAATCGGTCTCTTCCTTTCCACAAAGAATCAGAAGGTTTAAAATTCATCACTCCACCATAAAGCGTAGCAATAATGTCAACAATGCATAAGCACGAACCCATGTGAACACCATTGGCGCCTGCACGATACGCCATTTTTAACGAATTTGTTCGAATTCGTCTACCTAAATCTTCACACGTTTGAATAAGTTCTATTTCACTATTCATTATTTTCCTCCTTCTACTCTTATCACTTGCCCTGTAATTTGTGCTGAAGCATCAGAAGCTAAGAACAATGCTGTATCAGCAATTTCTGATGGTTGTATAATTTCTTTTTGTTCTCTCGAATTTACAATAAATTCTTTAGGCAAAAACGATAACATATCCGTATCTGTTAATCCCGGGGCAATTGAATTTGCTCTTATTCCAAATGCTTTTAGCTCTGAAGCCATTATTTTTGTGATACAGATAAGCGCTGCTTTTGAGGCGCCATAAATGGATTTTCCCTCGCTTGCATCTAGAGCTGCGGTAGATGATATGTTGATGATATTCCCAAATTTTTGTCGTACCATTATTTTTGCGATGTATTGTGTAAACAAAAATGGCGCAATAAAATTAACATCAAACACCTCTTTCAAACTTTCTAACGACGACATCATGAAATGAGCATTATGACCAATACCAGAATTATTTACAAGGATATCGATCTGCTTTTTTGAATCTTTGATCTTCTTCACACCTTGTTTCATTTCTTCTTTGTTTCGAGCATCAAAATATATAGGTATAATGTTTACCGCATTTTTTTCGGAAAGGATTCGAATGTGATTTGAAAACTCTTTTTCTTCTTTTCTTACACATGCAAAAATAGTGGCACCATTTGTGGCATAATTATCAAGAATCGCTTTACCAATCCCTCTGTTGCATCCTGTGATCACTGCAGTTTTACCACTTAATAGTCTAGAGCTTGATACCATATTTTTTTAGTATATCAATACCTTTTGAATAGGAACTAAAATCAAGGATATCATCCATTTCTAACATAATATCAAATACATCTTCTAATTCAGCTATCATTGAAACATGTCCTATTGAGTCCCAAGTATCAACATCCTGATATCGAAGAGAGGGAAGTTCGTTTTCCTTCACTTCAAATGAGTTTATAAAAATTAGATCGTATTTTTCCTTATTACTCATGAATTCAATTTACACCTTGTTTAAACATACGAGAAAGATAAATGTTTTCTGGCGTTATACTTGAATTAGCCAATAATTTTTTAAAAGTAAACCATTCTCCCTTGCCTGTAAAAATAAACCCTAAACCTTTAAGAAGTTCCATTTCATTTGAGTTCAGTTTGTTGCTGGTAAAACCGGTATATCTTACCATACAAACGCTTTCTTTTTGAAGGACAGTAATTATTTTTTTTAATAAGTACAGTCGGGCTTTTCTATTGATTTTTTTGTCAAATAGTGTCTGTACTATGAACGCTGTATCCTTTTGAACACTGCAAATCACTTGCGCTACTAAATGTTTATTTTCATCCAAAAGTTGAAACGTTCTGTAGGTGATGTCATAAGGATTCTTTGAGATCTTCCAGTTCAAATAATCGTCATCCTGAATCAAAAAGACAAATTTATCTGGAAATACGGCGTTTTTGAAGAGTGTTGTGTTGTCATTTAACTCACAATTAAAATGATAATTATTTCTTTCCGAAAAAATAAATAGTTTTTTCATTGACACTATATAAGCTAAACCAGAATATAGTAGCGTTTTTACATTAGCAACTGGATTATTATTTAGTTTTAGTGAACTTATTTTTTTGAATGCAAGAAATGGATTTAAAACAAGAATGCCGTGGTGGGATTTATAGGGCGTTTCAAATCCTAAGCGTCTATAAGATGCTGGAATATTATTAAAACCCCATAGAAATTCTACACCATTCTTATGGCACTCTTGGATCAAAATATTTAAAAGCTCTTTTAGAATATCCATTTTCTTGTATTTGATCAAGGTTTTAATATCGATCAATGTGTCTTCACCTTTAGCACTTAAAAATCGACTTCCGTCTTCAGCTATCATTTTTACAAGGATCACACTTTGTATTCCAACCAACACGGGTTCTTTTCCGTGTTCATTTTCCCATGCACCTGCATATATTGCCTTTCCAGTTGGAATATCAATAAATTCCCAGCAGAATTCAGGATAAGTCCTAGGCTTTAGTGGAGCGGCGCGGTCAATATGACGTGTTCGATTATAGAAAGCGTTGGCAGTTTCATATTCTGACGTGTTCAGTAATCTAATTTCGATCGACATTGCCGTATAAAACGTAATTATTTAGTTATATTCACCTAAACAAATATATTTTATTTAATTTAGATGCGAAAGAACGTAAATTAATGATTCCAATTGTATTAACTCTTACATTCTTAATTCATTTGATACTTACTTCAGCACACGCAGTTCAATTAACCGCTGTACGAACAAAACGTGTTACTACGTCTTATGCTTTGTTCAATTTGGTGCTGCTTGTTTCACGAACAGCCGTTAGTCTTCAGTCGCCTTTATTAGCAAAATGGATCGAAAGGCATATGCAGCAAGGTGTTGAAGTAGGCACATTTGAGTTTCGTTTAATAATTTTGGTAAGTACCCTTGGAACAATTGTAGGGGCTTTTCTTATTCCTTCTTTTCAAAGGTTATTATCCAAGGCAGTTATGAAATTCAGTGTAAAAAAATCAATTCCAAAACTTCTTTACTACGGCTTAAAAAGGTCAAATTTAAAACAATTAATAGGTCAGATTGGACTTCCCGCTCCGGATAATTATAAAATATCTTCTTATGTAATGAAGGATTTTCCGTATAGAGTGTTTTTTCTCAATATGTTCATGAATGCCCTTATCACTACCGGAGTACTTTCATCTTTGTATGCCGGCTTTATTGATCCAGAGGTAAGAGCTACTTCAAGTACGCTTGTGGCTGTTGTAAATGGAGGGGCTACGATAATTCTTATGATATTTATTGATCCCTATCTTTCTTTGCTTACAGATGAAGCAGTGAATGATAATTTCCCAGAGGCAACGTTTCGTAAAACGGTGAGATTATTAGTGATTAGTAGGTTGATTGGAACTGTTTTAGCACAATTTTTATTTATCCCCTTTGCGTATTTGATTTCTATGGTTGCCAACTGGATATGATTGAATAAATCAGAACAAGCCTGTTTATATTGCAAAACGCAGGTATAAAAAATTCGGAAAAACAACGAATTGCGCTATGATAGATCCGAAATTTAGAAGTAGGTTCTTAGAGATCTAGGTTTGAGAAGAAGAATACCGGCACTTCTACACCGTCAAGTATAAATTATTTTTTGCCAGATTCAACATCTTGCCGGCGTCTGAATTGATAGCCAATATAGAAATTAAAGGATTGGTGTTTATTTTCTGATAAAAGAAGACCAGCTATCATTATCCTTGTGCCAATTATTAAAACATGTTTCTTCACCCTTAGTTGGTATTCTAAGCCAATACTCAACGGAAAAAATATATGTTTGGCAGACTCATTTCTTCGTGCCATTTTAACATAGAAACTAGTATCCACTAATTGGCTTTGGGTAACATTTGAATCTAAATGAACACTAGGATAACCGCCACTAGAATGTGCATACGGCGTTACCTGATAGCTTATGCGTTGGCCTTTAAATTTTGTTGAGCGAACTGGTGGAAGCACACTTTCTAGGTTAAAAATCCCCAGTATCAGTTTAAACTGCTTAATTTTTA
>Ga0068872_10000361_pt1 | contig 38074 bp, 29 predicted proteins | sample NOAtaG_7_FD_66441 | JGI IMG/M metagenome (GOLD analysis project Ga0068872, IMG submission 66441) | Freshwater lake microbial communities from Lake Erie, under a cyanobacterial bloom - NOAA_Erie_Diel1S_2200h metaG | ecosystem: Environmental > Aquatic > Freshwater > Lake | place: USA: Ohio, Lake...
AGGCCGGCTTGCCCGGCGAATGGTAATGGTTGGGTGATTCGACCAGCGTGGTTCGTTGGGAGCGTTCATCCAATCGGAAAGTCCCCTCGCTTGATGTAATCCAAATGTTGCCCTTGCCGTCATCCGCCAACCCGTTGACCGATCCACTCCAACCGGTAATAACCTTCAGCCGCTCCTTTTCTACGTAAAAAAGCTGCCTGTTGAAATTATAGGCATAGATTCTACCAGTAGCTTTGCTTTGGATGATGCCCGTTGCGGATTTTGCCGTCAAATCCGGTGAGGAGAAGTGTTCAAACCTCACCCCGTTGAACTGGAACAATCCGGCCTCACATCCAATCCAGATATAGCCGTCCCGATCCTGGTGCACCCAATACATTTCGTTGGAGGGTGCCCCGGTCTCTACATTTTGGGCGAAATACGGAGGGTATTGTGCTTGGAGGCCAACCCAAGCAGTCAAGAATACCATCAAAAACATTAACTGCCTCATGTATCGGCCTGAATAATGAACTGTGGCAAGGGACCATCCTTCTCCGAACGGAATCAAAGGCACACTTTCCCACTTGAAGCACCGGAATTACCCCCGGACACTGCAATCGGGCGGGAATACCTCTTTTGACCCATGGCAGCAATCAATACCCGAACAAATCGGTCAAAGTCAACTCCACCACATCGCCGTATTGACTCAAAGATTTCAAGTCGATGCGGTCACGGGATCCAAGGATCAGGAGGTCGTATTTTTTACCAGCCACATAGTTTTTGTGGAAGTCGGCCACCGTTTGGAAATTCATGTTGGGCAGGTTGTTGTACACCTCCGAGCGTACATCAGCGGTTTGACCTCGCCTCATGGCAGATTCATAGTCGAACAGGATGTTGGTGCGGATGATGCGTTCGGTCTCGATTTTGTTTTTGATGGCCGCTTTGGCTCCCTCGATCAAATTGTCGGAACGTTCACATTTGTCGAGCAAATCCTGCATGCCTTTGATTGCTTCATGGATTTTGTCGGCTTGTGTGCCCACATAGGCCTGCATGAAGAAAGGGTCTTCTGCCTTGGCCGGCACGGAGAAGTTCCCGTAGGTGCTGTAGGCAAGGGCTTTGGATTCGCGGATGGTTTGAAACACGATGGAGGACATGCTACCGCCATAGTATTCGTTGAACATCCGAACAGCGGGCATCAGTTTGTTGTCAAATTTTACCGATTTGCTGAGCCAAATGATTTCCGCCTGCACGTTGTCGTACTGTACGAAATACACCTTGGGTTTGTCATCCTCGCGGAACGTATACGGCTCTCCGGTCGGAACCGCTTTCAAGCTCGATGGGGTTTTGTGCAGTTGGTTGAGTGAGGCGGTCACTTGTTCCGAAGTGGAAGGTCCGTAGTACAACGCGCGGTGTTTGTAGGAGGTCAATCCGTGGATGCGCTCCACCAATTTATCAGCAGAAAGTGCGCGGAGTGAGTTTTCGCTCATCACGTCGTTGAACGGGTTGCGAGCGCCATATTGTCCGTACCGCACCATGCCACGTTGCAAGATGAGGCCTTTGTTCAACTTGGCATCTGAACGTGCCTTCATCATGCGGTCGATGAGGGAAGAGAGGGCATCCTTGTCGGGTTTTGCATTGGCCAAAAGGTGCTCGAACAGCTCCACACTTTCCTTGAAGTTTTTCTCCAACCCGCTCACATACACATACAACTGATCGTCGGATGTGCTCACGTTGAAGGTCGTGCCCAACTCGTAAAACATCTTGGAAATGTCGTCGGGACTGTATTTGTCAGTTCCCAAAAACGGCAGGTAACTGACCGCCATGGCCATTTCCTTGTCGTGGTTTGTGCCGAAATCAAAGATGTAGTAAAGGGTGAAAAGGCCATTTTCCTCGTTACGGACATAATGCACGGGCACTCCGGATTTCAATTTGGATTTCAGAATGTCCTTCTCGTAGTCGATGAATCGTGGCTTGACCTGTGCGGCCGGAGTCTCCAAAATATCTTTCAAGAAGGGGCTCTGGGCTTCACGGTTCACCGAAATCGGGGTGATCTCCGGTTTCACGACCTTTTCGGTAGGCTTGCGCTCGCCGGTACGTTTGTAAACGGCCACAAAGTTGTCTTGGAAATAGGTTTGTGCCACTTTGGCGATTTCCTCCACGGAGACAGTCCTGAGCTCTTCCAATTCACCGATATAATCGGCCCAATCGGCACCCATGATGAATGCTTCCACAAATTCGGAGGCCCTGCTACGGTTTTGCTCGTATTGGCGCATCCGTTGGATTTCCATGTCGTTGATGACGGCATTGAGCATGGAGGCTTCGATTTTGCCGGATTTGATTTTTTCTAGCTCTTCCAATAGCATGAATCCCACGTCCTCGAGGCGCTGCCCAGCCATGGGGCTTCCACCCAAAATGAACATTCCGTAATCACGCATCTGCATCACCGAGCTGTATGCTTGCAACACTTTTTGGCGCTTCACGAGGTTCAGGTCGATGAGACCAGCGGTGGAGTTGCTCAACAGGTAGTCGATGAGCTTCACGATTTTTGACTCACGGGTTCCATAGGCCGGGGTGCGGAATCCCAACATCACCATTTCCGCTTCCGGTCCCACCAATTCGATGGTTTGCATTTTGGTGATGGGCTTTTCTTGCGGACCTTGATAGGGGGACACAGGCTTGGATTGGAAGGAGCCGAAATACTTGTCGATGAGGGCCACCGTGGCGTCCGGGTCCAGGTCACCGCTCAAGCAAATGGCCATGTTGTTGGGCACGTAATAATTCGAGAAGTACTCTTTGATTTTTTTGATGGAGGGGTTCTTGAGGTGCTCGATGGTGCCGATGGTGGTTTGTTGACCATAATTGTGGGTGGGAAACACCCCTTCTAGCAGTTTCATCCATGCCTCGCGGCCATCGTTGTCCAAGGAGATGTTTTTCTCTTCGTAAACGGCTTCAAGTTCGGTGTGGAAGCCCCTCAATACCGGATTCCTGAATCGTTCACCTTCGATGCGCACCCATTTCTCAAGTTGGTTGGCTGGGATTTCGTTGATATAGACGGTCTGTTCGAAAGAGGTGTACGCGTTCGTTCCTTTAGCACCGATAGCTGCCAACATCTTGTCATATTCATTGGCGATGGCAAATTTGGCCGCCTCCCCGCTCAATGAGTCGATTTGGCGATACAGGGCCTTGCGTTTGTTTTCATCTTTGGTGCCGCGGTACACTTCGTAAAGGCCCTCGATTTTGTCGAGGAGGGGTTTCTCTTTGCTATAGTCCAAAGAGCCGTAGCGGTCGGTGCCTTTGAACAATAGGTGTTCAAGGTAGTGGGCAAGGCCCGTTGCATCCGCCGGGTCGTTGGTGGAGCCTGTCCGCACCGCGATGCTGCTGAAAATCCTTGGCTCGTTGCGGTTCACGGTGAGGTAAACGGTCAACCCATTGCTGAGGGTGTAAATGCGGGCTTGTAGGGGATCGCCGGCAATGGAATAGTATTTGTATTTGCCATCTGGTGAGGAGCCCGTGATCATCCGGCCCCCGTTGGCACCTTTATCGTCTGATTTTTGGGCGGAAAGGAGCCCCCCGAACAAGGTCAAAGTCAGCATCATGGCCCACACGGCCAACCGCGATTTCAGAATTGATCCACGCATACGATTGAATTTGAAAGTCTTCTTTGAATCCATTTTTGGATATTCGCAGGCAAATCCAAGGATGACCGGTGCCGGCGAAGAATGGAGTGCAATATACACAATCGACGCCAAGCTCGGGAATACCGACACTGAAAAACAACTTTCCCATGGCCGAAGAACTGCATTTGCCCCAAACCGAAGACAAAGCGGAACGATATGCCGCCCTCCTTCCCCAAATTGTTTCCCTCATGGAGGACGAGCCTGACCAAATTGCAAACCTCGCCAACGTGGTGGCTGCCTTGAAGGAGGCCTTTGGCTTTTTTTGGGTGGGTTGGTACCTGCTCAAAGAAGGCGAATTGGTGTTGGGTCCATTCCAAGGACCATTGGCTTGCACCCGCATCCAAATCGGAAAAGGGGTTTGCGGTGCCTCGGCCCAGCAGAAGAAAACCATCCTTGTTCCGGACGTGGAGCAATTCCCGGGGCACATCGCCTGTTCGAGTTTGAGCAAAAGCGAAATCGTGGTGCCTGTGCTGGCAGGTGGCAAATTGGTGGGAGTATTGGACGTGGACTCCGATCGTTTGGCGGATTTTGATTCAGTAGATCAATCCGGATTGGAACAAATCGTGGCAGCGGTTGCCAAGGCCTGTTGGGTGGCATAGGTCTCAATCTTTAGGCCATAATCACTACCTTTGAGCCTTTCCATTCGTCATGAAACCCACCAAATCCCCTGCCAAAGGCGGCAAAACACCCACCCACTTCAAGGTGACGGAGCCCTCTGAACTCATGAAGTTCCTGTTGGCCTCTTTGCCCCACAAAAGCAGGGACAATGTGAAATCGCTACTGAAAAACGAGCAGGTACGGGTGGATGAGGAGCCCCAACGCCAGTTCAATTTCCCCTTGGAGCCTGGCCAAACTGTATCGGTCGTGTGGGAAAAGCCGCAGGAGCAGGTAGTTTTGCGGGGGCTTTCCATCGTGTTTGAAGACGATGCCATCATCGTCATCGACAAACATGCAGGCTTGCTCAGTGTGGCCACGGATTCCGATCCCGGGGGCATCACAGCCTACCGAATGTTGGCAGACCATGTGAAAATGGAAGACCCTGATGCCAAGGTTTTTGTAGTGCACCGCCTAGACCGTGATACGTCGGGGTTGATGATGTACGCCAAAAGCCAAGACATCCAAGAAATCTTGCAGGAGGATTGGAAAAATACCGTAATCAAACGCACCTATGCGGCCTTGGTGGAAGGGAAGCCCAAAGAAATTGCCGGAAGAATCGAATCCTACTTATTCGAAGGGCCTAAAATGAAGGTCCATTCCACCCAAGATCCCAATCGCGGTGGGCAATGGGCGGTCACCGATTGGGAGCTCTTGAAAACCAACGGACAATATTCCCTGCTGAAGGTGGAATTGGAAACCGGTCGTAAAAACCAAATCAGGGTCCACCTATCGGATTTGGGACACCCCATCGTGGGCGATAAAAAGTACGGAGCAAGCGGCAACCCGATTGCACGCATGGGGCTTCATGCGATGGTCTTGGCCTTCAGGCATCCAGTCACAGGCAAATCCATGCATTTTGAAACCTCGGTCCCGAGGAAATTCCTGCGCTTGATTTGAGTCTTCAGACGTGTTTGGGTCGACGGAACAGCTGACCCACCTTGCGGAAATACTTCAAGTAGATTTTCCACATCGGGGCCGGCAATCCATTCTGACGCATGGCCCTTTGGATTTCACGGTTCACCCGCAGCCTTCCTTTCCATCCGCCGTCGCTTGCACCACCGGTGCGCATTCGCACCAACACCTCGGGCAAATAGGTGGCTTGGATTTGGTTGACGTACAACAACCTCAACATCAACTCGAAGTCGGCGCAAATTCGGAATGAGGTGTCAAACATACCATGGCGCTCGTACACGATGCGCTTCACGAAAAACGTGGGGTGGGGCGGCATGTCCCCCACCTCAAAACGCTTGCGGTGAAATTGGGAGCCGTCGTAATACCTCACAATCCGCTCAGGTTCCTCAGTTTTGAAAAAGGTCAAGTCAGCGTACAGGCATTCATCCCCTGAGCCCTCCATGGCCTTCACGACGTGAGAAATAACTTGCCGGTGGCCATACACGTCATCCGCGTTCAGGATTCCGATCAAATCACCGGTTGCATGTCTCAGTCCCTTGTTCATGGCATCGTAAATTCCTTTGTCGGGCTCGGATACCAACACGGAAATCCCATGCTCGTAAGATTTCAGGATGGAAAGGGTATCGTCCTTGCTGCCACCGTCAATGACGATGTATTCAAGGTCAGGGTAGTCTTGTGACAAAACGGACTCCACGGCCTCCGCAATGGTGGACGCACCGTTGTAAACGACCGTGATGATGGAAACTTTCATGCGGGTTTCATTTCCCTTCCGCGGATGGCCTGGCAAGGGTTGCCGGCATAGATGGTGTAAGGTTCCAAGTCTTTGGTGGCCACCGACAACACCGACAAAACGGCATGGCTCCTGCAAATGACCCCTTGGGTCACTACCGCATGCGAACCAATCCAGACGCCATCCTCCAATTCGATGGGTTTGACCATCAAATCAAAAGTGGGTGACTTGTAATCGTGGTTGCCTGTCATGAGCACAACACCCTGCGAGAGACAACAATTTCGGCCGATTTTCACCTTGCCTTGGTTTTCTATCCAAGTAGCTTCACCAATCCACGTGTGGTCCCCGATTTCGAGGTTCCAGGGAAACTTGACCACCACCCGGTGCTTGACAATCACCCCTTTGCCAATTTTGGCTCCAAATAACCTCAGTACACCGACCCGAAGAAAATTGAACGGATTCAAGGGATTGAGCATGATGATTCCGCTGGCCAAAAACCAAAGCATCCACTTCCATCGCGGAGCACCCTCGTCAAACCATCGGTTGTCGAATCGGGAGAGGTCGGTTTGGGGCAAAACAGGGTTTCCCATCACGGCAAAGGTAGGATTTTCAGTTCAGAGTTGTTTGCCTTCGGACTTTGCTCGAGCTGCATCGGCCGCCAACAAAACCGTTTGGAAGAGGTGACGGTTGCCTGCAAGACCCGGATTCGACTGGATATGTTCCATGGCGAACCGTCTTGCTCCCACCTCCCAGTGTTGATAGGTCGAATGGTCCATTTCGGCAAATTCCCGAATACAGTCCTGCCATGCTTTTGCATCTTCCAAGGGAATGACCTTTCCAGCATAAGTTGCTTCCAGGTCTTTCCAAGGAGTTTGGTCGCTGATGAGGACAGGTCGCCCGGCTGCCATCGCCTCCAAAATGGCATGGCCGAAATTTTCTCCCTTGGTCGGCAACACGAATAGGTGGGCACTTTGAATGAGCTGAATGGCCTCAGGGGGTGGGACGGCCTCCATTTTGTGGACTTGGATGTTTGTGGGCAGTTGTTGAACGAGGCGCGAGCATTGTTCCCAGTACCCCTTTTCCTCGTCCGGTCCTGCCACCAAAAGTTCGATTGCGGAGGTTTGGGTCTTCAACCGCTCCAACAAAAAGTCCAGGCCTTTTTTTGCAGAAAGACGGGAGAGGTAGACCATCCTCAATTTCCCGGTTTCTTTGTGGAGGGAAATAGGGGCAAATAAAGCGGAAGGGCCCAAATTGGGTGCCGTATAAACATGGTCAACTGCTCCCATCCAACTTTGGATATCCATCACCTCTTGCTCGTCGGTTGCATGGAAAAACAGTTGTTTGGGTAGTCCCAATAGCCGCAGCAATCGAAGGAAGGCTTTTTTCTTTGCAGGTTTCAACGCCAAGGCTCCCGCATGCAACATGCCTCTTGGGGCCAACAGTACGGGTTTGTCGGGAAAAGTGGCCCGGGAAATCCACATGGGGAAAATCGTGAAATACATGGAAAACATGCTGTTGAGGTACAGCAAATCGTAATTCACGGAAGCCAAGATACTTCTTAGGTGGCGGTAGCTCTTTTGGTCAGGACTGCAATACCAAATTTGTTCGCCGTGGTTTCCTTGCACCCAATTGTCGCATTCGATGCCCGGGTACGCTTCCTTGTCGCCATGGTCACGGTCGGATGTAAGGATGAAAAAATCAAAATCCTCCGACAAAGCAGCCACCAAGTTCGCGATGGACCGTATGGGCCCACCACCTTTGAATCCTGGCAAATACCAGTCCACGGCAATCAGAATTTTGGGCTTGCTTCCACTCATTCCGAAATCCCGTTGTTCTCCATCCATTCGTCCAACACTACGGGCAGCCAAATGTGGGTCCACAGCCAAGGTTTCTTACCGGCCTGGAACTCCTCCCAAACCGATTTCAAGGTGGCGGAATCCACAATACCCCGTTGGGAGAGACGTTGAATTCGATGTTCACAAAAGGGCTTCAATTCACCCCGCATCCACTGGGCCCATGGGAAAACAAAGCCCATTTTGGGACGGTGGACTACTTCCGGAGGAATCAAGTCTCCCAACGATTCCACCAACAATTGTTTGGGATAGGATGGCTTTTTGAGGTGGTCGGGCACACCCAATACAAATTTCACCACGTTGTGGTCGAAAAACGGCACCCGAACTTCCAAAGCATGGGCCATTGAAAACTGGTCCGTATCGCGGAGAAGCAGGTTCTGAGTGTAGGTGGCGATTTCCGCGATGGAGATTTTACTGAGTTCCGGAAGGTGTTGAATGTGTTTGGATTCTTTCGCTAGCAGTTCGCTCACACTGTTTTTCCAAGTCGTTCCCACCATTTCGTAAGCCATCCGCGGGGGGTAGATGGTACGAAACACTTTGTAGATTCCTTCCATGGCCGGACTTGGCAAACGGAGGATTTCACTGGCCTTTTGAGCTTCCCTAGAATTGGAAATGCCGGCGTAGGATTTACCTAAAAATCTTCTGGCAGGGAAGGGCAGTTTCCAAAGCAATTTTCGGTTTTGGATGGCAGGCAACTGATTGAAAATCGGGTATCCCGCAAACAATTCGTCCCCTCCCAACCCTGAGAGCGCTACCTTGATTCCTGCAGCCCGGGTGTATTTGCTCACGATGTAACTGTTCACTCCATCTCCCGTGGGGTGGTCCATCGCCAACAGTGCTTCCGGTAATTCAGACAACAGCTGCTCGGGTTTCAACAGAATGGGGTGGTGACGAGTGTTGTATTTTTTGGAAACCAGTTCGGCGTATTGGGACTCGTCAAAAGCTTTTTCCTGAAACGAAACCGAAAAGGTGTCAACGGGCTGATCGGTGGCTTGTGCCATGAGGGCCACAATTGCGGTGGAGTCGATGCCGCCTGATAAAAAAGCGCCCAGTGGCACATCGGAAACGAGCCTTCTTGCCACCGCCCGGCCCATGAGGTCACGGATTTTGGTGCGGACAGCTCCGGGGTCCATGTGAGCAGCCTCATCGGTGGCGCATTCAAACACCGACCAAAATGGTTGTAGGTCCATGCCAGCCGTGCTGATTTCGATGCAACATCCCGGGCCCAACATGTTGATGCCTTGAAGGATGGTCTGCTCGCCATAAACAGTCTGATAACAAAGGAAATTCGTCAGTCCGCTTTTGTCGATTTTCCGGGGCACCCAAGGCAATTGCAACAGGGTCCTGATTTCACTGGCGAATGCGAACGAATTACCTTTGTGATGGTAATACAAAGGTTTGATGCCCATCCGGTCGCGTGCCAAAACGAGCTTCTTTTCCTGACGATCCCAAATTGCGAAAGCAAACATGCCGTTGAACCGTGCCAAGCATTCCTTGCCCCAAGCGGCATAGGCAGCCAAAATCACCTCCGTGTCCGTTCCAGTCTGGAATGTCCCACCCAATTCTTTGCGCAACTCACGGTAATTGTAAATCTCACCGTTGTACACGATGCTGTAACGCCCCGAATGGTCCTCCATGGGTTGGTTGCCCGCTTCCGAAACATCCAAAATCGACAGGCGCACATGGGTCAAAAACACAGGAGGCTCGTGTAAAAATCCCCTGCCGTCAGGTCCGCGATGCTCCATGGCATGGGTCATAGACCGCAGGTTGTCTACATGCGGGTGTCCATCTGGAGGAAGATAAAATCCGGCAATTCCACACATGGTCAGTCGAGGGTTAGGATTTCGCGGAGGGTTGCACTCCAGGTTTGGGGCGACAATTGCTGGGAAAGTTCAATGCTGCGCCTGCTCATCAACAACCTTTCATCGTCGGTCTTGTCCATCATCTTTCGTAGGGCCCCTGCCAAGGATTCCACGTTTTCACTTTGGGCCAAAAATCCATTGTAGCCAGATTTCAAGAAGGCGGTATGCCCACCGACTTGGTTGCTCAAAATCAAGGGTAGTCCGGCGGCCGCAAATTCGTGCACAACCATCCCCCAGGCTTCGCTACGGCTCGGCAAAACCAAACAGCCTGCATCGTCCGCCAAAGCGGGCAGTTCGGAAGGTTGTACAAACGGCAAAACTTCAATGGCAGGATGCTTGGGTAAAGTTTGTCCCAAAGGCCCATTCCCCACCAACCGTAAGTTCCATTCTTGCCTGCCCGATTCGAACAATTGGATGAAGGCAGCGCACAATTCATCAAGCCCTTTTAGCTCAAGCAAGCGCCCGACGTAGAGGAATGTTTTGGGGTAGTGGACGGCTTTGGACTCCAGCCTGGATTCAGTATCCCTCCTGAACAGGGTAGTATCCGCCGCGTACATTCCCGTGGAAATGTGGTCCCTCGCATAGCCCAACCTTCGTGCATACTCGTATTGGTACATCCCCGGTACCCAACAATGGCTATAGGCCGTCCGGATAAACAAAGGGCTCAAGAGGATCGCCAACTTCTGGCGCCAAGTTCCTTTCCAATGGGTGTCGAAGGCAGCAATCACTGGCACGCCTTTGCGCTTGAAATGTCGGGCAACTTTCACGTAATCCTTGTCGATCCATCCCGCCACGTACAAACCCGCAGGTTGAATTTGTTCACCCAAACGGATGATGTCCCCAACGTCTAACCCCTTACGCTCATGGTACACGATGCCTGGCTCATCTGGAAATTGAAAAGGAGCCTCGGGGTGCACCGGCCATCTGACCACATGCACCTCATGCTGCCCATCTGCCACAAATTCTCGCAGGCATGCCGTGAAATAACCGGCCAATTCGGAGTATAGAACCAACACCTTTCTCATTGGATGAAGGCAACGTTGGGGTCCACGGTTTTTTCCACCAGTTTCGACTCAAGGAGGTCCTGGGTTTGGCTGTCTACCAAAAACCAGACCATGATGATCAGAAGTAAGATGTGGAAGGGATTCAATGACGAAAACAGCCAAGATTCGAACATGGCAGACATGGCAAAGGAAACCGCAATCGGGATGGTGATTCGGTACGATTTCATGAACCGAAAAATGGCCACCAAAAATCCGAAGTACAAGATGCTACCGACAAATCCGGTGTTGATGAGGTAGGCCAAATATGAATTATGCACGCCGCCTTGATGGCCCGTTACGAGTAACCGGAAGTTCATTCGGTAAAGGTAATTGTATTCTTCGCAGGCAAATCCGCACCCTACGATAGGATTTTTCTCAATCAGTTCAAGGGCGAATTCCCAAGCATGTACCCTGCCGGAACCACTTTCGATGTCTTGCAACCTGAGGTAACGTTCCAATCCTAGGTCCTGTGCCAATGCCACGAAATCCACGGTCATGATGAATAAAGTGGCAAGCGGCATCACCACAAAAATGAAAATCAAACCTTTGATGGAATTGCCACGGAATGCGAAATAAAGCGTCCAAAAAATCGTGATGGATAGGATGGAGTTCCGGGAGGAACACATGGCAAGGGACAAAAACAAGGCAATCCAAGCAAGGTTTTTGTAGCGTTTGGCAATGCCCGGAACCTTTTCGAAGACATAAATCGTAATTGGAGTGACCAAAACGCAAAAAAGACCCATTCCGTTGGGGTTTCCCAGCATACCATTGTACCGCAGACCGCCATAACTCACCATCCATGGGAAAATAGGAAGCAAAACAAGGCCTGCGAAAATCACCAAGTGGCACATGAACATGATGTCAACCAAAAGGGTGATTTGGTGTTGACGGAAGCGGTAATACAGATAGTGGAACGCCAAAAAATAGAGGAGCGCGAATGAAATGGTTTTGGAAATGCCCAAATCAAGCATGGGGCTGAAGACCAAAGCGAGGAGGGAGACCACGAAAAACGGCATGAAAAACAAGAAAAGCTTGTTGAATTGGTAGTATCCCAACCTGAATTCCCACAAGGAATAAGCGCTCAGAATCACCATCATCACAATCCTCAACGGCTTTGCAAACAGAAACTCGTACATCCTTGTATCGCCAAATACCAAAGCAATTACGAGCAACAAAATCACGGAGTCATGCTTGCCTTCCTTGAGGAGGTAAAAGGTAGCAATGACCGACAATACCAAGGCTGCGGGCGTAGAAAAGTATCCGGCGAAAAAGATGCCGGGGATGATGTAAAGCAGAAGCAGCCTGTGTCGTTCGAAAAATTCGCGCAAATGAGTGGGCTTAGGCCGTAAAAATACAAAGATTCGGCTCAGAAAATGTGTTGAGGCCGTACTTGATGCTCAATGGTGGGATTCCAAAATCACCAGTTCATTGGTGACCTTGGCTGTGTGGTGTAACATGGCACTGACCGAGCAGTATTTCCCAAGCGACAAATCGATGGCATGTTGGGCCCTTTCCGCATCCACTTTCCCGGTGATGAGGTAACGCAGATGGATGCTCTCCCAAATGCGCGGGTAATCGCCTTCGGTTTTCACTGCCTCCACCTCGATGCGCAAAGCATTGACTTGTTGTTGCATTTTTTTGAGGATGGACAAAACGTCGATTCCTGTGCATCCTGCCTCTGCATGTAAAAGAAGCATCATCGGACTGGAGCCTTGCAGCTGATCACCGTCAATGGCAACTTGGATTCCGTTGGGGTTGTAGCCCGTGAAGTGGCTGCCTTCGCCTGACCATTCAATGTGTACTTGTGCTTTCATTCCCATTCAAATTTTCCTTCTTGGTTTCGCACCAACATGCGCGATGTTTCTACAGCCTCCCAAGGGAAATCACCATAGTAATGCGGAAAAAGCTCCTCCCTCCGGCCAGGTTCCCATTTCAGACAGGGTTTGCATTTTTTTTCCAAAAGGGACACGACCACTACGGATTCATGCCCTTGGAAATGGACCTCGGCACTTTCGACCACCTGTGCGTACGTGCTCAAATGGATGAATCCCTCTTTTTTCAAAGATTCAGGGCGGTATTTGGCCTCCATGAGGGCTTTGCTCCAAATTTCAACGGGAACGATGTGGTACAGTTTGCCGGAGGTGTCCATGCGTTGATGATTCAATTTCCAAAGCGGTTCCCACCACCGCTAATGGCCTTTTTCAAAAGGTGGTATTCCTGCATGATTTGCTCCACGATTTCCGCTGCTGGCAGGATTTCGCCCAAATTACTTGCGATTTGCCCGATTTCCAACTCTCCTTCCTCCAGGTCGCCGTCAAACATGCCCCGTTTGGATCGTCCCCTGCCCAGTAATTCCAACAACTCCTCCTTGGAAGCGCCCTGGGATTCAGCAGTTTGGACCCTCTCCGCGAATGCATTTTTCAACAACCTCACTGGCGTGGCCGCCTTCAGAGACAATTTCGTGTCACCCTCTTCAGCCTGAATCACCCTTCGTTTGAATTCGGGATGGGCGGAGCTTTCCAAACTCGCCACGAACCGCGTGCCGATCTGCACACCATCTGCGCCCAAAGCCATCGCCGCCATCATGGAGTTCCCGCAAGCAATTCCTCCCGCTGCCAAAACCGGAATCCCAACCGCTTTCCGAACTTGGGGTAACAGGCACAAAGTGGTGATTTCTTCCCGCCCATTGTGGCCTCCTGCTTCAAATCCTTCGGCTACAACCGCATCTGCTCCGGCCTCCTCGACTTTGCGGGCAAATTTTGAGCTCGAAACAACATGTGCCACCTTGATGCCATGCGACTGAAGCATGGAGGTAAAGGTCTTGGGGTTGCCAGCAGAGGTGAACACAATCGGGACTTTCTCTTCTACCACCACCGACATCAATTCGTCAGCATGTCGGTAAAGCAATGGGATGTTGATCCCAAATGGCAAATGGGTGGCCATTTTGCACTTTCGGATGTGCAACCTCAATGTTTCTGCGTCCATGCTGCCCGCTCCGATCAATCCCAAGCCCCCCGAATTCGACACGGATGCTGCAAGCCGCCAACCGGAACACCAAATCATCCCGGCCTGAACCAGCGGGTATTGGATTTCAAAAAGTCGCGTAATGCGGTTGGTCTCAAATGCGATGGGTTGTTCCATGGTTGAATTTAGTTATCCTTGGTGGAATGCTCGTCCAAATGAGCATAAAAAGCCAACTTTCGGGCTCATCAAAATGGAAATATCGACCTCGGATTGCGTAAGGGACAATCAAATTTGAGTGGTCATGCAATTGTCAAGGAAATAACTTTGTATCATCCCGAGGGTTGATTATTTTTGACCGCTTTAATTTCATCCGGATTCAAAGCGGGACAGGTTTCTTGCCCTGCCTTTCGGGAAAAATGCTGAATCGAATATGAAAAAACTCCTGTTGGTAATTTGCGCGGTCGGAATGCTGACCCACATGGCCTTCGGTCAAAAATGTGGTCCATATGATTTTCCGAGCTACTCCGTTTACGATACTGCAGCTGCCAGAAGTTGGGGCGGAATCGCTTTCCAATTGAGCTCGGCCTATCCCACCACGGCGCCTGCTGCCGGCAATTATGCTTGGGAGAAAGTCGACTTTAAGAAAAAGCCCGCTGAGTACCTCAACGCCCTTCTTAACTACGGTTGGGACGGTATGGAGGATGCCAAATGGAAAGGGCAAGACAACAAAGTAAGGGCTTGGTACCACGCCCCATGGTTACATGAGGGTTATGGGGGACGTGAATTCATCCATGGTTTGGTCATGGATCGTACCGTTGAACCTAACGTGTTGTCCTCCAAGCAAAAGGATGCAGTGCGTTCCTACAGCATCACCTATTACAACGCCGAAGCCGCCTTTGCGTTAGGCCAGGTTTGGTGCGATCCCAAATCGCCTGCTCCTGCAAAAGCCAAATTCCCGGTTGGTTCGGTCATCATGAAATTGTACTTCACCACCGCCGATACGAGCTTGGTGCCTCATTTGTTGGGTGCCATGGAATGGGAGGCCTACGTCGAAAAGTCTGTTGGAATGTCGGGTAGCAAAGAATCTGCACCAGTTAGGTTGGCTCAAATCGACTTCTCCGTCCGCACGGCCAGCAAAGACGCTTCCACAGGTTGGGTGCATGGAGTCATGATGTACGACGGACGCATCTCGGGCGACAATCCCAAAACTAAATTTGTTCCCCTTGGAGTCCAATGGGGCAACGATCCCGGCTTGAAACCCAAAGATGTGGAAGGCGGCAAGCCCCTCACTGAAACATGGGTGAACACCAAGGTTTGGAATCAAAAAGACCCCTCCAAAGGGTTGGTTCAGAAATTGGGATTTGGCTACCGCTTGCAAGGTCCATTCGGAAATCCTGCTGGCTCCATTTTGTCCATCAGTCAGGCCTCCACTTGGCCCATCACTTCCTTGGTGCCTCCTTCAGGTGCTTCTCCGGATTCATCTATGAATTGGATGCGTAACCTCGGAAGTGGTCAAGCTTTTGCAGCTGGGCTCACCTCTTTGGATCATAGCCTTGAGCTCAGGATGGGTCTCTTGAACCATGCGGTATACGCCAAGCGTGATACCATGTTGGCCAACAAACTCAATGAGGAACTTTCAGATATGTTGGGATTCACTCCTGTGGCACGCGATGCTGGATTGCCTGATTTCATGCAGGACCAAGGAGAGCCTGCCGATGAAGGACTTACGGGACGTAATCTGGTGGTATTCATTGGGTTCGTTTTGTTGATGGTTGCGCTCATCGCTTTGTTGGTTTGGAACTTCTTGCGTGACAAGAAAGACTGAATCTTTCCCGCCACACCGTCAAACGCCAAGCCCTGAGGTTTGGCGTTTGACTTTTAAGGCCTCCAATCTGTTTCAATTCCTACCTTAGGATAATCCAAAAACTGCCTCCATCATTTTCTTGACCATTTTTCAACTCCATGATGATGTCCACAATCCTAAATCTTCGGCATACGCTCTCCTTCATTCTGTTGGTTGGGATTTTGGGTAGCCCTTCATTCCTTTTGTCCCAGGAAGCAGTTCAGGACTCGGGTGCCTTCTCCATTTCCGGTTTTGCTGACTTGTATGCAGGATATGATTTCGGCAATCCCAACAATGGCACAAGACCGGATTTTATCTACAACCACCATCGTGTCCGTGAATTCAATTTGAATTTGGGATACCTGAGGTTGGCTTACCAAAAGGCACGATATGAGGGAGTTGTAACCCTTCAAACGGGCACTTATGCCCAAGCCAATTATGCTGCAGAACCTGTGGTTTTGAGATCCATCAATGAGGCACGCATCAGTGTGGGGTTGGGAGCTGCCAACAACTGGCGATTGGATGCCGGAATCATGCCCTCTAACGTCGGTTTTGAAAGTGCCGTTTCGGCAGATAACTGGACCTTGACCCGATCAATTTCGGCAGAAAATTCACCCTACTACATGTCAGGCATCAAAGTCCGTCGTCAGAATCTCGGTAACTGGGAAATCGGTGGCGTGCTGATGAACGGCTGGCAAAAAATCAGGAAACCCAATGGATCGCGCTTACCTTGGATGGGTACGATGGCTCAATATGCCCCTTCTGAGCGCTTTAAAATCAGTTGGAATACCCTTTCGGGAACCGATGAAAGGCGTTTGGACCGTGGATGGCGGATGTTCAGCAACCTGTATGGAATTGTCCAGTTGAATTCCAAATTGGGCATGATATTGGGTTTCGACATCGGTTGGCAACAGGATGGTCAGAATTTGCAAAATGGCAGGTCTTGGTTGGTTCCAACGGGAATCCTTCGGTACGGCCTGTCCAACAAATTGGCACTTGCGCTAAGGGGTGAATATTTCAAGGACGGAGAAGCGGTGATCCTCGCCAATGGAGCAGCCATCGGAGGGGTATCGTTGAATTTGGATTATCAACCTTTTCCTGAGTTGTTCGCACGGATTGAGGGAAAATTTTATCAAGCTGATCGGCCGGTATTTGTTGGAGCCAACAACCCTTCCCAACAGAATTTTGCCATCACTGCCTCCCTGGCTTTACGGATGGAGAAGATTTGGGGCAATTAATTTTTGCTCTTGAAAAACGCCTTGTATTTGGGCTTTCGGTAGGCAAATTGAAGGTACACAGCAGGAAAGAACAACCATCCCAGCAGGTTGTTGGGTGAGGTGTAAGTCACATCGTCTACAATTTGTGTTTTTCCATCAGTGCCCACGCAAATCCGATGAACGTGCCGCCAGGACTTGAACATGCCGGGTAACTTCAGGCCTTCGTCCACGAAATGGCAGGAGTCATCCGTTTTGATAACCTCGGTGATTCGATTGTGCCAATGCTGTTTGATAATGCCCAAAATGCTGACTTCAATCACCACATCGGTATCCAACTCGATGGGGTAGGACATTTCATGAATGGTCACTTTCATGCCCGGCGGACTGAGCTGTAACAACAAATCCGGACCAAATCGGTCGTAAACTTCGGGCACACTTCCGTCAACCGTGGTTTTGAGTATCATTTGAGGCATATGTGTTCAACCTACGAAGGAGGATTTGGTTCGAAACCTACCATTCTTGTTAAGGGCTGTGCAATCTTGTTAATCTTGTGGTGATGCAAAGATGCCAAGGTGGATTTGTTTCAATTTTACACCGCAGGCCCCGTTCAGGAGTTATTGAAATCCTGTTTTTGAGTTTTGATGAAGCACTGCAACTTGTTTTTTTTGGAGTTAAGGTTTTTAGCGAACGGGGCTAGATATACACAGCGGGAATGGTCTTGAAAAAGATGATTCCCGCTTTTGATTTTTTGGATTCCTGAGTGTCCTTCAAGCCTTGATTCTGAATTTGCTTAAATTCGCCAACCATGTACATGACCACTCGATTCAGTTTTACCAAGCTTTCATTTGCGTTTTGCTTGGTCCTATCAATGGGTGCTTCTTACGCCCAAAGGCCTTATTTCCAACAGGATCTCCGGTATGAAATCCATGTGAGCCTAGACGATTCCAACCATGTGCTCACTGGCCGGGAGACACTCCATTACCAGAACAATTCACCCGACACGCTCAAGGAATTCTTTTTCCATGTTTGGCCCAATGCCTACAGCAGCGACAAAAGCGCCTTCGCCGTTCAGCAATTTGAAAACGGGTCGCTTCGGTTCAAACAAGGGAGGCCGGAAACAAAAGGTGGAATCACCTCATCGGAATTCAAACAAGAAAGTGTCCACGGCCTGATGCCTGCCCCTTGGAATGGAAATCCAGACATCCTTCACATGAAGTTGGCCCATCCAATTTTGCCAGGGAAATCGACGAGGTTTGACATTACCTTCTCAGTAAAAATTCCAGATTCCTATTCACGGTTGGGACACGTAGGACAACAATACCAGATTTGTCAGTGGTATCCCAAACCGGCTGTTTATGACCGGGAGGGTTGGCATCCCATGCCCTACCTTGATCAAGGGGAGTTTTATTCAGAGTTCGGAGAGTTTGACGTTCACATCACCGTGCCCAAAAATTATGTTGTGGGTGCCACCGGTGATCTGCCACCCGGAGATCCGGAACTTTCTTGGATCCGCAAACGAGAAGCGTTGTCCCTTGAATTGCTGAATAAGCCTGTATCGGAGGCGGTTTTCCCCAAAGAGTTTGCCCCAGGAGAGAAGAAGACTTTGCATTTCCACCAAGAGAAAGTCCATGATTTCGCATGGTTTTGTGACCAGAACTATTACGTGTTGGCTGACACGGTCAAGTTGCCACAAACGGGCAGGGAAGTTCGGTGCGTGGCCATGTTCACCAATTTGGACCGTGATCTGTGGAGGAAGGCTCCGGAATATGTAGGAAAAGCGTTGTGGCATTACTCCAATTGGAACGGGGACTATCCTTACAATCATGCAACGGCCGTGGATGGAGCCCTGAGTGCTGGAGCAGGTATGGAGTACCCGAATATCACCGTACTCGGGGCTGGTGGCTCTGCCTCCAACTTGGAAATGGTGACCATGCACGAGGTCGGACATAATTGGTACTATGGGATCTTGGGTTCCAATGAGCGTGAATATCCTTGGATGGACGAGGGACTCAATACCTATTTCGAAGGGAAATATTGGAAGGTGGAGCACGGGGATACCATGGACATGCTACCCAAGGCCATCACGAACCAACTTGGGATAGACTTCACCCATACATTCATGGGGCAAGTCGCTTACGGTCTGGTGGCTGGACAAGGAGCTGATCAAGCCATTCAAACTCATGCCGGACACTTCACTTCGGGTAATTATGGCATCATCGCCTACATGAAATCGGGGTTGGCCTTCAACTATCTTGAGGCATATCTGGGCGAGGAGTTGACAGACCGCTGCTTCCATGCCTATTATGAAGCGTGGAAATTCAAACATCCTGGACCCGATGACATCCAAGCTGTTTTCGAACAAGTCAGCGGCAAGGATTTGGGTTGGTTTTTCGATGGGTACCTCACAGGAGTTCACAAAATCGATTTCAGGTTGTCTCGCTTAAAAGATGGCAGGGTAAGGGTCACCAACAGTGCCAAAATAAAGCTTCCTGCTCCCGTATCGATTCTTGACAAATCAGGAAATGTCCTCCAAACCATCTGGACCGAACCCTTTTTGGGCGAAACTGAACTGACTCTGCCCGAGGGAGAATTCCATTCACTGAGGCTGGATGCGGAGGAGACCGTCCCGGAGTTGTATGCAGAGAACAACAGCCTCCGTGCTCAAGGACCATTCAAGCACTGTAAGCCTTTAGCGCTGAACTTTTTGTACAAATACCCTGATCCCTCCAAATCCAATTTGAATTTGATGCCCGCACTGGGATTCAACACCACGGATGGATTTATGGGTGGGATTTTGCTGCACAGTGGGTTTTTTCCGAAGAGGAGGTTTGAATTTCACGTGATGCCCATGTTTGGGTTCAGGAGCGATCGAATCACTGGCTCGGCAGGGTTCACTTCTCGGTGGACCCCATCTTCAAAATTCTCGAAAATCGAGTACCACCTGCGCTTTTCCACTTTTGCTGAGTTGCTGCGCATCAAGAATTATCTTCAATTCGACATCCGACCCAAAGAACTCAGGAGCAAATGGAGGCATCAGGTTGTTTTGGCCAGCCATATTTTGGCGTACAGACCATTGGAAGCCCCATTGACCCCAACGGATTGGTATTTGCCGGTTTTTGGCTCAGGCACCTATAATGTGAGTTCCAATGGCACGCTTGGGGATTTCAATGCATCGTTGGAATTGGGTGGTAACACTGCCCAAAATATGGCTCGCTTGATGGGAGAGGCCGAATACACCCGAAAAATCGGCAAAAAGGCCCAGTTTTTCGTCAGGGGCTTTGGAGGACATATTTTCGCTTCCGAGGCACAGCCTTATTTGTTTGAAATGCGCGTTTCAGGTGCCCGAGACCCATTTGGTGAGGCTATCCTCATCGACCGCGCCCAAACAACCGCATTGGGTCAGCGCCAAGTCACCCGTGACCATGGTTCATTTTCCAGCGTAGTGGGAGGCGGAAGTTTCGATGCCAATCTCTTTGCAATCAATACGCATTTCAAGCTGCCACTTCCTTGGTTCAGCGTGTTTGCAGATTTGGGTGCAGGCAACACCAAGGGCTTGGAAATGAACACTTTTTACGATGCAGGTATCCGATTCAACGTCCTGCGTGAGGCTCTTCACATCAATTTCCCAGTGGTGGGGACCTTGTATGGTGGATTGCCCGCGAGTGGTGCACACTTTTTGGAGGGCATCAATTTCAGTGTGGACCTAAAACGGTTGAGCGGAAATTTGCTGTCTGCTCTGCCGGGATTGTAAGGCCAAATTCAGGCTTTTTCCGGGTACAAAGAGACCAAGCCGCTTTCGTTGGCAGGCGAGATGCCCCTTTCCGTAATGATGCCCGTGACGAGACGGGCGGGTGTCACGTCGAATCCAAAATTCGCGGCTGGGCTGCTGGAGGGGGTAATCAATACGTTGCGGATCATGCCGTCCGCATCCAAGCCATCCATGTACTTCACCTCTTCGTCGCCCCGTTGCTCGATTTCGATTTCCTTCAGGCCATCCCTCATGCCCCAATCGAAGGTGGATCCTGGTACGCAAACATAAAAAGGAACGCCGTTGTCATGAGCAGCCAAAGCCTTTAGGTATGTTCCAATTTTGTTGGCCGCATCTCCGCAGCGGGTCACGCGGTCGGCTCCTACCAAGCAGATGTCAACCATGCCGTGTTGCATGAGGTGACCACCCGTATTGTCTGCGACCAATGTATGCGGAATGCCATGTTGCCCCAATTCGAAGGCGGTTAATTTCGCGCCTTGGTTCCTGGGTCGGGTTTCGTCTACCCAAACGTGGATGGGGATGCCCTCATCGTGAGCCAAATACATCGGTGCGGTTGCCGTTCCATAATCCACACAAGCCAACCATCCCGCATTGCAGTGGGTAAGAATGTTTACAGGACCTGATTTTCGAGCTGCGATTTCCCGAATCAGCTTCAAGCCATGTTCCCCGATTTTTTTGCAAGTCTGTGCATCTTCATCTGCCATCTCATCGGCCTGCTTCCTCAGGGCTTGGGCCAAATCCGAATTGCTACCTTGTGATTTTTCAGCGCAGGCAATTTGCCTATCCACCGCCCATGCCAAATTCACCGCTGTTGGACGGGTGGCTTTGAGTTGGTCGCCAATCCCTTTTAGAGTTCCCAACAGGTCTGGAGAGGCCAAATTCTCAACGGCAGCCAATACCATCCCATAGGCGGCCGTCATACCGATGAGGGGAGCGCCTCGGGTGTGCATGTCTTTGATGGCAACTGCGGCCTGCCACCAGGTTTGGATTTCCTCCGGACTGAGTTGATGAGGCAGGTCACGTTGGTCAAAAATGAAAAACGAATTCGGTTTGGCCGGGTCGGTCCAAATGCTGCGGTAGTACTTTCCGTTGATTTTCATGCTCTCGAGGCCATGTCAGAGTTTCAAAAACTTACGGTGTTCAGGCCTGCCGTCCGGAGTGCTCAGGGTCAAATGGTACAACCCGGAGGCGAGATGGGATACAGGAATTTCGACTTTGGGCCCGACCCACTGGAGGTTGAGGATCTCCCTGCCGGTGGGGTCGTGCATTTTCAAACATGCTGGGGTTCCATGAGGCACGGTGATGGCCACGCACAGGTTTTCACTGACGGGATTGGGGCCGATTTCAAAAGAGTAGGGCTGGGGCGCCGTGATATCGGTGGTGATGTTGCAATTGCTGGGTGCGGGCAAGGGTTCGATTCCAAACACTCCGAAATCCTGAAATCCCAAGTACTCGACCGAGCAGTCTGCAGCCACCCTGAAACTCCACTTTCGGTAATTGTCGCACCCATCAAAGCAGTCATTGAATTGGAAGAAGAAATCGTAGTAGCGGTCGCTGCCCACCAAGCTGTACTCGATTCTGCCTGCTCCCCCGATCAATGCATCCGGTTCGGCGTAAATGATGCCTGGGATGGTCTCTAAACTGTCGATGAGGGCGCGGTTGTTCCACAAGGAGTCGGTGTTCAGCAAGGCATATTGCCCAAAGCTCCAGTTTAAGAATTGTGTTACCTGCAGTCCATATTTGACGAGCATGGAATCCAAGGTGGCATCACCTGTGAGTGTGATGAGGTTGCGCCATGCCGAAGTCCAAGCAAATTGGGTGTCGATTTGGACCAAGTAACCGGGGTATGTTTGGATGTAGGAGGCCAAGTCATGCACGCAATACAGGTCAAAGACCGAGTCTCTTTGTGGGATACTGGAAGCATTGAAAATGGCCGCCATGCCCTCTGAAATCGGTCCCAACCAAGTGTCGGGCACGCGAACGAATTGGGTGTCTGGGCTTTGGGCGGCAAACATGGCAGTCATTGACAAATTCACCCAATCGCGCTGGTACTCTTGTTTCAGAATGGCCGGAACGTTGCAGGATGAGGCTACTTGAGCTGAAATTTCCAAGCTCGATAAAAGCCCAAGCAACAAAATCAGAATTGTTTTTTTCATGTCTGAAATATTGGCTCAGCGGTTGTTTTCAACCATGATTTTGGGGCCGTTTTGGCCGTTGATTCGCAGCAAATATAGCCCCGACGCCAAGTTTTTGGTTTGTATTTGACCGAGGAAGTCTTGTTGGGAGAACACAGGCTTTTTTTCCTTCCAAACCTGTTGTCCGGAGGCAACCGAAATCAACTCCAAATCAATTTCCAAGTCTGCATCCACCCTGATTTGCCAATTCAAACCATCGCCGGAAACCGGATTGGGCCAAACTTTCAGGGTAAACAAGCCTTGGGATTCATCTACATAAACAGTGGGATTCGCCACAGGATTACGGTCCCAGTGGTCTTGCCCAGATAGGCATTGGAAGGCATTTCCGAAGGTCTCGTTGGAACTTGGATTCAATATTTCCGAATACCAATACTCGCCCGTGGCTTGGGCTGCCGTGATGTCGAGTACACCATAGCCATGTTGTTCAAGCTCTTCGAACACGTGGTGGGGGTTAGCAGCAGCCATGGCGGTTTGAGCCAAATCAGCTAAAAAGCCACCAAACCCAGCCTCATCGAAATTGCCCCTAGAAATGCTTGTAGGCAGGAATTCAACCGCCACGGAACCGGCCCCGGTTTGTGGGTCGTAGGCATTGGAAGACGGAGCCAAGTCACAGGCGAATGACATGTGGATGTCGCCACTCAGAAAAATAGTGTTGTGTATGCTGTTGGAGGCCAGGAAGTTGAGAATTCTGTCCCTGTCTTCGGTGAAACCATCCCAGGCGCTGGAGTCGGCGACTGGACCATCTCCGAAAGGTATGAATCCAGGCAGTCCGTTGAGTGAGAAATTGCCGACCATGCGCTCATTTCCAATCACCTTCCATTGGGCAGTAGAATTAAGCAGTTCGTTGGAAAGCCAAGTCCATTGTGAATCGCCCAAAATGCTGTAGTTGCCGCCGGTAAGGGTGTCGATGTTCCGTTGGGTGGTCACATCCAGTAAGAAAACGTCCAAAAGATTGCCGTAGCTGAGTTTTCGGTAGATCTGATGGATGTTGTTGCTGTCTGGCCTCCGGATGGGCAGGTATTCGAAAAACGCTTGCTTGGGCTCCGGATTGGTGGCGTTGTCGAGATCGTGGTTGTCCCAAATGGCGGTCCAAGGATGCCGGGAACGCGCCAATCTCAGATCGGGGTCAAGCAAATAGTAAGCATGTCTGTCGCGCCAATCCTGCAGTGTGATTGGCCCGGCGGGGTAGGGGGAGGGCACCCTGATTTCCTCATCGGGGTCAACAAAATCGTAAATGTAATCACCGAGGTGTACCACGAGGTCCAAATCATGCCGTTGACCGATGCGTTCATAGGCATTGAAGAACCCGGAATAAATGGAAGAGCAGGAGGCTACGGCAAGTCTGATTTGTTGGCTGGAATTTCCGGCCGCGGTTTTGGTCCTCCCCGTGGTGGATACGCGACCCAAACTGTCTCGGAAACGATACCAATAACGGGTGCCTGGACTCAGCCCGTCCACATCCACCTTGAAGCAATGGTCGGTGGCCGGACCTGCTTGGCCTTGTCCGCTCCGCACGATTTGGCTGAAGGAGTTGTCGGTTGCCACTTCCCACTGAACCGGGATGCTTCCAACTTGTCCGGAAGGCGGGGTGGCTTTGGTCCAAATGATCACACGGTCGGCCAATGGGTCGCCGCTGGCCACGCCATGCAAAAAGGGGGCATGCAAGGTGTCTGGGTGAAGGTTGGGGGGCCATACGGATTGACCTACTGCATCATGACCCAGGACCCAACATGCAATCAGGAATAATCCTGCCGAGGAAAAGAATCGCTTCATGGCATTAAAATAATCTTTTCAGCCGTTTTTTGAAATGTTTGACCCTGTGCCTGAGGGATTAAATGTTCCGGAGGTCGCCATCAGGCCGTCTGATTTTCCATATGAATCCGTCCAGCGCGTAATGCGTGATTTGCGGGACTGCCAACAAAGGCACCAAAAGCGTTACCCACGCGGGGTCCGTCAATGCGGGTAAAATGGCGTTGAAAACAGGGAACAGGTCGGTATGTTCCCGCCAAATCCAAGCGTCCCACAGCCCTTCCTCCAAATAGGCCATAGCCAAAAGAAACCCGATGAAAACTGCCAAATAACGAGGCCGAAAATACTTGGTCACCCCGCTATGGTCTTTTCCTGCGGTTTTTTTTCTGCCATACATCCACACCAAGGCTATGTATGGGATTCCGTGGCTGACCACATTGGTGAGTGTGAAGGCCAAATCACCCTCCAGAACCACAATCCCTGTGATCCAAGAAAGTGCCGTCCCGGCCACAATCAGATTTTTGGGCCAATTGAAGGGTTGCCCAATACCCAGTTTCCGGACCTCTTTGACCGTGTAAACCAAGGCCAACAACCCGAACAAAATTCCGCTCACCAACCCAAGCCATGACCACGGCAGCGGGATGAAATCTCCTTCCAAAAACCATTGATAGGGCCGCGGTAGATCAGTGTGCCAATGAAGGAGTGGAAACAGCATGGCCATGTAGATGGTAGCTGCATCAAGGTTCCGTTCCCACCGGGGCCGGGATTCATGGCGTGCATACAGGGACATGAATCCGTATTGTTGTCGAACAAAGTGAAATACTGCCAGGTAGGCCAATGCCCGCCAAAAAAGAATCCCGTCCAAGGTGTACAAAAGGGTGCCGACGAAATAGGCTCCGAAGGGGATGAACAACAGCAATTGACCATATTTGGAGCGCTCGGAGGGGTCAAGGTAAGTTCGCCAAAGGGTGCTGTATACATGCGCCACATCGATTCCGGCTACCAAAACCAACCACCCCCATGGTGAAACCGATTGCATGCCGCCTTCGGTCAAAAACCACGCACCCAAAACGCTGAAAAAGGCCGGGCCCGCAATCAGCAACAGGTCGGCAGATGGACTGAAAATCCAGGGTTGACGATTTGTGGTAAATGTGCTCACCCTTGCAAATTACCAATTCGTAGGACGCGGAGGATGATTCAGGACGTTTACAATTTTTTCAACCAGGTCGAGCTATTGGCCATGACTCCCGATTCAAGGATTTGCCCTAATTTTGTGACATGGATTCAAAATCAGCCCTCAAACAAGCTTACAAAGATCTTGCCATTGAGCATGGTCAATTTCCTTTGTCCTTCAAAGCAGTGAGCGACAAGGCGGGCATCCCTTCAACGCAATTCGTGGAGCATTATGATGGTCTGGGTGATTTGGCTCAAGACATTTGGGTGGATTTCTTGCGCGACACCTTGTCGGCCATGGAAGCCACTCCGGAATTCGGAAGCTATGGAGTCCGCGAAAAGTTGTTGAGCTTCTATTTCACCTTTTTCGAGGTGCTGAATTCCGACAAGGCATATGTGCATTTGTATGCGCCGAAGTTGGGTGTTTGGAATTACAATCCGGAATTTTTGGTTCCCTTCAAGAAGATTTGGATGAAGTTCGTGGAAGAGTTGGTGCAAGAAGGAACGGTTTCCGGTGAGTTGGCCGAACGCATGGTAATCAGTGGCGAATATGCAGGATGGCATTGGCCTCAATTCATGTTCCTGCTGAACCAATGGGTTCAAGACGACAGCTCGGATGGACAAAAGGCCGACAAGGCTGTGGAGAAAGCGGTGAACTTGGGCTTTGATCTCATGAGCCGCAACGTGTTGGATTCAGCCTTTGACTTCATGAAGTTTGTGGTGGTTGGCAAATAAACTCTGCAGACCGGAGATGTTGTCGTGAGCCAAGAATTATTAACTTTATAAAATCATCTCTTTCAACACTTTGAAAGTCAACTTCAATCGACCAATGGCCTTTCCTTCCAAGTTCAAAATTTTAGGAATTTTCTGTGCCCTAAGCTTCATGTCGGCGGGTGTTTTGCTGGCTCAAATCAACAAGGCTATACAATCGACCACCAAGTCGGTCACGGCACCGCTCAAGGAAACCCAAAAAGCCACCCAACAGGCCGTTCAGCCGGTCAAGGAGGTCCGCACCACCACCAAAGCGGTAACAGACGCCCCCAAAGCGGTTACCCGCGAAGTTCAGGCTACCCAAAAATCTTTCGAAAATGCAGGCAAGGAGGTTGAACGTGCCAAAACCGACGTGGAAAAGGCTGCAGGCATCGATGGCTCCAAATCCGCCAAATCCGATTCCTCCCAAAAAGCGAATACGGAGAACAAAACCAATTCAGGTCCTGTCATCATCGACGAGCGAGGTACCCGTGATGCGGTTCGTGATGGCGGTGGGTATGGCGACTTGAAATCCAATGGAGGGGTGGTCAATCCAGCAAATGGGGGCGCGTCGGGCGGTTCGAATGCCAAATCGGGTTCAGCAGCAGCGGCTTCAGAGGGTACAGTCAACGAAGGTATTCCCGCAGCGGAAATCAACTACAATTACCGGACGGTGTTGTTGCCTCCGGGAAAAGGGAAAACCAACCTTAAATCGGTCAGCCGGTCTAGTGTCGCGGCCACATCATCCAAATCGACCAAAACTTCCACGAATCAGCCCCCTGCTGTCAAAGCCAAACCGGATTACAGCGCAAGCCCCGCCAGAGAAGCCTTGGAAAGTGCTGATTTTCAAATGGAGACTTTGGCTGATCTGTTTCAATTTGCTGAGTGGGAAGGACCCAACCGCGAGCATACCATGCGGTCCATCGACTACACGTTGAAGCAGTTGAAAAAGGACATCGATGAAATCCGTTACAAGGACGCCAATCACAACATTTGGAACTACGAAAAGCAATATCGCGAGTGGCGGGATGCCTTCGTGCAACAAGGAGGGCAATGAACCTGACCTCTCAAAACAACAGCCTGGCCTCGCGCCGGGCTTTTTTATTTGTTTTCATTCCGCATCGGCGCAACCATTCGGGATTCAAATCGTTTACACTTTGACCCAAAACAATTTTTTAAAGCAAAGGGTCTGAGCCATGAAAGAACAACAACGGATTCCTTCCTCCAAAGTGGAGCGCGCAACACGGATTTTAAAGACCGGGGCGAAGGTGGGGCGGAATTATGTTACCCATTACACCAAGCGCTTGTTTGACAGCACCGTTGAACGTTCCGAGTTGGACAAGAAAAACGCCGACGACATTTACGATGAGCTCAGCCAAATGAAGGGTGGAGCGCTGAAAGTCGCCCAGATGTTGAGCATGGACAAGGGTTTTTTGCCAAGGGAGTACACCCAGCGTTTTGCCCAGGCCCAATACAGTGCGCCACCTTTATCAGGACCTTTGGTTGTGAAAACTTTCCGTCAACAATTCGGGAAGGGGCCCCACGAGCTGTTCGACAGCTTCGAAATGCAAGCCACGCACGCCGCCTCCATCGGACAGGTCCACAAGGCCACTTTGGGAGGCAAAAAATTGGCAGTCAAAATCCAATATCCCGGTGTTGCTGATTCCATTCAAAGCGACCTAAGACTTGTTCGTCCGCTTGCTGCCCGGTTCATGAAAATCAAAGACTCCGATTTGGCGCCGTTTTTCCAGGAGGTTGAGGAGCGCATGATGGAAGAGTGTGATTACCAATTGGAACTCAAAAATGCCACTGAAATCGCAGCTGCTTGTTCGCACATCCCCAACCTCAGGTTTCCTGCCTACTATCCTGAATTGAGTGGTCCGCGCATCCTCACCATGGAGTGGCTGGAGGGCGAGCACATGTCGGAATTCAAGCAATCCAACCCGAGTGCAGAAATCCGTAATCAAATTGGCCAGGCCATGTGGGATTTCACCAACCACCAAATGCACGTATTGGGCAAGGTTCACGCCGACCCTCATCCGGGCAACTTCTTGATGACGCAAGATGGGCAATTGGGTGTATTGGATTTCGGATGTGTAAAAGTGGTGCCCGAGGATTTTTACAAGGCGTTTTTCTCCGTGATCCATCCGGATGTCCGAAACAACCCCGACCGTTTGTTGGATACGACCTACAAATTGGAATTGTTGAATCAGGCGGATACGGAAGAGGACCGTCAGTTTGTCCTGGATACCTTGGAGAGGTTTTTGAAAATCGTAGAAAAGCCTTTTTACTCCTCGGCGTTCAATTTCGGGGACAGCAGTTATCTGGACGAGCTTTACCAATTGGGATTGGAGGTTGGCCAAATGAGTGATGTGCAACAGAAACATGGCGGCAGGGGTACCAAGCATGCGATTTACGTCAACAGGACCTTCTTCGGATTGTTCAGCTTACTCAATGAACTGGATGTGGTCATAGATTCGAGCGACCGGTATATCATGAAAATGGAACTATGATTTGCTTCAGTTGCGGGTACTTGCGCACAAGATGATTTATATTTATTTTTACAAACCTTAGTAAACAACAGTAAAGGAATCGATTATGAAGAAGTTTGGAAAAATCGTAGCAGTTGCCGGCCTTTTCTTGGGCGGTATGCTTTTCTCAACGCAGGCTTTTGCTCAGTCTGATGCCGCGAACTCTAACGACTCCAAGAAAGTCGTCACCTCTGCTCCTTCCAAAACCTGCCAAAGCGCATCTGCCTCCAAGGCTTGCTGTGCTTCCAAGGGTGGCGCTCATGCCAACAGCGAAGGTGCAGTGAAAGAAACTGCCGCCAATGGCGGTAACGCTCAAAAGGGCTCCTGCACCAAATCAGCTTCGGCTTGCACCAAATCCAGCTCCAGCTGTGGCTCCAAGGCCATGGGCGGCAGTGTGTCTGAGACATCTGCGAATGCCGGCGAAACAAGCAAAGCTTGCAAAGGAAGCAAAAAGTCTTGCTGTGCATCCAAAAACGCGGAAAGCAAATAATTCCTGCCCGCAACAAAATCAACGGCTGTCCTTGTGGCAGCCGTTTTTGTTTGTAGGCTACCCCTTGCCTTGACAAAACCTGCGTACATTTGTGGGCTAAGCCCAAGACTGGTAACGGAAAACCCAAACCCCATGAAAGTCAAAGCGGTCATACCGGTAGCTGGTGTAGGTACCATGCTTCGCCCCCACACCCATACACAGCCCAAACCCTTGATTCCGGTGGCTGGAAAGCCCATTTTGGGTCATATCATCGAACGCCTCCACCAAGCGGGAATCCGTGATTTCGTGTTCGTGATTGGCTATATGGGTGAAAAAATCGAGGAGTATGTGCGCAATACCTACCCATGGCCCGATGTGAACATGGAATTTGTGGTCCAATCGCCGCGTGAAGGATTGGGGCATGCAATTTGGGTGGCGAAAAACTCCTTGCAACAAGCCGAGGAGGTCCTGATTGTGCTGGGGGATACCATTTTTGATGTTGACTTGGAGTCGATGTTGAGGTCATCTCACTCCACGGTGGGCGTTCATTCCGTGGATGACCCTCGGGATTTCGGTGTAGTGGCCTTGGATGCCGATGGATACATCGCACACGTGGTTGAAAAGCCCAAAATCCCCAAAAGCAACATTGCCATGGTCGGGATATACCGTATCAAAGAGGTAAAAGCTTTGGTCGAAAGTTTGGATGAAATGATCAATGGCGGGGCAAGAGGTGAGCGGGGAGAATACAACCTTACCGATGCCTTGATGCGCATGATCAAAATGGGCGTTCAAATCCGCACGCACGAAGTGGACAACTGGTTTGACTGCGGGAAGAAGGAAACCTTGTTGGAAACCAACCGCATATTGTTAGAACGGATCAAATCGCCAGCCACGTTGGATTTCCCCAATACCGTAATCATCCAGCCGGTCAATATCGCGCCCGATTGTCAGATCGAAAATGCAATCATTGGGCCCAATGTGGCCATTGCCAGCCACTCGGTCATCCAAAACTCCATTGTGAGAAATTCGATTCTGGGGGCTTATTCCCAATTGGATTCCATTGTGCTCGATGGCAGTGTCATCGGCAACGATGCTTCCTTGAAAGGCAAGTCCCACCATGTTAACATCGGGGACAACACCGAAATCGACTTCAGCATCTAAACCGCTCCAAGCCTTTTTGGGCAAGAAGGGTACAGACCGCAGACAATCCCAACACGCCAATCGCGGCCAACCCCATCCAAGGCCGGTGGATTTCCAATGGCCGTTCAAACAATTGTCGGGTATCTCCCGAAACAATGAATGCGCCCCAATAGCAGGGTAGGGAGTTGGCGTTTTCGGCCTCCAATAATTCCAATTTGGCTTGGCGCAAAGCATCGTCTATCCTATTTCCTTGCCCCAAATGGAAGTAAAATCTTCCCATCAAATCGCCAGTGGCTTGGTCGTCTATGGCCCATAAGGATGTAACCACAGCCCCACATCCAGCCCATCCAAATCCTTTCGCCATGCTCATCACGCCCTCCCCAGGCTTGAAATTGCCTGCTGATGTTTCGCAAGCGCTCAAGACAGCAAGCCTTGCCCTCAAGCCCATGCCCAGTAATTCCTCCAACCAAAGGTTTCCATCCTCTCCTGGGCCTGCAACTGGAAATACCATTTTAGGTCGGTTGCCCTCGCTGATTCCATGGAGGGCCAAATGGATGATGCCAAACTGTTCTGCAGCGGCCTTGAATGTGCCTTCATCGGCTTTTTCTGACACCCAATAGCTACCAGGTAGCAATTGAGCAAGTTGAAGGATCTCTTTTTCGGAGCCGGGCAAAGGTGTCAGGTCATTTGATTGGTTCGGGTATGACCTGCCCCAAGCCAAACCAAGGCATGCTTGTGGGTGCAAAGTGTTGGCAGACGGAGTGAGTAACAACAATGATGCGCTTGTTGCATAACGGATGTTGTGGTGTCTGATAGCATAATCAAGCTCGTTGGCTCTTTCAGATGAAGTCTGCTCAGATACCATCAGGGCATCGAATGGCAACAACGCCAAAGCCCCGTCAGGTACGATTCGGATGAATTTCGGCTTGGTCGGGCAGTTTGATACCTCAGGTTGAATCAGGTTGAGCCAAAGGTCATGGCCGGTGGACTGCAACTTTGCCAATCCAATTGTAGGCGATGGGGCTGAAATCCAAGTCTGGTAGTCCAGGATCTGATTCACCAATTCCGGGTAACCCTTCAATTCCCTCAAACTTGCATGATGGTTTCCGCAGCTGAAAATCCATACGGAACTGTCTGATACCATGTATTCAACCAACAATTCCCCTGGACGCAATGACTGTTGAACATCTCGCAAAGAGACTTTGGCTTTGCTCACCCTCCTGCTATCCATTTTGCCCAAGTCAGAAATGAGGGCATCGGCTCGTTGAATCATGTCACGCTTTTCCAACCATTCCCGTTCTAGATTGGAGGAGCTTTGGTTCATGGATTTGAGCGAATCGATGGCAAAGGACAGATGTGCAAGCCGCTTTCTGAGTGCCCGGTAATCTTTTTGCAATTGTTCTGGTATCCTTGTTTCGGATGCTCTTCTCATTCTTTCCATGTCGTCCGCCTGCAGTTGAGCTTTACCCATTTCCATCCAATCAAATGCCTTTTCGAGGTACATGGAGTCCTTTTTCCGACTCCATAGAATCTCACAAGCTTCCAACCCCTTCACGTGGATTTTCGTCCCGTAGCTGTTTTGATTCATTTTGTCTCCAAGAAGGTCCGAGCGGTCTTTTGCTTGGCCCAACAAAAGCTGACTGAGTTCGTAGCAATCCGAGGCCAATTCGACTGCCGAGGTGTCCATGTCGCCGTCTCGGTAGGCCAGCAGTAGCAAGTCTCCCTTCATTTTGACGAGGGGTATGATTTCCGCAGACTTTGTTTGGTTGGGATTGGGCAATTGGCGGTAGTCTGAGCTTGCAAGGGTGGGGATGAATTGGCCAATCGCCTTTTGATTGTGCAATAATGCAAGGCTCCATTCGCCCTTTTTTTGGTGGTAATACGAAAGGTCTCGGTGCAGCATGGCCACATCGGATTGATTAAAAAAATAGGTTTGGGTGAGTGCAAAAGCCTTGTCGAGGTGAAGTTTGGCTTGTTTCCATTGGCCTGTGCGGATTTGGAGCAAGGCAAGGTTTTGAAGAGTGGAAAGCAATTGTTGTCGGTCGAATCCAGGCCCTGAGTAGTGCGCCAACAATTGTCGGTACAGGTTCTCTGCCTGCTTGTATTCGCCCAATTCCACACAGGCTACGGCCAAGTTGTTTTTCAGGTGAAGGATGCTGGAGTAATTTCGAGGCAGGGATCGTGTCGCCACCATGGCGGTTTCATACAATGATTTGGCACGTGGGTAGTCCTCGGCTTCCAGGTAAACGGCCCCCAATTTGAACCATGACGTGAGTGCTTCTTCCGACAAGGGTCCTAAAACCCGGCTTCGGATTCCATGTGCCTGCATCAGGGCAGCCGTGGCTGATTCGAATTCCCCCCGACGGCAATAGGCGTCACCCAACAAGGAGAGGGTCTTGGCCATGCCGGCTGAGTCCGTGACGGGATGTCCCAACCAAATGTCAAGTCCATCCCGGAGCAGTTGGTGGGCCTGTTCAATATCGCGGTCGATAAGAAGATGGTACTGGCCTGCCAAAGTGAGGTTATGGGCTTTCAAATCATGGCAATTGGGGCAAAGTCGATTGAGAATGCCTGCGGCGACCTCCAACTCAACAAGACATCTCCTGGTCCCCACGTGCAACTTCAGCAAGCAACTGGCAATCCGATGACGTGCATCCACTTCCCACAAGGAGGGCCTGCCATCACCAAGTTGTTCCAAAGAGGTTTCCGCCAACGCGATGGCTTGTTCGTAATCCTTCGATTTTTCCGCCTCTTGGGCCGCACACAACAAACTTAAAACGTCCTGCTGTGCCTTGCAGTCCAATGTCCCTACCCAACAGCAAATCCCGACCAACCCGAGGAATCGCAGGAGGCTTGGCCAATTTGGAATCAGGGCAGGGAACCGCTTCATGCCGTGCAGTTTGGTGGCTTCAAGATAGGGAAAATCCGGATTCGGTCATGGGGGGATGGGCATCGCTGGAGGTTCGAAGGATTCCGGAAAATTGGCTATTTTTGGGCACCTTTTTAGGACCATCATCATGAAGATTTCTTACCAATGGCTCAAGCAGCACGTCGACTTTGATTGGACACCCACTGAACTCGCCCATCGCCTCACGATGGCAGGACTGGAGGTTGAATCAGTGGATCCTTTTGAAACTGTCAAAGGTAGCCTGCAGGGTGTGGTTGTGGGAGAAGTGAAGTCTTGTGTGAAGCATCCCGGCGCCGACAAGTTGAGTTTGACCAAAGTGGATGTAGGAGGGGAAGAACTGCTGCCCATAGTTTGTGGAGCTCCCAATGTGGCGGTGGGACAAAAAGTGTTGGTTGCTATGGTAGGTTGTACCCTCCACACGCAAAGTGGCCAAACATTGGAAATCAAAAAGGCCAAAATCCGAGGCGAGGAAAGCCAAGGAATGATTTGTGCTGAGGACGAGTTGGGGTTGGGGGAAAGCCATGACGGGATTTTGGTATTGGACTCCAAGTGGCAGGTTGGAACCCCGGCAGCGGAGGTTTTTCAAGTGCAACAGGACGATGTTTTGGAAATCGGACTCACCCCCAATCGGGTGGATGCGGCCTCCCATTTTGGTGTAGCACGCGATGTCGCAGCCCTTTTGGGTACCCAAGCCAGGTTGCCGATGGTGGGAAAGCTACCCGAAAAGGCACCTGAATGCGAAATCAGCATTGACCTTCCTGAGGCCGACAAGTGTCCCCTCTACGTGGGTCTTTCCATCTCCGGTGTCAAGGTACATGAAAGTCCGGATTGGCTGAAAAACCGTTTGAAATCAATCGGAGCCCGCCCCATCAACAACATCGTGGATGCCACGAATTTCGTTTTGCACGAGTTGGGTTACCCTCTCCATGCATTTGATGCCCAAGCAATTCAAGGCAAGAAAATCACAGTGAAGTCTTGGTCCTCGGATTTGGAATTCATCACTTTGGATGGTCAAAAGCGAAATTTATTGGGCGGGAAAGACCTTCTCATTTGCGATGAAAACGGCCCGGTGGCTTTGGCAGGCATCATGGGAGGGCAAAATTCCGAAGTCGGACCTGACACCACAGATGTGTTTCTGGAGTCGGCTTGGTTTGACCCTCGTACCATTCGTACCACTGCTGCTAGATTGGGGCTGAAAACCGACGCTTCCTTCCGCTTCGAGCGTGGTGCGGATCCCAATATGGCCGTTTTTGCTGCAATTCGGTGTGCATCGCTCATTCTGGATTTGGCCGGAGGCTCGATTTCGAAGTTGCAAGTAGTCGCAAAGCGGGAGTTCCCACCCCACCGCATCAAGTTTGATCTGGAGCAGGCCAACAAGCTCATGGGCCATGAGTTTTCAAAGGCTGAAATCACCAGAATTTTGAACCTACTGGAAATTATGGTGGTGGCCACGGAGCAAGCCCATGTGGTGGATTTGCTGATTCCAGCCTACCGGGTTGATGTGTTGCGCCCCCAAGATGTGATGGAGGACATCCTTCGGATTCATGGGTATAACAACGTGCCCCTGAAGCGTCAGAGCAAACTCAGTTATGACCTCACGCCTGCGCTTGATGTGCATGGTTTGCTTCAGAAATACCTTGACCATCTTGCTGCCAACGGGTGGAATGAAATCATCACGAATCCCTTGGTGCCTGCAAAATTTGGGCACGAAGCCACGGCCAATTTGGTCAACAACCTCAGCGAGGACTTGGCTGTGATGCGTGAGAACATGCTTCAAACCGGTTTGGAAATGCTGGCCTACAACCACAATCGGAAGCAGGTGGACCTGCGGATGGTTGAGTTTGCCAAAACTTACCACCGGAAGACTGAGGGGTATCAAGAGCGCGAGTGGATTGCATTTTATTTGACTGGGTCCTCGGGCCCATCGCATTGGCAACAAAAGCCACAAGCGGCAACCTTGTTCACCTTGGCACGCGAAATGGAAAGGATGCAAGCCTGGTTTGGCATTCAATGTGAAAGCCGCGAACTTCCTCAAGACGCTGAGCTCGAGTATGGCATCGGTTTCTACAAAGGAGAAAAATGCTTGGCAAGGGTCGGTAAAGTGAAACCATCGATTCTGAAAGGAAAAGACATAAAAGGCGACGTGTTTTTCGCTGAGGTCGATTGGGACCTGTTGTTGAAGCATTATCGCAAAGTCAAGGTTGCATATCAGCCATTGCCTAAGTTTCCCGCGGTCAGACGGGATATTTCGATGCTTGTTCCCCAGCAAGTCAGGTTCCAACAACTTGCTCAAACTGCCAAATCAGTACATCCCAAACTCATTCAGGAGGTGAGTATTTCGGATGTATACGAGGGCGCCAATTTGGGCGAAGGCAAAAGGAGCTACTTGATTACCCTCATGTTGCAGGACGAGAATAAAACCTTGACCGATGATGTCACCGATCAATTGATGTCCAAGGTCAGTGAAAAGTTAGAGTCCTTGCACGGAGTGGAAATCAGACGTTGATAAGTTGCTTAAATAAACAATTTACAAACTGCTGGATATTAATGTCTTGTAATGATTTAGAGTTTTTGGGCACTTAAAATATCCACAATTTGATGGTGTGTCCTTCCAGTATTCTGTGGGGTAAAAAAGGTTGCTCAAAATAATGGTGGCGCGGGTTTTTGTAGCTTGCGGGAATTGTTTAATTTTAGCAACCTCGAAAAACGCATCAGGATTGTGAAAGAAATCCTCTCCAAGTTACAAGACCTCAGTGAAAAGGCAGATTATCTGAATCAGCGCACTCAGGCTTTGGCTTTGGAAAACAAGGCTTTGCGTGAACGGATTCTGGAATTGGAAGGGCAAAGTTCACGTCATTTGGCAGACATTCAAGAGTTGAACAAACAGCTTGAAATCGCCAGCATAGCCAAGGAAATGAAGCAAGAAGGTGACGATTCGGGGGAAGTGCTAAAGCAAAAGATTAATGAATATATCAGAGAGATAGACCATTGCCTCAAACTGATCGGGGATTGAACCCGATTGGTGGGGCGGAGAGGATTAAAGTCTTGGAAAAGTATTCGATCAAAGTCAATATATTGAACCGTCCCTATCCTTTGTTGGTGCAAGCCGATGAAGAAGAGTCGGTTCGCAACGCCGCAAAGCTCATCAACGACCGCATTAAGGTCTACAAGGAGCGATTCAGCGTTCAGGACGAAATGGACTTGGTGATCATGTGCTGTTTGGAATTGGCAACAGATAATTTCAGTCGTAGCCAATTGGTGCAGAATGACATCCAAAGTGCGATGGCATCCCTTGAAAAGGTGGATGAATCGCTGAACAATGCCATCCTCAATGTGGAGGAGACGGCCGCCGGGTCCCGCGTTTGATTGAAGCCAACTCAAGATTGGTCCTGCCTGCAAGGCATGTGGTTTGCCTCTAGTTTTTCAACCTAAATTGAATCCAGAGGAATGGACCCAGTATCAATCATTTTTATCGCCGTTGCGCTCCTAGGAGGGGTTGCAGGCGGATATTTCATCGGCAACAAAAATACCCAGAAGGATCTTGAGGCTGCTAAAGTGAAAGCACAGGCCCTCATGGCGGAAGCAGAGTTGAAAGCGGAGAAGGTCAAAAACGACCGCATTCAACAAGCAAATGAAAAGGCCAGGGAAATTCGGGCTGCAGCTGAAGATGAGTCCAAAAAAGCCCAACAGCGCTATGAGACCAATGAGGCTCGCCTCCGGCAAAAAGAGGGGCAGCTGAACCAAAAGCTGGAGTCCCTCAAAAAGGACCAGCAGAAGGCCGAGGACCGTTATGCAGAGCTTACCCGTCAAAGGGAGGTTTTGACCAAAAAAGAATCCGAGTTGGAAAAGCTCATCCATAGCCAGGTAGAGAGACTCGAACAAGTGGCTGGTTTGAGTGCGTCGGATGCCCGTGAAAAATTGATGGAAGCCCTGCGCGACGAAGCACGCACCATGGCCTCTGCGCAAAGCAAGGAAATCATTGAAGAGGCCAAGCTTACAGCCCACAAGGATGCCAAGAAAATCATCATCCAGACCATTCAGCGTACCGCTGCTGAGCACGCAATTGAAAACACAGTATCGGTGTTCAATCTGGACAATGACGATGTCAAAGGTAGAATCATCGGTCGCGAAGGAAGGAATATCCGGGCTTTGGAAGCCGCAACCGGGATTGAAATCATCGTGGACGATACACCGGAAGCCATCATCCTTTCGGGGTTTGACCCAGTTCGTCGTGAGATTGCACGCCTTTCCCTGCAAAAACTGGTTCAGGATGGACGTATCCACCCCGCCCGTATCGAGGAAGTTGTGCAGAAAGTCACCAAGCAGATCAACGATGAAATTATCGAAACCGGTGAGCGTACCATCATCGACCTGGGCATTCACGGGTTGCATCCTGAATTGGTCCGCATGGTAGGCAGGATGAAATACCGTTCGTCTTATGGACAAAACCTGCTTCAGCACAGCCGCGAGGTTGCCAATCTCTGCGCCACCATGGCTGCCGAACTGGGGCTGAATGCCAAACGTGCCAAAAGGGCAGGCTTGCTCCACGACATCGGGAAAGTACCCGAGGACAACCCAGAATTGCCACACGCTATCCTCGGGATGGAATTGGCCAAGAAGTACGGAGAGCATGAAGACGTCATCAATGCCATCGGT
>Ga0068872_10000362_pt1 | contig 38059 bp, 35 predicted proteins | sample NOAtaG_7_FD_66441 | JGI IMG/M metagenome (GOLD analysis project Ga0068872, IMG submission 66441) | Freshwater lake microbial communities from Lake Erie, under a cyanobacterial bloom - NOAA_Erie_Diel1S_2200h metaG | ecosystem: Environmental > Aquatic > Freshwater > Lake | place: USA: Ohio, Lake...
CGGTTGGACCTTCCACGGCCTTCTTCTCCTGAAAATCTTCCTTCCCCACGGTTAGACCTTCCACGGCCCTCTTCACCTGAAAATCTTCCCTCCCCACGGTTGGACCTTCCACGGCCTTCTTCTCCTGAAAATCTTCCTTCCCCACGGTTAGACCTTCCACGGCCCTCTTCACCTGAAAATCTTCCCTCCCCACGGGAGCCACCCCCATCATGGCGGTCACCTCGGCTAGGTCCGAAATTCCTTTTCTCGAATCGACCAGAAGCACCCCGGAAACTGCGCCTCTCTCCGGAATCATTGTCTCGGCGCCCGAATGCTGGCCTTTCCCGCTTTTTGGGACCTTGGGGTTTCACATACCCTCCTGCCCGTTCATATTGGCGACCCTCCAATTCCTTGATATTGGGTTTCCTGGTCCGCTTTTCAGTGTTGGGAGCCTCTTGGTCAACCTCCTTGGCCGCATTTTTACGGCGCCGTTTTTCATCTCGGACAGATGCCCTTTTTTCGGTTTTGGGGTTTTCCTTTTTTGTAAACCGCTCGAATGCAGCTGGAACAGCTTTTTTCCTCCGGTCTCTTTCGTTTTCGTTGCGCATGTTGTTATTCTTCCTCCGTTACCGGAGCAGGTGATGAATCTTCTGATTGGTTGGATAGAAATACCTTGAATTGTGCTTGGTACTCGGCTTCGTCCAAGGTCACCTCATCAGGCTGTGGCAGGTCTTCGATCCGGTTGATGCCAAAGTATTCCATGAAATAGGAGGTAGTGCCATATAAAAGGGGCCTTCCGGCCGCATCGGATCTTCCCCGGATTTCAATGAGGTTTTTATCCAACAGCTTCCGAACGGCATAATCGCAATTGACTCCTCGGATGAATTCCACTTCGGTTTTGGAAATGGGTTGTCGGTAAGCAATGATGGAAAGAGTTTCCAAACTGGCCCTGGAAAGCCTTTTTTGATTTTTGAGCAGATTGGCATGTCGTAAGTAGGGGAAAAACTCTGTTTTGGTGAAGAGTTGGTATCCACCGTCGATTTGTTTCAGCTCAAAAACGTAATCAGGCGCCTTGTATTTTTCGGTAAGACCCTCCAAAATCACCGCCAAAAGGTTTTCATCCAGCTCCAGGCCTTCGAATTCTCCATCCCGAAATAAGTCTAGCAACTGCTCGGGCCTCAAGGGGTTTTCGGCAGCAAACAAAAGGGCTTCGATGACACGGGCACATTCCATTCAGCCTGCAAAGATAACAAAAGCAGCGTGTCCCCTGCACGGCTAGGCATTCTATCCGCTCTTCTTAAAAAAACAAAACGGCCAACTTGAATGGGTTGGCCGTTCGATTTCAGTTGGTAAAGGCACAGGTCAATTACAACAATTCAGCTCTGGTGCCTGCCTGAGTTGAGCTGGTGCGTGTACCCGTACCAAGGTTCAATGCCTAGCCTTGTTGTTGATTTTCTATTCCTTAACGAACTTGCTGGAAATCAACTCATCATTCTGACATTCAAGAATTACCTGATAAATGCCAGCAGGAATCCTTGAAATATCCAAGCTCTTTTGGTTAGCAGCCAAGGTCAAAACGGGACGCCCAAGGTAATCCACGACGAATCCACTTTTGAATTCTGCTCCGTTTATTTCAATGTTGATTGTGTTCGTTGCTGGGTTAGGAAACAGGGAAAAAAACATATCGTTTACAGGAGCCTGACCAAATCGTTGTGAGTTGCAGGATCCAATTGTGGCCGCTCCATTAGCGATCATAAACTGTGCAGTTGCAAGGTCTACACAACGCACGACTCCCCCATTGTTACAAACATTCACCCCTTGAGTGCCATTCCGACGACTGCAACGAACGTTTTCATATCTCAAATAATAGCTTGCAGTAGCAGTGTCACCTGCTGCATCGGTGAGTGTGATTCGGTAAAGAGTGGCTTGGCTTGGACTAACAAATATGTTTGGTGTGGTTGCCCCTGTGCTCCAGGTGAACATGTAGGGTGGCGTCCCACCGGAAGCTTGGCTCACCAATTGAATGGCAGAATCAAATCCATCGTGGAAGATACTATCCGATCCGATGATTCGAACGATAGGCCTTGGAACGATTTGGAGGTTTTCATAGCACCCCATGTCGACCGTTCCATTGCTGATTCTGTTATTGCCAGAGATATCTGTGGTCATCGAGGGCAGCAACAAGGCATTGCTTCCAGCATTGATGGCGGGAGAGCCCGTGGCTAAGCGATAATCTCCCCCAATTGGATTTTGAAATAGTGGGTTTTGATTGAAAATGTTACCGCCAAGGCAGATGGTTCCTCCCCCATTATTTGCAGCGCCTTGATTGAAGATTAAGGGATCCGTGCAGTTTGAAGCATCTATCAAGTTGTTCCGAAGGTAAATAACGTTGGAACTGTATGGGGAAATGATAAAGCCATTAGCGCCCATGTTATTCCAAATTACGCAATTTTCAAAAGTAGTGTTGCAGCCTGTGAAAGCCCCCAATCCGTGTATTTGGGCTGAATTATCGGAAAAGGTACAATTGATGAATTTGAATAATCCGATAGCTGGAGCTGCGATGGTGTTGGGTCCCTGAATGACGAAACATCCCCCGCCCCATGCGTAGTTTTTTGTGAATCTGCAGTTGGTAAACAAAACATTCTGAGAAACTGGTCCGGCGATTAAAGTATTGTAATAATAGCCACCCATAACGGCGCCCCCTTGGCCAGAATTTGGTGCATTGGACAATGGGTCTCTGCCAAGGTTTTCATTAAAAATACAATTCTCAAAAAGGGGACTTGGTTGATCAAGAATGGCAACTGCTCCACCTGCCTCAGCTTGATTTCTTGCGAAAGTGCAGTTTTTGAAAACCGGTTTGGTAATATTCATCGGACCATGAAAACCTTGAATATAGGCTCCTCCACCATACCATGCTGTGTTTCTGGAAAATGTGCATCGTTCGAAAACAGGCCTAATTTCTGAGACCAAAGCGAGATTACGAATCGTCACTGGGCTTCCCCATGAAAAAAGTCCCCATCCATCCACTAAGTTGATATCTTGGAATTTTGCCTCACAAAAGGCTCCGTTGGATGAAGAATGTATCATTATTCCACCCTTGTACCCGGGAATGATTGTTACCCCGTTCAGAATGGTCCCGGAGTTCAAATTGATAGACGTTGAGTTGGGTGGAATTCCACCGGCAGTAATAACAGCGAACGAATTGTCGGAGGAGTCTCCCAAGACCCCAATATCCGAAGACAAAATCGTTTCATGCATAACAAGATCCCGCTGGGGAAACCATGGGTTTCCTGTGTTGGGGAAGCCACCATAAATTTCAATGTCGTTCACCAATTCAAAAGAAATTCCTCGATTCGTTCCGCTGGTAGGGAAGTAAGTTCCTTTGGCAATCAGGATGGTATCGGTACAAGGGTTGATCCGCGCGTCTGCCAAAGCGGACTGAAGGTCTGTGTAGGCATTTGCCCAAGACGTCCCATTGTTGGACCCGGTGGCGATTTTATTAACGAAAATAATATTCGGACAAGGTGGCGGGGAGTTGGTTTCATAGGCACCTAGGTCTACCGATGCTCCTTGGATGCGGGGGTTTCCACCCAAATCCAACGTAAAACCGGAAGGCACCAAGGAATTATTGCCTCGGTCGATTGCGGGTGAAGCGGATTGAAGGGTCAGGTCATCAACCGTTGGGTTGTTATAGAGTGGGTTCTGACCGGCTAAACAGGACCCAAGGCAATTGGTAATCGCTCCAGCCTCAAAAATGCCATTCATTACCTCGAAATCTGCACCATTCAATAGGGATGTTGTTTGACCCGCATGTCCAAAAGAAGCGATGTTTTTTCCACTGACCCTGCAAAAGCCACCGTTGGCTTTCTCAGCGAAAATCAATGACCCGCTCACGGCTCGGTTTGCATAAAAACTGCAATTCGTGTAAGTAGGTGAACAATTGCCACCGTTGGCAATGTTGTAGCCAACTCCACCACTTTGCGTAGCTTGGTTGCGTGAAAAAATGCAGTTGAAATATGTTGGAGTGGCATTGCCCGTGGATCCGTCGGTGTAATCTGCACCCCCGTTGAGGGCGGCATTGTTGATGAATTTGCAGTAATACACTTGCGTTTGGACATTTCCGACATTGTTGGCGTTGTTGGTGATCGCTCCGCCAAAATTGAGTGCTTGATTTTGCGTAAACCGGCAATACATGATCCTAGGCGCACAAATCACTTGCTGCCCTCCTTCGTTGGCAATCGCACCACCATCGCTGGCATTGTTTCGGGCAAAATCACAGTTGTTGAAATTTGGTGAGGCATCACCATTCCAAACCGCACCACCTAAAATGCCACTCTGATTTTGGATGAATTGACATTGATCGAAGGAGGCGTTCGCATCGCCTTGGAAACCCGAAGAGGCTATTGCGCCCCCCTTGTCAGCTGCGGAGTTGCCGTTGAATGTACACCTCAAGAATACTCCACGGATTATGCCATTGAATGCATAGTGGTGGACGGCGCCGCCAATGTTTGCTTGGTTTTGTGTAAACTGACAGTCTGTGTACCGTGCATTTGCTTGCCCTTGTTCTGCAGCGCTGTAGATTGCACCCCCATCGCCCGATTGATTGTTGGTAAAGGAGCAGTTATTGAGTATTGGTGATGCTTCACCATGGCTTCCTTGGTTGAAAATTGCACCGCCGATTTCCGATTGGTTTTGGATGAAACTGCAATTTCGAAAATTAGGATTTGCAGCACCGCCGAGGTTGCTTCCGTCATTGAAAAATGCACCTCCATTTCCCCCTGCCGTGTTGTTGATAAAGTTTACGTTGATCAGGCTTGGGCTGCTTGGGCTGCCATTTCCGTTGTTATACCAACCGACGCCATTTTCTTGGCTAAATCCATTCAGGCCAAATCCGTCTCGTATGGTAAAGCAGTCCAAAATGAAAGCGGATGTCAAGTCTTCGGAATAACAAACATGCAGTGCATTATCTCCGGATTGGCCTGTAACTCCCAAATCACCACTTAAAATTGTTGCGGTTTGTGGAGAGCAATTTCGCTGGGAAACCGCGGTTTCGGATCCCAAAAAGCCACCATAGATTCGCAAATCCTTCCTGAAGGTAAAGCTAGCCTGCCTTCCTCCCAAGGCATTATTACCGTTGATGTCCTTGGTCGGTAGGTAGGTCCCCCTTGCAACCCAAACTTGGTCACCCATGTTCGCGGCGTCAAGTGCGTCTTGAAGGTTGGTGAACGCATTTGTCCAACTGTTGCCATTGTTGGCCCCAGTTGCAGTTTGGTTTACGTACAATATTGTTTGCGCCCGTAAGCAGGTCATCAAAACAAAATATCCGGCGAGTAACGCAAGGGTTCTTTTCATGTCCAAATCTTATTTGTTTACAACAATTCAGCTCTGGTGCCTGCCTGAGTTGAGCTGGTGCGTGTACCCGTACCGAGGTTGAATTGAGCTTCCCAGCGGGTCACTTCACCGTTGGCGTGGCGCATGGTGATGATGCAGCTGTCGAAAATTCCGGTGGCGTTTGATCCTGAGGCGTAGCCTGACCAACGCGAACCCGATGATGGGCTCATGGAAATGTTGACGTCCAACTCATCAATGCTAGAAATAGGCGCATAAAAGGTAACGTCCATGGACGTGATTTCGTAATCCTCTAGGACTGTGAGGTGTCCGCCTTGGCGACCAGGTCCTGCAGCCAAAACTTCCACGCTGACTTGGTTTCCGCTGATGGTGCGATTTACAAAGACATTTTGAATGCCTTGTTGAGCAAAGCCGGAAACGGCGAGAAGGGTAAGGGTGAAAAATGCGATGAAGTTTTTCATGGTGTTGAAGCTTTTAGGGTTGTGAAAGAATTGATTACAAAATTCGGTTGATTCTCCCAGAATTATGTATCCATTCGCAAACTCAGAAATGCCGTTTATAAAATTCAAGCTTTAAAATGGGTGGAATTCCTGCATATACCTTGCCATTGAGCAAAAGGCATGTCCTTTCGGCAGTACCACTTCCTGTGTGGATTTTTGCAATTTCGATTGGCCTTCTGTGGGGATTCGGCAGAGAACTTACCCGTCAACGAATGATGCTCTGGGTATTTCAGAACAAGTCAAATACAGGGTTCAACCCACTTGATCACGCAATCAATTTTAGCAACCAGGCAGTATTCCGAAGGGAAGCCCATCGAAAGCCGTTTCCAAAATACATGGGATTGGGATTCCTACCCTCAAGGGCAGTGGTCGGGTCATCCAAAGGATATCAGCATGGCACCTTTATCGACATTGGAACCCTTTTGGGCATGGATTTTATTCACCAATCCATCTGCGGGCGATTTGATTACGTTCTCCATTTTCATGGCTTCCAAAATCAACAAGGGCTCCCCTTTCACCACGGATTGACCTTCCTGAACCATGATGCTGTGAATCAAACCCGGCATGGGCGCCTTCACATTGGCAGCCTTGAGCGATCCAGAACCATGCATGCCCAAGTTGGAGAGCAGCTTTTCCAAATCGGATGTAAGGGTCACCACCGCACGCTTCCCATTGACCTTCAACGTCACTTGTTTCGACTCCAAATCCACTCTTACGACATGAACCTTGTGGTTTTGGCCGCCTGAGCGAAGTTGAAAACTATCTGGTCCAATCCGCTCCATATCGGTTTGGCCTGTTTTGCCCGCGATTTCAAACAGGTCGTTTTCTTTCACCACCCTGATGGGTTCTTGGTCGTTGACCCTTGCATCAAACATGTCCGGAAGTATTTTGTGGTGTGTGCAATTCCCCGCAAATTTGGAGAATCCCGAAATTCCTAAGGCTCTGATGAAAAAGCAAATCCAATGGATCGCAATACCGATTCTTTTTTCTTGTCTGATTTTAGTCGGTTGCAAAACGCGCCAAGCCGCCGTGGTAGCCCCTCCTCCTCCAGGAGATACCATTGTGTTGGACTATTTTGACCTGTGGGACCTTGAAGAGCCGGTGGTGCAATATGCTTCACCCAAGAAATTCGACCTCATCCATACGCGCCTTGATTTGGGATTCGATTGGTCAGGGCGCACCGTGCAGGGAACTGCCTTTCTGCGCATGAAGCCTTGGTTCCACCCCTCCTCGGAGGTTGTGTTAGACGCCAAGGCGTTCGTCATTGGGTCGGTCGAGAGAAAAACGGAAACCGGATGGGAGTCGTTACAACATGACTACGACAACCGCCGTCTCAAGGTCAAGTTGGACAAATCCTACTCCCGTGACCAGGAGTTCGAACTCAGAATCCGCTACACGGCGCAGCCCTACAAGCTGGATTCGATTCTGCCGGAAGAAGCGGAAGAACAGGGACTATATTTTGTCAACCACGATGGGTCCATCCCGGGCCTGCCCATGCAAATCTGGACTCAAGGGGAATCCCACGGGGCATCTGCATGGTTTCCGACCTTCGACCAGCCCAACATCCGGTGCACGCAGGAAATGTTTCTCACCGTTCAGGACAGCTTCATCACGCTTTCCAACGGATTGTTGACAGGGTCGGTGAAACAACCCGGCGGACTGCGAACCGACCATTGGGAAATGAAACAACCTCATGCCCCTTACCTGTTCATGCTGGCGGTGGGGCGATTTTCCAAAGTTTCTGATACTTGGCGTGGTAAGGAAGTCAGTTATTATGTGGAGCCGGAATACGAGCGCGTGGCCCGCCTGATTTTTGGTAACACGCCCGAAATGCTTGAGTTTTTTTCCAACCGATTGGGAGTGCCCTACCCATGGGACAAATACGCTCAAATCGTGGTTCGGCAATTTGTCTCAGGGGCGATGGAAAACACCACTGCAACCATCCACTATGAACAGGTGCAACATGATGCCCGGGCGCATCTCGACAACACGCAGGAGGATTTGGTTTCGCATGAATTGTTTCACCACTGGTTTGGTGATTTGGTCACGTGTAAAAATTGGGCCAACCTTACCCTCAACGAAGGTTTCGCCTCCTATGGTGAGTACTTGTGGAAGGACTATAAATACGGACAAGACCAGGCAGATCTCCATATTTTGAATGACAGGAAGTCCTATTTCAGTGAGGCATCCATCAAGCGGGAACCCCTCATCCGGCACATGCATGCCGACCCGTCCGATATGTTTGACGGCCATAGCTATCAAAAAGGGGCCTGTGTGATTCATATGCTTCGGGGCTATTTGGGTGATGCTGTATTTTTCGAATCCTTGAAACGCTATCTGACTCAGCATGCTTACACGGATGTGGAGGTCGACGAATTGAGGATGGCATTCGAATCTGTTTCGGGTGAGGATTTGAAGTGGTTTTTCGACCAATGGTTTTTGAGGTCAGGTCATCCGATGCTGGAAGTGGTCCATCAACCCCAATCGGATGGTTCTTGGAAGGTGGGCGTCAAACAACTTCAGCCTGAGTATCAAGGGGAGCAGGTTTTCAGGTTTCCCGTGACATTTGGAGTTTATTCAGACAAGGGGGCTGAGGCCGTTGAGCTCTGGGTGGAAACCGCAGATACCGTTTTCGAATTCGGTGATGGAGCCAACCACGTTCACAACGTAGTTTTCGACAAAAACCATTTGCTCCTTGCGGAAATACTATTGGAAGAGAAGCCGGTCTCCGGGTGGTTGTCCCAATTGGGGGTTGGATTGGGTTCAAGTCAGGTTTTGTTGGCGGCCGAACAGCTTTCCAATCACATGACTACGGACTCTGTCTTGGAGTCGGTTGCGGGTCTCAGGGCTCATCCTTGTGCGGAGATACGTGAAAAGTCCATTTCACTCGCAGTGGGTCATGCGCTGAAAACTTCCATGCCTGGTTTGGCGCCGGATTGGCTCAAGGCTTTTCGTGACCCTTCTCCTTTGGTGAGAAGTACCGCCATCGATGCCATGCAGATGTTTGCACCTGCAAATGAACTGACTGTTTCAGGTGGCATGGGGGATTCCATTCTGCAGGGATTGAAATACGCATGCTTGGACAGTAGTTACCGTGTGCAGGCCTCTGCTTTACTAACCTTGGCGGCTTTTTCTACGGATGAGGCGGTCGCGGTTGCCAAATCATTGATGTCCACGGCCAATTCCTACAACATGGGTTTGTTGGTGACCTTGATGGGCGTTAAGGAACCGGATTCTGCACTTGTTCTGGCCGAGCGGATTTTGTTCCGTGATTTTTCGGGTAGGTATGAGACCAAGTGGACGGTGATGGAAATGTTGTCGGAATGGATTGCGGGAGGGGTGCGGGTGCAGGCGGCATCTCGGGTGATGATGGATTACCTACGGTCTTCCGACGAGACCATCCTCAGAGTGGCCTGCTTTCGAGACTTGATTTCTGTTCGGCAATATGTTCCGGAATTGAGGGAGTTTTTGGAGGCCGCCTCCAAGGCGGAGAAAGATCCAGACCTACAGGCCGAAATGATTGCCGTTTTATCCGAATCTTGGTAAGGTTTGCAATCAGCCCCTCTGGTCCCAAAAGGAGAATCCAATTCGAATATAAGCTTGAAATCCACCCGCCCTGAAAATCTCATCCCGTCGAAAAATCGGACCGGGTGACCAAGCCGCACCTGCCTCAAACATCCAAGATTTTTTTTCGGGTGCCGGCCTTCGAATTTGAACAGCCACCAATCCTCCTGGAATCACCACGTTGGATTGGATTGCGGTTTGATTCAATGGGCCGCTGCCTAGGGCTGACCGATGCCAAGCGAAAAGAGGAAAATCAACTTTAGGCCCCAGCAGGAAAGCGGTCTCCTTGGGCCGATGTTTTTCGTGTAGCCGTAGCTTCAACAAAGCGGATGCGTGTGGGCCGGTCCAGGAAAAGGAAGTTCTGCCTGCTCCGGATGTGCCCAATGCTGCGAAACCTTCCTGAATACCGGAGGATTGGAAGGTCCATCCTCCGCGACCCTCAAAACCATAGGCCTTGCCGCAGGGGAAATAGGTGAACGCTTGGGATATGCCAGTGCCTGGTCCGGGAATTGGGCCGTCGGTGCCGGTTAGCATGGTCAAATCCAATCCGCCAAGTGCGGTCAACTCCATGAGTTGGTATTGCCCGTGAACGACGGTTTTACCCCATAACCATGTGGCTAAAAAAAGGATGAGATACCGAGAGTTCATGACCTAAAGATAAGCATTACGCCCAAGCACTACCATTTTGGATTTGTTGAAGGGGTGCGAGATTCGATTGCCCATGCTAAATTTGTTCGGCACGGTATTTGCCGTGAAACAAGAAACACCATACCGTTCAACGCGCTACAACCATGAAAAACGTTTTCTTTTCTTTGATTTTGACACTGGCTGCTGGTTTGGGCATCCTCCATGCGCAGGCACCCGTTGCCGACCAGACAGGAAACACCAAAGTTGGCCTCGGAAAACCACTTCCTGATTTCTCATTCACGAGCACTTCCGGCAAACCCGTGACCAAGGCCAGCCTACCGAAGGGTCAGCCCGTCATTGTGTTTTACTTCGATCCGGATTGTGACCATTGCCAGCTTCAATCCAAAATGATCAACGACAAGATTGCCGAGAACAAGGATTTTTTCAAGGGCATCACTTTCTTGTTCGTTTCATGGGGCGAAATGGAGGCCATCAAGCAGTTTCCTGTGAAACATCTCCCCGGGCTTACTTCTCCCAACTTTTTCACCAAGGACGAGCAATACAAGTTTGACAGCTATTTTGGCTACTCAGAAGTACCAAGCATTTATGTCTACGACAGGTATTGGGTACGCACCGGCTCCTTCAAGGCGGAGACCAAACCGGAAAATTTGGTTTATCTTGCGTGGAAATAACTCACACTTCCATCCCCATGAGCCTTGAGCTGAAAGTCCAAGAAGAAATGAAAAACGCCATGCGCGCCAAAGACCAGGTGGCATTGGTGGCATTGAGGGCAATCAAATCCGCGATTTTGTATGCGCGTACCTCCGAAGGGCGCTCCGATGGCCCCCTCAGTGAGGCAGAAGAAATGTCGCTTTTGGTGAAGCAGGCCAAACAACGCCGCGACTCCATCGACTCTTTTCGTCAAAACCATCGCCCTGACTTGGCTGAAAAAGAAGAGGCGGAGTTGAAAATCATTCAATTGTTTTTGCCCAAACAGCTCAGTTCGGAAGAGCTGGTGGCCTCGATCAAGGCAATTGTTGCAGAGGTTGGTGCCTCCTCGATGAAGGACATGAAAAAAGTAATGGAAGTGGCTACCCCGAGATTGGCCGGTCAAGCAGAGCCTCAGGCCATTTCTGCTGCAGTGAAAGCCGCCCTGGGTTGAAGCCATGAACTTCATTGATTTGCTGGTTTTGGTAGCGGTGGGGTATGGGGCCTTCAAAGGGTTCCGGAATGGTGTTATATATGAAATCGCGGGTCTCCTCGGCTTGGTGGTCGGAATTTGGGCCGGACTCAGGTTGGCATTTTTGTTTGCAGACTATTACAAAGCCAATTTCGACCTTCCCGGAAAGTGGATTCCTGTTTTGGCCTTTTTAACTGCCTTTCTCTTGGGCTTGGGAGCGGTTTGGCTTGCGGGCCGCTTGGCGACGGGACTCGTGAAAACCGTTCAGCTCAATTTGGTCAACAGGCTAGCCGGTGCCGGCTTTGGTGTGTTGAAGTGGGCATTTTTGGTCGGAACCGTATTGTCCATCGTCGGGAATGCGCTGGTGTTGACACCCGAAGTTGTTGAGGAATCGGTCACGTACCCTGTCGTCACGTCCTATTGCAAAGGAGTCCAAAGCTACTCAATCGGGTTGCTGCCCAAAGCCAGGAATGTGTTCGAGGACATGGAGGTTTATTTCGATGACCTCGATTCCACGCGCAAAGCCCAAAACCCAACCGGCGACCCCATTTCAGCTAGAGATTGAGGACCCATCATGGTATTGGTCATTGACAACCTCGACTCGTTCACTTTCAACTTGGTGGATTTGGTGAGCAAACACGGGTTGCCATTTGTAGTTTTGAAAAACGATGACCCTACCCTGTTGGATTTTATTTCCGATGGTCTTACAGGTATCTTGATTTCCCCTGGGCCGGGCAGGCCAGAGCATGCTGGTCTAGCTCCTGAATTGGTGGCTCGGGCATTGGGCCACGTCCCGATTTTAGGTGTATGTCTAGGCCATCAGCTTTTGGGCTTGCTTATGGGAATGGACGTCCAAACTGGCGTTAGGCCCATGCACGGGAAGACCAGTGAGATTTTCCATGACGGCGCGGGTATATTCAACGGGATGCCCAATCCCTTCGTAGCCATGCGCTACCACTCCTTGGTATTGAAGGAGTCCGAAAAACAAGACCATGGACTCATTGTCAGCGCAAAGACCTCTTCAGGTGAAATCATGGCAATTAGACACAATTTCCTTAATTTTGAGTCCGTACAGTTCCACCCAGAATCTATACTCACGGAGGGTGGTGCGAGGTTGATTGGAAATTGGATGAGCTCGTTGACGGGAAATCGCGGGTGACTCCGGAAGGTTTTGGGTGACATTCGGATAAGCATGGACATTACCATCAAAGAAGAGCAAGGCTTCGAATACGTGGAACATGGGCAAGGTCCGACCTTGTTGTTGCTTCACGGACTTTTCGGTGCCCTCAGCAATTGGCAATACGTCTTTGAGCGTTTTTCGGATCGCTTCCGTGTGGTGATTCCACTGATGCCGATTTATAAAAAGACCAACGTCAAGGCCAGCGTGGATGGATTGGCCGAACACATCAAGGATTTTCTGGATTACAAAGGAATCAAGAAATGCACCGCCCTCGGGAATTCATTGGGTGGCCACGTGGCGCTTCTTTTTGCTTTAGACAATTCGAACTATTTGGACGGATTGGTGTTAACCGGGAGTTCGGGCTTGTACGAAAGCGGCATGGGCAGCACCTTTCCAAGGCGAGGAAATTACCAATATATCAAGGACCGGGTAGAGTATACTTTTTACAGTCCAGGTACCGCGACCAAGGAGTTGGTGGATGAGGTGTTTGAGATTGTCAACGACAATTATATGACCCTCAGGATTTTGAAAATCGCCCGTGCAGCACAACGTCAAAATTTACGGGAAGAGCTGCCCAAACTTCGGATTCCGACGAGGTTGATTTGGGGATTGAACGACAACATCACTCCTCCCCATGTGGGCCATGAGTTCAATGTTCTGATGCCCAATTCGGATTTAAGATTCATCGATCATTGTGGCCATGCTGCCATGATGGAACAACCTCACGTGTTCAACCGTTATGTTGATGAATTCCTTGTGAAAATTTACCCTGAGTTGAACGTCAAGTCATGACCGCCCAAGAGCTCATAACCGATTCCGTTCCATCCGTGAAACCCTCGGACAATGCAGCGCGTGTGCTGGATTGGATGGGTGAGTTCAAAGTGGGACAATTGGCGGTTGTGGACAAAGGCGCCTTGGTGGGCATCGTTTCCGAGGAGGATTTGCTCGAATTGGAAGATCCAGGAACGAAAATGAGCAAGATTTCCTTCGCTCTGGGTAACAATATTTTCGTTTTTGAGGACGATCATTTTTTTGAGGTGTTGAGGCGGGCCAACATTCACAATCTCGACATGCTCCCGGTCGTGGCACGTGCAGACCATGCCTATGTGGGTGCAGTTACCCGGAAAGACATCGTGAATCAGGCTGCTATGGTGCTTTCTGTTGGTGAGCCAGGAGGAATCATCGTCATTGAGGTTGCCTTCAACAGCTATGCCCTCAGTGAGATTTCCAGGATTTGTGAGTCCGACAATGCAAAAGTCTTGAGCTTGGCAGTCACCAACTCGCCCAATCCCCAAAAGTTGTATGTCACCCTCAAGCTCAACATCCGTGAACTTTCCAGGTTGTTGGCGTCTTTCGAGCGATTTGGATACGACGTGGTTCATACCGTGACCGATACGGAACAATTGGATGATTCCCGCGATAGGTATGACAATTTCATGCGGTACCTCAATACCTGAGGCTCCCACCATGTCCCTTGTTCCAAGGCTCCATATCCTTACCGATACCAGAATTCAATTGCGTTATTCCCACGCTACGCTCGCCAAGTCGGCTTGGAGTGCTGGGGAAGTTGCTGTCCAATACCGCAACAAAGACTTTCTTGAGGACTTCCACTTGCCCGAATTGGTCGATATTTCCAAGTGGGCGCAATCCCAAGGCAAGGTTTTGGTGGTCAATGATGATCCAGAGTTGGCTGCTCGAATTGGTGCATCAGGTGTTCATGTTGGGCAATCAGACCCCTCTATTGAAAAAGCCAGGATGTTGATGGGACCCAAACGCTTGGTCGGGGCAACAGTACACACTCGGGGGGAATTAGAAACTGTGTCCTCGTTGGCAGTGGATTATTTGGGCATCGGTCCAATTTTCGGGAGCCTCACCAAAGACACAGGGCTTCCTCCGTTGGGGCTGGAAGGGTTAAGTCAATTTGTTTTACGCAGTTCGATCCCCGTCATCGCGATAGGCAACATTCAATTGGCCGATATTCCTGCCGTCATGTCTACGGGCGTGCATGGAATTGCCGTAGTTTCTGCATTTTGCCTTGCAGATGACCTGGAGTACCGCGCCAAAGAATTGCTTTTTGCAGTGGAATCCCATGCTTGTTAGGGTTTGGCTTCTGTTGGTATGTTATTCGTGGGTGTTTGCGGTCCAAGCGCAAACAATTCGGGTTGACAGCGTGGTCATCCAGGGCAATGTAAAGACCAAAGAGGCGGTCATCCTGCGGCAAATGGCTGTCGTGGCGGGTGATACTTTTCAGATTGGGGACTTGGAAGCTATCAAGGCAACTTGCCGGGAAAACATCTACAACTTAGGCCTGTTCACACGGGTGGAGCTCGACACCGAGTGGGGGCCCAATGGTCTTTTGATTTGGGTGAGGCTACAAGAAAGGTGGTTTGTTCTGCCTCAGCCTTATTTGGCCCTTGAGGAAAGGACCTTCAACGAATGGTGGGCAGACAAGGACTTGGACCGCTTGGTTTATGGCTTGGGGGTCAATTGGCAAAATGTTTCTGGATGGAACGACAACCTTTTTGTATACGCCCAAAATGGATATTCACGCAGGTTGACTGTCGAATTCACCCGGCCATTTCTTTTTCCCAAACCCCAAATTGACGGAACATTTTCATTTTACTACACCAACAACAAAGAAATCGGATTCGGAACGCGCGGAGGAATTCTGCAATTGGCAAGGCTTGGAACGGGCCGTATCCGCGAAAGCTTCATCGGCGAGGCCATGTTTGGCAAGAGGTTTTCGGCACGCAAGCAATTGCAATTCACGCTTGGATTCAAGTCTTTTCATGTCCATGACTCCCTCCTGTTGTTGGATACCCTGCAGCCCAACTTGAGTCAATTTTATCTAACCGATGGTGCCATTCGGGAGCAATATCCCTTTTATGAGCTGAATTTCGTGAATGATCAGCGCGACATGAAGGCCTTTCCCTTGTCAGGTTATAAGTTCAATCTTTTTTGCGGGGGCTTCGGGTTGCCAGGTTGGGGTTCGTCTTTTTTTGGAAAGGCAGGCTTTGGGTTTTCCCATCACGTTCCCGTAAGTCGGAGGTGGAACTTTGCATATGGTCACCAAAGTTTTTTCTTGTTGGGTAAAAAGGTCCCCTACTATGACAAATTTTTCATCGGTTTTGAGCATTTTTTGAGAGGATTTGAACCCTACGTGGTCGATGGCTCTTGGGTGGCCCTCACCAAGGCCGAATGGAAATATGCCATCATTCCACGAAAATTCGTTCATCTGAAGCGGGTGCCCTTCAAGCGGTTTCAGGATATGCCGTTGGGGTTTTACCTCAGTTTGTTTTCCGACGCGGGCCATGTTCGTGACCATACCTTCAACAATTTGGACCCTTTCCTGAAAAATCGTCTGTTGTTGGGTTATGGGATGGGTCTGAACTTTTTCACGATATATGATTCTTTGGTCAGGGTCGAATATAGCCGCAACAACCTCTCTGGATGGGGTGTATATTTGAGTGCATTAGTTTCGATACAATGAATATTGCGATTTATGGTCGGCTTTCCGACCGGATGGATCTTTCGGTCATTGCCAACTTCTTCAGGTTTCTGGAAAAATTAGGCATCGGATATCGCGTTCACGATTCATTTGCCCATGATTTGGCAGAGCGCATGCCGGGTTGGAAGGATTCCGTCGAACCCTTTTTGTTGGGAAGTGACAACGCGTTGACCACATTCGATTTCGCCTACAGTTTCGGTGGTGACGGGACTTTTTTGAGCACGGTGAATTTGGTGAACGGCAAAGTGCCCGTTTTGGGGGTGAATTTCGGAAGGTTGGGATTTTTGACCACCGTGATGCACCAAGACCTCGAGCAGGCCACCATTGCTCTCACCAAAGACATGTTCAGAATCGATCACCGCACGGCGCTACAGGTGGATTCGGAGCCCAAAGGATTGTTTGGAGGACAAAATTTGGGATTGAATGACTTGACCATCCACAAGACTCAGAGCAATGAGATGATCACCGTTCATACCTACATCAACGGCGAATACCTCAACTCCTATTGGGCCGATGGTCTCATCATCGCTACTCCTACGGGATCTACGGCCTATTCCTTGGCCTGCGGTGGGCCTGTGATTCACCCCGGATCCAACACTTTCGTCATCACCCCGGTGGCACCACACTCGCTCACGGTGCGTCCGATGGTAATTCCGGATGATTATGTCATTTCATTCGGCATCGAATCACGCACCGGTAAGGCCATGATTGCCTTAGATGCCAGGACGGTGGAGGTGGACAACTCAGCGGAGATTGCCGTACGGCGTGCCGACGCCCCGGTGAAATTGGTGCGCGTCCACAACAGCAACCATTTGGATAACCTCAGGAGCAGGCTCATGTGGGGGCGAGATGTTCGAAATTGAAAGCGTTACCGGTTTGCATTCTCATCAATAGGAAAATCAATTGGCTTTGGGATCAAAACTACCTTTGCTTGTCAATCCAATGGCAAAACGCGTGAGTTTCTTGCGCCAAACCGCTTGGTATTTCGTGCTGTTGGTTTGTGTTTCCATGGTCGGATGCAAACAAAAACAGTATCTGATTGGGTATTACGATTGGAATCAGTTTCAGGAGTCCTGCAAATGGGAGCATTTCACCGACGAGGGTTATTCACCTTCTTCCAAATGGTTGGACAGCCTGTCTTTGTTGAAAAACCGTAGGCCAGTGGACGTTCGGTTGTTTTTGGGGTGCTATTGCGGGGACAGCAAGAAGTGGGTGCCAAGGTTTTTTGATTTGGCCCCACAATTGCCATTGGGCAGGGTCGAAATCATCTCGGTGGACACCACAAAAAAGGATGAAATGGGGTTGGCTTCTTTGGCCAAAGTAGATAAAATTCCTACCTTTATCTTTCTCGACAACCAAGCTGAAATCGGTCGGATTGTCGAAAAGCCTAAGCACGGCAGCTTGGAAAAAAATATTTACCGCATCCTAAAAAATGATGGATAAGTTTTTTTCGGGTGTCGAAAGGGTTATATTTGTTTCGCCAAATTCTCAACCCTCTGTTCGTTTCAAGGTTCTTATAAGTTGAAAATGCGATTTGATATGAAATCTTCGAAGTATTTGATTGCCCTCGTCCTGTTGATGGCAGTGGCTTCAACTTCCTTTGCACAGCTCAGGACACGTTATTTCTACGTGGGTGTGTCCTTGGGTGCAACCAACTACAAAGGTGATCTCGACGACAACTTTGCTTTGAAATTCACCAAGCCCGGCTTGGGTTTCATGGGTGGTTACAAATTCACTCCCCACCTCTCCGCTCGTTTGGCATTCAACCAAGGTTGGATTGGCGCTTCCGATGCACAGGCTGCTCGCGACATTCCACGTCGTCGTCGTAATTTGAGCTTCCGCTCTCCTTTGACCGAAGTTTCTTTGAATTTGGTTTACGAGTTCTTCGCCAACGATCGCAAGTTCAAATACCGTCCTCAATACACACCTTATCTGTTCGGTGGTGTTGCGGTCTTTGCATTCAATCCCCAAGCCAAACTGGGCAACGATTGGTACAACCTTCAACCGCTTGGTACCGAAGGTCAATTTTTGGCCAACTGTGCCGACTGTCCTGATCCGTACAACCTCGTTCAAGTTTCTTTCCCTTTTGGTGCTGGTATCCGCTTCAAAATCGGCGACAAGATCGACTTGAATGTTGAATTGGGTCTTCGCAAAACCCTCACAGACTACTTGGATGACGTCAGCGGAAACTATGCCGATGTCGACGAGCTTCGTGAGCAGATGGGCGTTGAGGCTGCACTCTTGTCAGACCGTATCGACCGCGCCGTTTACCCACAGGGTGGAGAGTTCTGGAACGGCATCCGTGGTGACAATACCCAAGACGATTGGTACATCATCTCCCAAGTGTCTGCCACTTACATCCTTGATTGGGTGAAGTGTCCTAAATTCCGTTGATTCTTAGGGTCTTCCTTCCCTATTAGACTAATATCGGAGGCATGCAGTTTGTTCTGTGTGCCTCCGAACATTTTAGGAAAGCGGGGAATTGACCTCGCCCAAATCAACAGGAGACCAAATTTGACACCTGATTTCTTGTGGAGATTACGTAACTTTCCCTTCTGTTTTCCGGTCATGCAAAGCACCAAGGACATCATTGATTTACAGGCCCTTCCACGTCATGTCGCCATCATCATGGATGGCAATGGCAGGTGGGCCAAGCAACAAGGAAATGTTCGCATCTTTGGTCACAGACAAGCTTTGCGTGCAGTCAGGGAGGTTTTGGAGGCAGGAGTCGAGTTGGGTTTGGGATATGTGACCTTGTTCACGTTCTCCACCGAGAACTGGAAAAGACCCAAGGCGGAAGTGCGGGCACTGATGGAGTTGTTGGTGTCGAGCATCAAAAAAGAACTGCCTCTCCTGATGAAAAACAACATCCGGTTAAGGTCCATCGGAAGGCTGGAAGATTTACCATCGCGTGCACAGGCCAACCTTCAGTCCGCCATGGAAAAAACGGCATCCAATACGGGTCTCGTGCTAACCTTGGCGTTGAGTTACGGTGGCCGCGCCGATATTTTACAATCTGTCAATGCCATGATTGTAAAGGCTCAAAACGGTTTGTTGGAAGGACCTGTCACCGAGTCCATGCTTCGTGGTCACATGAGTACCCACTATCTGCCGGACCCTGAGCTCATGATTCGCACTTCCGGGGAGTTCAGGATTTCGAACTTCCTGCTGTGGGAGCTCGCCTATGCGGAAATCCACATAACACCCAAGTTTTGGCCTGATTTTTCAAGCGAGGATTTCTACTCCGCCATCGTGGATTATCAGCGCCGTGAGCGACGTTTTGGAATGACAAGTGAACAATTGCCCAAAGTATGACCCGTAACCTGATTCTGGCTGTTTGGATGGTTTTTGCATCGGCTTCGGGGCTTTTTGCACAATTCGAGGTGAGCTACGAAGAACCTCGCTCCTTCAACATAGGTGGTTTTGACGTGGAAGGTTGCGTCTACACCTCCAAAAACTCAGTCATTGTGTCTTCTGGTCTCCGGATTGGGGACAGAGTCACTGTGCCGGGTCCTCAATTGGCTGATGCCATGAAAAAGCTCTGGGATCAGGGGACATTTGCGGACATCACGCTCTCTGTGGACCGCATTGTGGATGAGAACATCTTCCTCAAAATCGTAGTGGAAGAGCGTCCCCGATTGGAGTCGTTTTCATTCTCCGGAATCACCAAAGGTCAGGCCGATGAACTGAGGGAAAAATTGAGGTTTGTACGAGGCTCCATGTGGACCCCGGAAAAGCAACAACGCGCTGAGCGTACCATCCGCAATTACATGATGGAAAAGGGCTTTTACAATACCCAGGTCGTGTTTCAGCAATTGCCCGACTCGGCTGGCAACTTGACGCCCAACTTCAGATTTGCCATCAACAAAGGAGAAAAAATGAAAATTGGTTCCATCAAAATTGATGGCAACCAAGACTTCAGTGATTTACGACTTCAGCGAAAAATGAAAGCCGTCAAAGAATACCGTTGGTGGCGTTTTTGGGGCGGGGCCAAATATCTGCAGAAGAAGTACGATGAAGCCAAAGACAACCTCATCGCCTTTTATCGCCAAAACGGTTACCGCGATGCAGAGATTGCATTTGACACGGTCTACATGGCCGACACCAAGTTTTTGGACATTGACCTCCAGGTTTTTGAAGGCAGCCAATTCTTCATCCGCAACATTGAGTTTGTTGGCAACTACAAGTATTCGGCCGATTCTTTGCGCCGGGTGTTGGGGGTGGAACGTGGTGATGTGTACGACTCCGACCTGTTGGACAGAAGGTTGCATGGCGACGGCAGTGGAAGGGATATCAGCGGAATGTACTTGGATGATGGTTACCTGTTTTTCAATGTGGACCCAGTAGAAGTGGCCGTCAGCAATGATTCGGTCGATCTTGAAATCCGGATGTTTGAAGGCCCTCAAGCCACCATCAGTGGAATTTCGGTGGAAGGGAATACCAAAACCAGTGACTTTGTAATTCTTCGGGAAGTCAGGACCTTGCCGGGGCAGAAATTCAGTCGTACGGACCTGATTCGTTCGCAGCGTGAAATTTTGAATTTGGGGTACTTCAATCAGGAGACCATGCAGGTTTTGCCTATGCCCGATCCCGTCAAAGGCACTGTGGACATCAAATACGTGGTGGAAGAAAAGCCCAGCGACCAGTTGCAGGTCCAAGGTGGTTATGGTGGTCGTATCCGCGACCAAGCTGGCAACACCATCGGCGGCGGATTGGTGGCTACCTTGCAGCTTGGTTTCAATAACTTCTCCACCCGACGCTTCTTCGACAAAAAGGCCTGGACTCCCATTCCGTCAGGAGATGGTCAAAAGTTAAACATTGCCGTGCAATTGAACGGTGTGGGTTGGCAGAACTACAGCATTTCATTTTTGGAGCCTTGGTTGGGAGGGAAAAAACCAAACTCTTTGGGTGCAAGTGTCTTTTACACGGTCAACCAAACACCCACCACCGGTTTCAAAATGCAGACAGTAGGTGGAGGCTTGGATTACAGCATGCGGATGAAGTGGCCCGACGACTTCTTCAGGGCTTTCGCATCCCTGAACTACAAATACTACGACATCAAAAACGGCTCCTCCGCATTCTCATCTTTTGGATTCGGAGATGCCTACATCAACAATTTCTCCGCACGATTGGCCATTGACCGGACCAGCATTGATGCCCCCATTTATCCAAGGAGTGGCTCAACTTTCAATTTTTCGGTCGAGGGAACGCCGCCCTACAGCCTTTTCAGAAAAGATGTTGATTATACAACTTTGGAACAGGCCGAGAAATTCAAATTCTTGGAGTATCACAAGTGGAGATTCAGCAGCACTTGGTACTATCAAATCGCTAAAAATCTGGTCATCAAGCCCAAGATTCAGTACGGCTTTTTGGGTACCTACAACCCTGATTATGGCATTTCTCCGTTCGAAAGATTCTATTTGGGCGGAAGTGGTTTGGGTACCTTCAACTTCTATGGTTGGGAGTATGTGGGCTTGCGTGGCTATCCAGATAACCAAATTGGTCCAAGGGCAGAAGGGGGAAGCCCCACCTCCCAAACGCTGGGTGGAAATATTTATAACAAGTACACCATGGAACTGCGTTATCCGATTACGCTCAATCAATCTGCCCCAATCTGGGTGGTTGGATTTGCAGAAGCCGGAAATGCATGGCTTGGATTCGATAAATTCAATCCCTTTGACCTGAAAAGAAGTGCTGGCGTAGGCATCCGGGTGATGTTGCCCATGGTGGGACTTTTGGGAGTGGATTGGGGATACGGATTCGATCCTGTGGCTCCTGGTCTCAGCAGGAATGGTAGCCAGTTCACTTTCTTAATAGGTCAAGAACTATAATTGAATCATGAAACAAATCATCCTAACCATCGCTTTGTTTTTGGGCTTGTTTCAGGGTCTTTGGGCCCAAAAGCTCGGGTATGTGGACACCCAATTCATTTTGGGTAAAATGCCAGAATACCAAACCGTTCAGTCGGAAATCGACGCCCTCAGCCAGAAGTGGCAAAAAGAGCTCGAAGAAATGCATGCCGAAATCGAGAAAATGTATGACAATTACAGGGCAGAAGAGGTGTTGCTCACAGATGATGTGAAAAAATTGCGTCAAGAGGATATCTTCGAAGCGGAACGGAAAGCTAAGGAGTACAAGAAATTGAAGTTTGGGTACGACGGGGAGTTGTTCAAGGCCCAAGACGAAAAATTGAAACCCATTCAGGACAAAGTATTTGATGCAGTTGAGGCCGTGGCCAAGGAGCGGAAACTTGACATGATTTTTGACAAGTCAGCAAATGCAGGTCTTTTGTTCACCAATGCTGCTTTTGATCGCACAGACGATGTTTTGGTGAAATTGGGAGTCAAACGCTGAGCAATCAGGCATGGTATTTGCCCGTTGGGTAAGAGAAGACTCCACGAAATGCGTTCAGGATGCAGTCCCTAGGCTTGAGTGGTAGCTCGTTTTGTTTAAATTTGGCACTCTAATCCAAGAATATGAAAATCAAATTGGTGTTGGCGTTGTTGTTCGCCATCGGAATTCAGACCGCCGCCATGGCGCAAGTCAAAATCGGCTACACAAACGTTGAGGCGATCATTGCCAACATGCCGGACTCCAAAAATGTCCAAAAGCAGTTGGAGACCTATGAAAAGAAGCTTTCAGCCAATCTCAAAATCAAGGACGATTACGTCAAGCAAAAATATCAGGAGTACATGGACTTGCGTGAGCGTGGGACCATGGCCGCAGACGAACAACAGCGTCGCGAGGCTGAATTGCTGAAACTGGATGAAGAGGTTCAGAAAATGGCTGCAGATGCGGAGGAAAGTCTGCTCACCAAACAAATGGAATTGATGGAACCGGTTTTAGAAAAGGTTCAAAACGCCATCAACGCTGTGGCCAAAGCACAAGGATTTACCTACATCCTCAACCAAACCACGAGCGCTGGGGTATCCACCATCTTGTATGGTCCGGAGGAAAACGACATTACAAAGGCCGTTTTTGCCAACATGGGAGTCCCTTTCCCCACCTCCGCTTCCACAGGGGGCAAATAATCCACCACCACCCTACCTGCTCGAAGTATGAAGCGCATCCTAATCCTGATACCCGCCATCTTGTTGTCCGGGCTTTTACTCCAAGCTCAAACCAAGGTCGGTTGGACCAATGTGGAGCTCATCATGACCTACATGCCCCAAACCAAGGCAATCGAAAAAGAACTTGAAGGTTTGGAGAAAAAACTTGGTGAACAATTGGAGGTCAAACAGCGGTATTACCAGCAAAAAATGTTGGAATACATGGAAGCCAAGGAAAAGGGCATCATCACCCCTGAACTCGACGCTGTGGCCATCAAAGAGCTGGGTAAATTGGAAGCCGAGGTACAGAATGGTTTGAAGCTGGCACAGGAAGCCTTGATGAAAAAAAGGATGAGCATGCTTCAACCGCTTCAAACTGCCATTCAGGCTGCAATTGATGCCGTCGCCAAAGAAGGTGGCTACACCTATATACTCAACAATTCCGTCGGAGCGGGCGTCCCAAGCATCCTGTATGGTCAAGAAAGTGAGGACATCACAATCAAGATTGCCAAAAAACTGGGTATCCAGGTCAATACAGATTGATTCTTTTGCCCTTTTTGACCGCCACATTCATGGGTTTCACTATGGATGTGGCGGTTTGTTTTTCGGCGATGGAAAGACGGCCCCTCCTTGCTAACTTTACAGCATGGACCCTTATGCTCCGATAGGAATTTTTGATTCAGGATTAGGTGGATTGGTGATGACCAAAGCCTTTCGCAAAGCCATTCCTGATGCCGATTTCCTCTATTTGGGAGACACACTGCACGTGCCTTACGGTCCCAGGTCGGCAGAGGCCATCTATGGGTTTACCCAACAGGCGGTTGAATATCTGTTTGGGAGGGGTTGTCCGTTGGTGATCATCGCCTGCAACACCGCCTCTGCCAACGCCCTCCGAAGGTTGCAACAAACCTACCTACCGACAGCCTATCCCGATAGGCGGGTGTTGGGGGTGATTGTACCTACCATTGAAGCTGCCGTTGCGTCCGGCCACGACAACATCGGTTTGATAGGAACAGCTTTCACGATTAAGTCGGGGACCTATGAGGATGAATTGCACAAGTTGAACCCAAACATTCAACTCCATGCAAAGGCGACTCCCCTGCTTGTTCCATTGGCCGAAAACAACGGAATCCAATATGCTGAGCCAGTGCTCAGGGATTATCTCGAACCCTTGGTGGATGCCGGAATCGACACGCTGATTTTAGGTTGCACCCATTATCCCCTGTTTTTGGAGGCAATCCGCAGTATTTTGCCGCCCCATGTCAGCATCATTGCCCAGAACGAGGTCGTACCCCCCAAGTTGGTGGACTATTTAAGACGACATCCGGAAATCAAGGACAGGGTTTCAAAAAAGGGCACCCTGAAAGCTCTTCTCACGGATGTGACCTCCACATACCAAAATACCGGAGAGGCCCTTTTGGGTGAGGTGATGGTGTTCGAAAAAGTCGAGTTGGAGTAATCCCCCCTAGCCCCCAAGCCAATTCCATGCTGTTGTTTGCCGAGTATTTTTCCGACTTTTGGCAAGGCACCTAGGTTTTCGAACCATCTAGCCTAGACTTGGTTATCTGAACGTCTCATGGCAGACCGAATTGTTACCTGAAATCATCCATATCGCCATTGCCCTCGGAGCCGTTGCGTTGTACGCCCTCGGAGCGGTATACGCGGAGCGGAAGGTTTCAGCCTACATACAGGACAGGGTTGGTCCATTGGAAGTGGGTCCCCGTGGTTTACTTCAGACCTTGGCCGATATTGTGAAATTGGTTTTGAAGGAAGACATTCAGCCTACTGCAGCAGACAAATGGCTTTTTAGGTTGGCACCCGTTGTGATATTCGTTTCGGTTTTTGCAGGTTATGCAGCACTTCCGGTCGGTCCAGGTGCCGTTGGCGCTGCTCTGAACGTCGGGTTGTTGTTCGTGATGGCAATCGTGTCCATCGATGTCATCGGATTGTTGATGGCAGGTTGGGGAAGCAACAACAAATATGCCTATTTGGGCTCGCTGCGGTCCGTTTCCCAAATCATTTCTTATGAAATTCCTGCAGCAATTGCCTTGATGGCGGCGGTGCTGATGTTCGGTACTTTGAATCTGCACGATCTTTCCATCCAACAAGGGTTGCATGCAGAGAGTCCGGTTTACTTTTTGGGAGTTTGGGACGTGAGCCAAATCGGGGGAATCCTGAGTTGGGCTATTTTTAGGTATCCTCATCTCATACTTGCGTATCTGATTTATTTCATTGCCTCGCTCGCTGAGTGCAACCGAGCCCCTTTCGACCTTCCGGAGGCAGAATCCGAGTTGGTTTCGGGATTTCACGTCGAATATTCGGGCTTCAGGTTCGCTGTGGTGTTTTTGGCTGAATATGCCAACATGTTTTTGGTGGGTGTGATTGCATCCGTTGTTTTTTTGGGAGGCTGGAATTCGCCTCTTCCTAATTTAGTGGCGATTGAACCCGCTCAGGTGCAGAGTATGGGATTTTGGGATTTGCTGAAAAACCTTCAATTCGGTTACTTGACAACCGGAATAACAGAGGTTTCCATGGCCATTTGGGGCGCTTTTTGGGTGTTGCTCAAAGGGTTTGGAGCTGTTTTCGTTCAAATGTGGATTCGTTGGACCGTCCCGCGCGTTCGGGTCGACCAATTGTTGAAATTGAGTTGGAAGAAGCTGACTCCTGCAGCTTTTTTACTTTTGTTGGTGTCTGCAATCTGGAAATTGGCGGAGGTGTACGCGCACACATGACAAATAGGGTTGGATATATCAAAGAGATAAGAAAGTCCCTCCAAACGGCGTGGAAGGGGTTGACTTTGACTTGGAGCCACTTCAGGCGAGGCAAGCACAAGCAACAAGTTTTGGGCATCGATCAGCCTGGGTATTTCGAACAGGCAGCTGGTCCGGTGACGGTTTTGTATCCTGCAGAAAAAGTGCCGGTGCCAGACAATGGCCGCTATCGCCTTCACATGGAAACCGATGACTGCATCGGGTGCGACAAATGTGCCAGGATTTGTCCGGTTGATTGCATCACCATCGAAACCTTCAAAGCTGATGGTGATTTGGGTAAAACCTCCGATGGTACGGTCAAACGATTGCACCTGCCGGTGTTTGACATCGACATGGCCAAATGCATGTATTGTGGGCTTTGCACCACGGTCTGCCCCACGGAATGTCTGACCATGACCAAGGTGTACGATTTCAGTGAATATGACCGAGATAACTTTGTTTACCATTTCGGCGCCTATTCTCCGGAAGAGGAAGTCCGAATCCGTGCTGAGGTGGATCTGGCCAAAAACTTGAAAACTGCCCAAACCGAGCCCGCGCCAGAAGCCGAGCCCGAAGTTCCGGTCCGTAGACGTCCCGTGATGCGAAAGCCGGCCGAAGAAGAAACTTCCGCCGTGCCTCCAACTCCGGAGTCCGACGCATTGGAAAAACCCAAGACCTTCCGACCCAGGCCCCTGATGAAGCAAACCCAAGCATCTGAATCCCCATCGGAGCCCCCCTCCTTGCAGGAGTCCAAACCTGAGCCCCCGGTGGAAGATAAACCTGCAACCCCGAGACCAAGGCCGGTATTCAAGCGTCCTACACCCGATTCCACCCCTGAATCATGACCGCCACCGATGTCATATTTTTCCTGTTTGCAGGAATCACGGCCATATCGGGAATCTTGTTGGCATTCACCCGCAACTTGGTTCATGGTGCTTTTGTGCTTTTTGCGGTTTTGTTCGGTGTGGCTGGATTGTTTGTTTTTGCAGGAGGCGAATTTTTGTCCATGGTCCAAATCATCCTGTACGTGGGTGGAATTTTGGTGTTGCTGATGTTTGGCATCATGCTCACCCAAAAAATGAAAGAGTTGGAGCCCCGCACCGGAATCGTCAACATATTGGTGGGCTCATTGTTGGCTCTTGCCATGTTCGGCTTCCTGCTGGCCATGGTTTTTAGTTTTGATGTCCCTGCGTTTGCGCCATCGACCGGGGATGATGTGAAGGCCATTGGCTTGGCCACACTGACCGATTATTTGTTGCCATTCGAATTGGTTTCAATCTTGTTATTGGCCGTATTGATCGGTGCTGCCTACATGGCGAGGCGTCAAAGCCAAATTCCGAAGGGAGGGGCTCAATGACAGCTGTTCATGTCTACCTGTCCTTGGCAGCCTTCCTGTTTTGTTTGGGCGTTTTCATGGTGGTCACGCGTCGGAATGGCATCATGGCCTTGATGGGTATCGAACTCATGATGAACGCCGCTAATCTCAACTTCGTAGCCTTTTCTACTGTTTTTCCTGAGAAAGCTTCCGGACACATGGCTGTTCTGTTCATTTTGGTGGTTGCAGCTTGTGAAGTGGCGGTTGCTTTGGCCATTTTGTTGAATGCCTATAAGTTGTTCAAAACCGTGGAAATGGACGAAATCAATGAAATGCGTTCATGATGCCGGAGGGTTCCCATATGACTTCAGGCATGCAGGCACTTTTGCTCTCCATGGGCATTTACGTCTTGGGTTTTGTCATCCAGATATTGTTTGGCCGCCTTTTGGGTGCTTGGAAAAGTACATTGGCCATCACCTTGTCAGTAGCTTCGGGGTCTTTGTTGTGTGTGGCGTGGCTTGGGTTGGAAACGGAAGGCTTCCTTCGCTGGGAGTGGTTGCAATGGGGCGGTAACTCCTTGGACTTAGGGCTTCGGTTGGATGCGATGGCCATGCGGATGTCTGCACTTGTGGGGTTCGTGACCATTTTGGTCCACCTTTATTCTTCGGCCTACTTGCACCATGAGCGTAACATGGCCAAATATTGGGGATTCCTTTCACTGTTTGCTTTTGCAATGTTGTTGGTTGTTGCAGCGGCCGATTTGATGCTCACTTTCATTGGGTGGGAGTTGATGGGGTTGTCTTCCTACTTTTTAATTGGTTTCTACAACGTTAAGGAAGATGCAGCTACAGGAAGCCAAAAGGCTTTCATCATCAACCGCATGGGTGATTTGGGCTTCATGCTGGCCATGATGGCGCTGTTTGCTGGAAGTGGTTCTTTGTGGTTGGACCCGTCTTCCTTTGAGGACCTGACTGGTTCAACTCAATCCCTCTTGGGCTTTGGGTTGATGTTGGCTGCGTTCGGCAAATCCGCCCAATTTCCACTCCAAACTTGGTTGCCGGCGGCTATGGCTGGTCCTACACCCGTTTCTAGCCTCATCCACGCAGCAACCATGGTGGCTGCCGGAGTTTATTTGTTGGTGCGGTATGCAGCTTTCATGTTGCCAATTCATTTGGATGTTTTGACGGTTGTGGGAGCGATGACGGCATTGGCGGCAGCAATTTCAGCCTGGGGTCAGCAGGACATCAAGCGGGTACTAGCCTATTCCACCATCTCACAATTGGGCCTCATGTTGGTAGGGGTCGGGACCGGATCGGGTGATTTTGCCATGTTTCATTTGTTCACCCATGCCATTTTCAAATGCGGTTTGTTTTTGAGCGCCGGTGCTGTAATTCATGCCCTACATGATGCCTACCATTCCAAGGGATTGCACCTCGACGCACAAGACATGCGGCACATGGGAGGCCTTTGGAAATCCATGCCAATCGTTACAGTTTGTTTTTGCATTTTCTCCGCTGCCTTGGCTGGAGTTCCTCTTTTTTCTGGCTTCCTCAGCAAAGATGGAATCCTGTGGTCGTCTTGTCATTGGGCACAAACCCAGGGTGGCTGGAGGTGGTTGATTCCTGTATCGGGAATTGCAGGCATCGCCATCACCGCCTTGTATTTGGGTCGCATGGGAGCCTTGGTGTTTTTCGGGAACAATCGTTCTTCCTCCAATCACCAACCTGAAAACGGGCTGGTTGTTCCCCGGACAACCTGGAGGATGCTTGTTCCGTTGGTCGTTTTGGCAGGGATGAGCCTGTGGGTATTTTGGTCCCCTTTGAATCCCTTCCATGCCCCCGAAAACTTGATCAGTGGTCATGTAAGCACCCCCGTTTGGTTTCCCGTTGCCATCGGCTCGTTAGGAATCCTTGGGTTGGTTGTAGGTTATCTCCTGCATCGAAATGGTTGGACGGGTTCCTGGGGCAAGGCAGGGCTGCAGGGATGGATACAGTCCCACTTCCATTGGGATGAGTTTTTGGAACAAATTGGGACGAAAGCGGTGCTCCCTTTGGGTAGAATCTTGGCTTGGTGGGACGCTCGCATCGTGGATGGCTTGGTGAACCTCATCGGGGATGTGGTGGTCAGCAACAATCGGAGGAATACCTTGGCCTCCATGGGTGATTGGATGGACCGCAACCTGATTGACCGAACCGTTTCCGGCGTGGCTGATGGCGCCGCTGGATTGGGGAATAAGCTTCGAAACCTGCAAGGTGGAAAAATACAACGCTATTTGGGCATCGCATTGGGGTTGTTTTTGGTGTTGATGCTATTGTTGGTTTATTTGGTGATGACCTCATGACTCCTTGGCTGACCATATTGTTGACATTGCCTGCTGCGGGATTGCTGCTCACCATGTTGCTGCCTGCCGGGTCCAATCAATTGCTGAAAAGGGTATCCTTGGGGACGACCTTGCTTCAATTGTTGGTTGGTTTTGGATTGCTTCTGCCTGCATACCTGCAAAAATTGCCCGACAATCAAGGATTTGCCCTACATGAAAAATGGCAATGGATTCGATTGGACATGGGCACTGCCGGCTTCCTAAACATCGAATATCATTTGGGCTTGGACGGAATGGGAATCCTGATGGTTCTCCTTACCTGTATGGTCATGCCCTTAGTGGTCTTGTCTTCATGGAACAATCAACACCGCAACAAACTTTATTTCGTGTTGCTCCAGCTGTTGAATCTCTCGATTTTGGGTTGTTTCATGTCCTTGGACTTTTTCCTTTTCTACTTGTTTTTTGAGTTCATGTTGCTCCCAATGTTTTTCCTCATCGGTCTCTGGGGTGGTGAGAAAAGGGAATATGCGGCCATCAAATTTTTCCTGTACACCCTGTTTGGTTCGGTTTTCATGCTCTTGGTCATGGCGGGCCTGGGGTTCAGTTTCATCGACCCGGATTTGACGGCTTCATTGGGAAGAACGGTGCATACCTTGGACTTTCTTCACATGTCGGGCTTGGCGGATGGTACTTACCCCAATTTGGTCGCGGGGTCCGTTTTCAGTCATGGTTATTCCCTGTTCGGATTGGATGCACGAGCCTTGGCATTTTGGGTGTTGTTGATTGGGTTTGCGATCAAACTTCCTTCTGTGCCCTTCCATACATGGCTTCCCGATGCACACGTTCAGGCTAGCACTCCCATTTCGGTGATTTTGGCGGCCTTGCTCCTGAAGGTTGGTGGGTATGGAATCCTCAGGATTGCGTTTGGGATTTTCCCCGAGGCGGCACTTTCGTCCGCAACTTGGGTAGCAGGCTTGGGAATGATCAGCATCCTGTATGGTGCCTTGGTGGCGATGTCCCAACGAGATTTGAAATCCCTCATTGCGTATTCATCGGTATCCCACATGGGTTTTGTTTTATTGGGATTGGCCAGCTTTCAGGCCGTGGGTATCAGTGGTGCCGTCCTGCAAATGTTCAACCATGGCGTGATTTCTTCTGCCTTGTTTTTGTTGGCGGGTGTATTGTCAGACCGCACCCATGACCGAACCCTGTCCAACTACCGGGGATTGTGGATGAAAATGCCGGTATACTCCGCCTTCGTATTGGTGGCCTTTTTTGCCTCCATGGGTCTTCCCGGACTGAATGGATTTGTTTCCGAAATGATGGTCTTCATGGGGGCATTTGGATCTACCGAAGGTTATGTGAGTGTATTTGCGGCTATTTCTGTGATTGGGATTGTTTTGGCTGCTGTCTATTACCTCCGCACGTTTCGCCAGATGTTCATGGGTGAGTTTTCCTATTTGGGAACGGGCGATTCCGGTTCCTTGCAAGATTTGGATGGCAGGGAAAAGACCCTGTTGGTACCCTTGGCGGTCCTTATGGTGTTGTTGGGTATTTTCCCTTCACTAGCCACTTCCTTATTCGACCAGTCATTGTCTGAATATGTTTCCAATTTGATTCAGGTGGCCAAGCCATGAGTCCAACCAACCCATACGATGTGCAAGCCATGTTGGATTCCATTCCGGCGGGGCTTGGAAAGCTGATTCCGGAGGGTATTTTGATCTTGACTTTCCTGGTGGCCATCATTTTTGAAATTTTTCCAGGTAGGCGGTTTTCCAAGGTTCTGCCTTTTTGGGCCATGACGGGTTTGGTCGGAGCTGCGGTTGTTCAGTTTTATCTATTGGTGGTAGGGTTCCCACCCCAAAAGATTGCCATGGATATGTTATGGGTGGATCGGATGTCCGGGGTGGTGAAACTGTTGGTGTTTGTACCCGCCTTCATCAGCATGGCTACCTTCCATCAGTCCGAAACCAAGTCGGTCCATACTTCGGATGGCAAAGGCACCTATTTCCTGCTGATGATCGCCTTGGCAATAGGTTTGTCTTTTTTGACAATGGCCAATCATTTGATGATGGTGTTCCTCGCCTTGGAAATGGCCTCGCTTCCAGCCTATGTACTTACAGCCTACTCGCGCGAAAACAAAAAAGGGACCGAATCAGGCCTCAAATATGTGATTTTTGGATGCTTTTCATCGGGCATCATGGCTTATGGCATTTCGTGGATTTTCGGTTTGGCAGGATCTTTGGACCCAACAACGGCGGACTTCGCAGCTCAGCTTCAAGTTCATCCTATTTGGATGCAAGGTGTGGCTTGGTTGCTTGTTTTTGTGGGGCTGGCGTTCAAAGTAGGTTTGTTCCCTTTTCACTTTTGGGTTCCGGATGTGTATGAGGGAGCGCCTTTCCCGGTGGCATCTTTTTTTTCCGTGGGTCCCAAGGTCGCTGTTTTTGTTGTTTTGCTACGCCTCACAGCATGCCTTCACTTAGGATTCTCCCCCGGATTGGAATCGCTTTTGTTGGCGGGGTTTTCGGCCATGGCTTTGGGAAGCATTTTGCTGGGCAATCTCAGTGCCATGTTCCAAACGAATGTCAGGCGGATGCTCGCCTTCTCCTCCATTGCCCATTCCGGCTATTTGATGGTGGGCATTTGCACCTTTTCCGTTCAGGGCGGAGCATCTGTGTTGTTTTACCTCACCATTTATACCCTGATGACCTATGGTGCGTTCATGGCTTCCGGTTGGTTGGAAGAGCGTAAACACTCTCAAACCTTGGATGATTTGAAAGGCCTTTCAAGTCGCGCTCCTGCATTGGCTGTGATTTGGATTGTCTTGTGGGTATCCTTATCTGGTCTGCCGCCCACAGCTGGATTCATTGCCAAACTTGAGATTTTCTTGGCTGCAACACAGTCCTATCAAGGTGCGGGGAATCTTGTCCTCTTGGTATTGCTCATCGCAGTGGTGTTGAATACGGTCTTGGCGCTCTTTTATTACCTGCGTCCACCTGCCATGATGTTATTTGGCCAGCCTAAGATTTCTTCGCCCATTGCATTACATGGTTTCCAAGGATTTGTCTTGGTTTTTTTGGCTGTCATTGTGCTTATATTGGGCATTTTTGCCTTCGATGCATTAAGTGATTTCATGCTGAAAGTTGTCGATGAATTCCATTCGGGTGTAAGATTTTAGCGTTATTTTCGTACCCTTCAGTAAAAGCAATCCCTCCATGAACCTGCTTTGGGCAAAAAGACACCTTGCAATCGCCATTTTCATGGCTTGCGCGCTGTTTGCTTGCCAAAAGCCGAAGAAACTCAAAGAGGGAAAACCAGAATCCGCCCAAAATTCAAGTGAACTTGAAACGCCTACCAGTGGTCATATCCGGTTGGGAATCGACGAGAGCATGGCCCCCGTGCTCGAGCAATTGGTCACCGCTTTCATGAACGCCTACCCCGATGCAAAGGTGGATGTTTGGGTCAAGCCAGAAGGTGCACTGATCCGGGATTTGATGGCTGACAGCATTCGGATGGTTTTGATTGGCCGCGATTGGGCGGACAATGAAAAAAAGCATTTGGCGAAGTCCGATATCACGCCCAAAATGGACCAGTTGGGCACCGATGCCGTGGCCATGATCATCCACAAAGACAATCCTGTAGAGCATGTGACCTTTGCCCAGCTTCAAGATATCGTACGTGGGAAAATCACCGATTGGTCTCAAATCTCACCCAAAGGCACCGGCCAACTTAACTTGGTTTTTGACCACCCTGAAAGTGGCATCATCCGATATTTAGAAAACCATGTGGACGGGTCTGGGAAGTCTCTTCCCGCTGAAGCCTCCCATGCCTATGCGGCAGGAAACCACAGGAAGCTGTTTGAATATGTTTCAACCTCCAAGGGAGCATTGGGATTTGTGGGCTCACCTTGGCTCTCTGACGAAGACGACCCCGAAGTAAGGGCGCGTTTCGAAAAAATAAAATATCTCCGAATCGTTTCCCCAGACTCGGCAGACCTTCCTGGTGTGCCTGTAGGCCCCTTTCCGAATGAAATAGCCCTGCACCAGTACCCACTCAATCGGGGAATTTATGCACTCAGTCGGGAACACTTCACTGGTTTAGGCACGGGGTTTGTAGTGTATGCTGCAAGCGAGGTCGGTCAACGCATTTTGTTGAAGGCCGGTCTCCTCCCGGAGTTCATGCCACCTAGATTCGTGGTGTTCACTGGAAAAGAAGTTGATCAGAAGAAATAAAGCATAGGACAAATGAAAAACATGTTCAATTTGAAACACTCCAAGCTGATGCAAACTTTGTTTGCAGGACTGTTTGTTGGCTTGTTGGGCGGACAACTTAGGGCGCAAACCCCCGAGTTGAATGAAGCCAGGCGGCTCATTGAAAACGAACAATATGCCCAAGCAATTTCCAAGCTCACCACCTATTTGGGTGCCAATCCGAAAGATGAGCGTGCCGATTACCTGATGGGTCGTGCCTATTTCTTGCAGGAGAAATACAACGAGGCAGGTTCATGGTTTTCCAAAGGCATGGGTCATAGTGCCCGCTATCCGATGAATTTCATTGGGGCAGGTGCGGTTGAGGCCAAAAGGGATAATTTCGACGGAGCCAAGATCAAATTGGTGGAAGCAGAATCCCTCAACAAGGACAATGACCCGGCCGTGCTGATTGGAATTGCTGAAGCCTACATGGGGTATGAAGGTAAAGACCGCAAGCGCCTGATGGAGTATTTGGCGTTGGCCGAGGTGCCCCTTTATCGTGCGCAGAAATTGGCCCCTACCGATGCGAGGTCCTTCGTAATGATGGGCCGCTTGTATGGGCTTCAAAACGTTGACGACTTGGAGCAAAGTTCCTATGAAAACGCCATCCAGCGTGACGCCAAACAAATCGAAGCGTTTCAACGTTTGGGTCAGCTTTACAAGAAGCAAAAGAAATACACGGAAGCAGCCGACATGTTCCAAAAGGCTTTGGCTTTGAACGCCAGCTATGCCCCGGCTTTGAGAGAAATGTCCGAAATGTGGTTCATGGCCAAACAGTACGACAAGGCCAAAGAATACATGGATAAATATTTGTCCATCATGGGCAACGACAAATCTGCGAAGATGCGTAGCTGCCAATTCAAATATGCAGGTGAACAATACGATGACGCCATCGCTTGCATGGAGGCCATGTTGCAAGACACCAATTCATTTTTGCTCAAGCGCCTGTTGGGCTATGCCTATGTGAAGAAAAGCGCTCCAGACGCTGACAAAGCATTGGGTTATTTGGACCAATACTTCAAAGAGGCCCCACCAAAAGCATTGTTGGTTTCCGATTTTGAAATGCAAGGCAAGGCTTACAACCTCAAGGGTATGATCGCTGAGGCGGTGGCTTGCTATGAAAAAGCCATGGCGTTTTCTGCAGAATCCGGAGAGCCTCGTCCTGAATTGTTGTTGGGTATTGCCGACCTTTACAAGGACAAAAAGGATTGGACCAACCGTGCACTTTATATTGAAAAGTTCCTGAGTGGTGAAACCAATTACAACCTCAAAGAGAACTACAATTTGGGCTGGAGTTATTTCTACTCACAGAACTTTGCCAAGGCCGACAGCGTGTTCAGGGTCATGACCGAGAAAAAGCCGGAAGTCATCGTGGGCCATGCTTGGAGGGCCAAGGCCTGTGCACAGCTTGACCCCAAATCCGAATTGGGTTTAGCCAAACCCCACTATGAAAAAGTGCGTGAGCTGATTGGGACGGACGAAACCAAAAAGGCCAACAACAAAGCGGACTATGAAAGCAGCCTCCGTTATTTGGGTTACTACCACACCGCCATTCAAAAGAATTGTGAGATTGCCGTACCGATTTGGAATGAATTGTTGGTTTTGAAGCCTGAAGATCCAGCCGGATTGGAAGGGTTGAAATTCTGTACCAAGTAACGCTTCGACTATCAAAAAAGCCCCATCTTAAAAACGGATGGGGCTTTTTCATTTCATTATTGACCAATCAACTGATTGAATCGCGCACACGCTTGGTATAGGCCCTCAAGGCCTCCATGAATTCAATGTTATTGCTTTCCATTTGTTGTTTTACCCAAATGGCTGCCATGATGTGGGTCAACTGCTCTCCTTCGTCGCTTCCTTCCACTTCAATGCCCAAGGGCTCACCTTCCAACAGGGTTGCTTCGGCATTTTGCAAAGTGGTGACCTCATAGGCCTCCACCAATTTTTTAATTGCTGGGATTTTCATGGTAGACTCGGGGTTAGAGCAAACTGTCAACCATGGCCACGACGGTCTCTTCTTTGGCGGTGAAATCTCCCTTCACCAATTGACCGCCTTTGAAAACAGCAAAAAATGGCAAGTTGTCGACACCGGCCAATTTACGGGCTTCAGGATTTTCTTCGGCATTTACATCCAAGAACAAGATGCCTGCATATTTCTCATCGTCTGAGATGCGCCTGAATTTGGGTGCGAATAACTTACAAGCCCCACACCAATCCGCGAAATACTTAACGACTACTTTGTCGTGGCTAGCAATAAGCTGATTGAAATCTTGATCTGTACTGATGGCAACGCTCATGTTCTTGTGAATTTAAATCACTCCAAATAACGGCAAGTCGGACCAATTGTTTGATGACATTGGTCATCTCATACCGACTGAAGCAAAGTCAGGTTTTGGAGCATGTCTGCCGTCATCCCGTCCAAGTCGTATTCTGCTTCCCAATCCCAGTCCTCGGTAGCCTTGCTGTCGTCGATGCTGGCCGGCCAAGAATTGGCAATTTGTTGGCGGAGCGGATCTGGGTTGTAGGAGATTTCAAAGCTTGGTATATGGCGCTTGATGCTCTCTGCTATTTGTGCGGGATTGAAACTGATGCCTCCCAAATTGTAGCTGGTCCGTATCGAGATGCGTTCTGCCGGGGCGTCCATCAATGAAAGCGTGGCTCGGATGGCATCGGGCATGTACATCATCGGCAGTGCGTTTTCTGGGCCCAAAAAGCACGAAAATTGTTGGGTCTGCAGCGCTTTGTGGTAAATGTCCACAGCATAATCCGTTGTGCCACCGCCGGGCAAAGATTTGTAACCAATCAACCCGGGGTACCGGATGGACCGCACATCAACTCCATATTTTTGGTGGTAATAGGAGCACCAAAGCTCTCCTGCCAATTTGGAAATGCCATACACCGTATTGGGAGCCATGACAGTTTCTTGTGGGGTGTTGTGGCGGGGTGTGGTCGGGCCAAAAACGGCTATCGAGCTGGGCCAAAACAGCTTTTTGACTCCCAAGTCTTTGCAGGCGTCCAAAACATACAAAAGGCCGTTCATGTTGAGCTCCCAAGCGAAGGCAGGGTTGGATTCTCCTGTGGCGGACAGAACTGCCGCCAAGTGGTAGATATCCGTGATGCCATGCCGCCGGATGATGTCATAAACCGCCTCTCGGTTCATGACGTCTAGTTTTTCAAAAGGACCCAAGCCCATCAAGGAAGGCACATCACGGATGTCTGTAGCCACTACTTGGTTGGGATTGTAGCGTTTCCGGAGTGTTTCGGTCAGTTCCAACCCAATTTGCCCCCCGGCACCGATTACCAATATTTTCTTGTTTCCCTCTGTCATGATGGTTTGGTTTATGCAAAAATCGGGCATCTACTCCGAAAACTCAACCATTCGGCAGGAATTCAGACCAGATGATGATGAGTTTGTTATTCGACCGTTACGGATTTCGCCAAATTCCTTGGTTGGTCCACGTTGCAGCCCCGCATCACGGCGATGTGGTAAGAAAGGAGTTGCAATGGCACCACTGAGAGCAATGGAGTAAGCGAGTCCAAGGTGTTTGGGATTTCAATTACGAATTCTGCGATGTTCCGGATTTCTTTGTCCCCCTCCGACACGATGGCGATGACCCTTCCCTTCCTCGCTGCCACCTCCTGGATGTTGGAGATTACCTTTTCATAGGAGGCATCTTTCGTGGCGATGATGACCACTGGCATGTTTTCGTCGATCAAAGCGATGGGCCCGTGCTTCATTTCCGCAGCCGGATATCCCTCGGCATGGATGTAGGAAATCTCCTTGAGTTTCAGTGCGCCTTCCAATGCGACCGGAAAGTTGTATCCGCGGCCCAAGTACAAGAAGTTGGAAGCGTTTTTGAAAATTCCGGCAATCCTTTCGATTTCTTCATTGTGCCGGAGGATTTCCTGCACCTTGCCAGGAACTTCAGACAGTCCACGCACCACTTCCCTTGCTTCCCGTGTCAAGGTGCCTTTCAATTGGCCTACAAATACGGCCATGAGGGTCAGCACGCTCACTTGTGCGGTGAATGCTTTGGTGGAAGCGACTCCGATTTCCGGCCCGGCATGGAGGTAAACACCTGCCTCTGTTTCTCTGGGAATGGAGGAACCGACCACGTTGCAAACGCCCAGAACCGTAGCTCCGCGTTCCTTGGCAAGTTTGATGGCGGCGAGGGTGTCTGCGGTTTCCCCACTTTGAGAGATGGCAATGACCACATCGTCAGGGAAAATCACCGGATTTCGGTACCGGAATTCAGAGGCGTACTCGACTTCCACCGGGATGCGGGCATATTCTTCAAACAGGTATTCGGCCACCAGACCAGCGTGCCAGCTCGTACCACATGCCACGATGATGAAACGATTGGCTGACCTCAATTTTTCTTGGACTCCGGAAAGGCCACCCAATTTAACCTCCATGTTGTCAAGTTGGAGGCGCCCGCGGATGCTATCTGCAATCGACCGAGGTTGCTCCATGATTTCCTTGAGCAT
>Ga0068872_10000370_pt1 | contig 37796 bp, 32 predicted proteins | sample NOAtaG_7_FD_66441 | JGI IMG/M metagenome (GOLD analysis project Ga0068872, IMG submission 66441) | Freshwater lake microbial communities from Lake Erie, under a cyanobacterial bloom - NOAA_Erie_Diel1S_2200h metaG | ecosystem: Environmental > Aquatic > Freshwater > Lake | place: USA: Ohio, Lake...
CAATCAATCTCCTTCTACATCTATATTCGAAATCTTCAGTTGAAAAGGGTTTGGTCTAGGATTCCTTTGTTTTTTCAGCTTCTTTTTGTGGCCATTCCTCCATCTATTCTGCTTCTTTGGTTTCAGCAAGAATCTACTTTCGCGTTCAAAGCCGACTTGTCTTTTACATTTATGTTTGTTGGCATTGCTGGCCAGTTGCTATTGTACTGTAGATACCTCTATCAATGGTATTTTTCTGAAAAAGCAAACGAGTCTGTTTTGCCGTTGGGTTTCTGGATAATCAGTCTTGCGGCTTCGGTAATGGTTGTAGTATATTCTATCGCCCGACAGGAGCCGGTTCTGTTGGTGGCTCAATCGCTGGGCATCGTGGTTTATCTGCGCAATATCATTATCTACTCACGGAGTTTGCCTGGACGTTAAGATATGACATACTTTGTTGATCAATAATCTTGAATTTTGACTTTTACCTTACTTGATGCTTGCCACCTTGGCAAGAAGGGCTAATTTTGTCCTTCGTACCTATGCAAATCCTAAACTCGATCCTCGCTTGGGTCATGAAAAAACGCATCCACCAGATGGAGCTTTTCATGAAATACCCGCATGAAGTGCAGGACGAAGTGCTCAAAAAACTGATTGCGGCAGGCCGCTATACCCAATTTGGCCAGAAATACTCTTTTGAAGACTTGGTCAATTATGAGGATTTCAAAAAGCGCGTGCCTGTTCACACCTACGAACAACTCTATCCCTACATTGAGAGATTGCTACATGGCGAACAAAATATTTTGTGGCCTTCTGAGGTAAAGTGGTTTGCCAAGTCGAGCGGTACTACAAATGCCAGAAGCAAGTTCATCCCCGTTACTTCCGAAGCATTAGAAGATTGCCATTTCAAAGGGGGAAAAGATCTTTACTCTATTTTCATTAACAACTATCCAAATACAAAAATATTTTCAGGCAAGGGATTGGCGATTGGTGGAAGCTGTCGGGTAAACGAATACGACCCTACTTCTACCTCTCGATATGGAGATGTCTCAGCGGTCATTATGCAAAATCTCCCCCCATGGGCAGAGTTTATTCGAACCCCAAGTTTAGAAGTGGCTCTAATGGACAACTGGGAGGAGAAAATTGAAAAGCTGGCTCGCGAAACGGCCCGAGTAGACGTAACCCAAATTGCTGGGGTGCCTACGTGGACCGTCTTGTTGCTGCAATACATACTGGCGCTCGAAAAAAAGCAATCTATGCTAGAAGTCTGGCCAAACTTAGAAGTATTCTTTCATGGAGCTGTCGCTTTTGCACCTTACAAGAATTTATTCAAATCGCTTATTCCCGGTGAACAGATGAAGTACTGGGAAACCTACAATGCCAGCGAAGGTTTTTTTGGAATTCAAGACCAGAAAGATTCAGAAGATCTTTTGCTGATGCTTGACTACGGAGTGTTCTATGAGTTCATTCCTATGGAAGAAGTAGACAAGGAATTCCCGGACGCCATCGGTTTGCAAGATGTGGAAATCGGCAAAAACTATGCAATGGTTATTACCACGAATGCGGGTCTATGGAGATATAACATAGGTGACACCATCAAATTCACCAGCACCTCTCCCTATCGCATCCGAATATCAGGGCGAACAAAACATTTCATCAATGCATTTGGAGAAGAGGTTATTATCGAAAACGCAGAAACAGCAATTACACGAGCTTGTGAATTGACGGGCGCGGTGATTGACAACTTTACTGCCGCTCCCATCTATTTAGAAAAATCAAAAAGAGGTGGTCACGAGTGGATCATAGAGTTTAGAACGCAGCCCACAAGTTTGAATGAGTTTACCGCAGTGTTGGATAACACACTTCGAAAAGTCAATTCAGACTACGATGCGAAACGTGCGCATGACATTGCATTGGTAGCCCCGAAAATTCACAGTGTTTCTGAAGGTACCTTTTATAATTGGATGAAAAAGCGAGGAAAACTAGGGGGGCAAAACAAAGTGCCTAGGTTAAGTAATTCACGTGAATTTGTAGATGATATTTTGGCGATGGTGGCGGAAAAATAACTTCAGTTTTCACTCGTTGGGCTAATCTCTTCAATGCAGGTAATTTTAACCACTGGCCCTACCATACAAACGCTGGCTGATTCTGTTAACTCGTATCCAATCTTTACTTTTTTACCTGCTTCAAAAACAAAGTCGAGTAAGGGATCTTTGGTCAACTCTTTTGGAAATGGTGGTGTTCCACAATAAAATAGCCGAAGTGGTTCTAAGCGCGTTCCGTCTTCTAGTTCAAAAACAAAACCACAGCCATCTAAACCAGTAAGGTCTCGCACGGTGGCTTGTGTCGTACACCCAGTTTTTTGAATTCCCTCCTCTTTTTTGCAAGAAGAAAAAGTAAGAGTTAAGAGCAAAATCAATCCAAGCTTGTCCATCCTGTCCAGCATTTTTTGATTTAGACATCTTCAAACCAAAAAAGGTTGGAATGAAAATCAATTATTTCCAAAATGGCAATCGGTTGTTGCTAATGATTAAATCTGAATTTCGATTTTTGAAATCATACGAGTGACCAAGCGGCACCCCCATGTTTCTCTCATCAATAGCAATTCTACCGCTGCTACTGATGTGCTGGATGGCCAAGCTTAGCAATTTCTCATTTGAATCACCCAAAGGAAGCTGCGCTCCATTGTCGGCATCTACGATGTTAGGGGTAAATCCATTTCCATAGTCTGATTGATCAAGACTATTGAACGACTTAACAATAATGGGTTGCATTCCCCATTTGTTCTTTGGATCATTCGCTTCATAAATTGTTGTAGACCCTACGTTTTTTCCCACTGTCTTTGCGCCAATCAAAAACACATCCATGAAGGGTTTCAACCCGTTTATCAGCAACTCACTTGCTGATGCACTTCGCGTTCCAGTCAAAACATACACGCGGTTGTTTCGTAGCATTGATCCCACATTCTGAGATTTGCTTTTGAACCTTGTCAATAAAAATTCTGAACCAAATTTAGGATCATTCAAAATTTGAGTGGTGAGTGTGCTATTGTATTGCCGTTTAGCAAAAACCTTTGAGGCGTCAACTCCCTTACCAACCAAACTCGCTAGGTTGACAGTAGCTGTTTCCGCTCCTCCGCTATTAAAACGCAAATCCAAAACAAGGTCTGTGATACCTGCTGTCTTGAACCGCGCGAAGACAGCATCCATTTCATCATTGTATTGGGTGTTGCTAGCTGTAGGCCCGGTCGAAAATAAATTGTAAACGTAGTAGCCAATTTTTCGGCTATTCACAGTAATTACCTTATCCAGAAAATTTGGATTCTCTGCATACTCAATGGTCGTTAATGATACTGTCTTTGGCGTGCCTACCGTATTCGTAGAGAAGTTGTAGGGTCGATAAGTAATCGAATGAGGCTCACCAATTGCTTGAAGCAATGTTTGATAATTATCAACTGTAATCTGTGTATTGTTTATTTGGTCTATCACATCCCCGCGATTCAATCCTGCAATTTCAGCTGGAGATCCTTTCTTGATGTATAGAATCTGCGCCAAAACATTGTTATTTGTCGAGTTGGCGCGATAGAGAGCAAATTCATAACCTGCTTCTTTAGTGACTCCTTGCAAAGAATTAAGCAGCTCCTGATAGTTTTCCTGAATCCAGGAAAAACGATCATCTGGTTTCGTTAATAAAGACTCAAAAAAGAGGTCTGGGGATTGGGCCTTATTTGGCGAGGCTGGTATTCGATCTGTCCAGTAGTACGCTTCTTTCATATTACTCTGAATCCACGAGTTGACATAATCAAACTCGCCAAGCTTAACTTCTTCTTTGGTACATGAGGCCAGCAACCCTAGCGCAATAACCAGAGATGTACCGATGAAAAAAGGAAATATCTTTTTCATATCATTTTTTTCTTTTCCTAATTAGACTTACTGCGTTTTCAGTTTGTTGAACCCGAAGTGATACATCTTCATATCCCCTTTTTCGAATGACTAAAATGTCATAAAGTTTGAAGGCAGAAATAAAGAAAGTACCGCATTTCGTAGTTCTCGTTAATACTTTGCCGTCACTTGATATAACCTCTACGCCACTGATTTTGTTTCCCTTTGGGTTTGTAACGATGCCATATACAGGGATCTTTCCATCGCTGCTTACAAAATAGACGCCTCCTTTTCCTCTGGGGCCAACTAGTTCGATGGCTTGTCGACCTTTGATATAGTCTATTTTTTCAAATTCGGATAAGCGTAGTGTATCGCGAACAGGTTTGCCATTGATAAATATCACAGCACGGTTCTTTAAACGCACAGAATCGGTTTCTGATTGTGAGAAGCCCGCCATACTAATTCCAAAGAGAAAACCAATTAAAAGTCCAATCCGAAGCATCATGTTCATAACTCTAAAATTCATAAATTATTTTTATACCTTCCGTTATTTATCAAAAATCCTTTCTAATTTTTTTGACGATCTACTGTGGGAAACACTGACCTTGCTAATGATGAAATTAGAATTGCCTCTGCTCCCTGGAAACTAACAGGGAGTGGTTACATTCTTCTCTACCGATTTACAAAAGCCTTTGTTTCCGAACATGGTTTTCTGGCTGATTTTCAAAAAGAAAAACTCGTAAGTGGCTGGGGAGCAGTAATGCTCGTGGACTATCAAACTTCACCGGTTGGTCCCTATCAGGAATTGCTATTCATTCCAGGAATTTTCTCATTCAACAAGAAGAAAGTTTTTTCGATTTCGAAAATTTACGTCTCCACTCAAAATAGTGTAATCAATGGAATAGAAAACTGGGGCATTCCAAAAGAGTTAGCAGAATTTCAGTGGTCAAAAGAACGGACTAACGAACACATCGATATTAGGAAAAATGGTATCCCATTCTTCCAAGCGGATTTTATCAGAAAAAGCTTCTGCTTCCCTATTTCAACTGCTATACTTCCGCTCACGATCGTTCAGGCGAGCAACCGCGGTTTGTTGGAAACGAAACCTACGAGCAGCGGAATCGCCTACTTGACAAGTCTTCGAAATGTAAAAGTCAAAAGTGAATTTTTTCCTGACTTGTCAAAAGTCAAGCCTTTGCTTGCTATCCGAGTAGAGAACTTTAAAATGGAGTTTCCTTTACCAACTTTGGTATAGATTCAAAAAATGAAAATCTAGCAGACACAATGAATGGTGGACTCTTAGATATCGGCAAGGATTTTATAGGGCTTTTCTTCCCTAACTATTGTTTTGGTTGCAATCGATCGTTGGTAAAAGGAGAAGACACACTTTGTACGATCTGCCTGATTGATCTACCTAAAACGAATTACCACTTACTGATAGACAATCCAATAAAAGGTCGCCTAAATGGACGACTGCCAATTGACCATGCACTAGCCTATTTGAAATTCAGAAAATCGGGCATCGTACAGCATTTGCTGCATCAACTAAAATATAACAATCACCCTGAGGTTGGAGTGAAGCTCGGATTGACCTATGGAAGGGAACTGGAGCAGGTAGGGTTTCAAAATGAATTTGATGTTATTATTCCCATCCCATTGCATCCAACTCGATTGCGAAAAAGAGGATACAACCAGAGTGCAAAATTTGCAGAAGGACTTAGTCATTCCCTGAGGATTCCTTGGGCAGAAAGCATTTCTATTCGAAAAACAACAACAAGCACACAAACCAAAAAATCAAAGCAAGAGCGCTGGGAAAATGTGGAGGGAGCTTTCGGAATCCAATCTGCTGAAAAGATCGTTGGTCAACGAATTCTATTAGTGGATGATGTTGTAACAACTGGCGCGACACTGGAAGCTTGTGGTCAACATCTGATTAAAAATCGTTGTGGCTCACTGAGTATCGCCTGTATAGCCGAAGCACAATAAAAAACCCTCCGAGGGGAGGGTCTAATTTATAATTTCAAACAAGTTTATTCTAGTAGTTTGAGCCGGCATTAATCATTGCACAGCGAAATCCGATAGTAGCGGTTGCCGAATCTTGATCCAAGAATCTTCGCGTTCCAGGAGACATCCAGTACGCAACGTCTTTCCACGAACCTCCTTTGTACACCCTAGCCTTATCACTAACAAGAGATACAAAAGAATTAAGAGGATGCTGTTTCTCGTAGTATGTATTTTTTCCTGTTGCTCCATTAGCGCCAGTGGCTACAGAATCTTTTCTTACGTATTGTGGTTTAGTGTCTTTAACGTCATCCAAAAAGTCGTCTCTTCTTATGGGGTTCAAATCGTCAAAATCCTGATGGGATAGCGGGCGATACACATCCATTACCCACTCACTAACATTACCTGCCATATTGTATAATCCAAAATCATTTGGAACATAATCAAATACGTGGGATGTGATGAGAGCCCCATCATTTAACCTACCTGCTATACCAGCATAATCTCCACGTCCCCTTTTAAAGTTGGCCAAAAAAGTACCCATTGCTTTTCCATAGGGATTTCGCACTGCATGACCATCCCAAGGATACACCCGTTGGTGAGTCTGCATTTCCTCTAGCCATTGGGTTCCAATCATTGCTTGTGCGGCATATTCCCACTCCGCTTCAGTCGGTAGTCTGAAAGCTGGAACAGCATATCCCGATTCAATCGGCACTCTTCCAAGTTTTGCACCAGGGGCTGTTGGAGTCTGTCCAGCTTCTTCAGCAAGCCTTGCATTTACCTTGTCCGTTCGCCAAACTGCATAATTGTTTGCTTGGTTCCAATCCACCCCCACAACTGGGAAGAAACGGAAGCCAGGATACCTTAAATAATAATCAACGTAAGGATCATTGAAGGCAAGTTTCGACTTCCATACGTTTGTGTCAGGCAACGCTTCCCTATATGGTCGCCCAAAAGGCGCTTTTTGTGGATCCTTTTCTACTTCTCCTGAATCTAATTTCAAATAATACAAATACTCTAACCAGTGAATGTTGGCTACCTCCGTTATATCCATATAAAAAGAAGCCACCGACACTGTTCTTTCAACATTATCGCGTGTTGCCATTATATCTTCTTCAAAGGATCCCAAAACAGTTCGCCCCCCCTCAATAAAAACCATTTGTGGGCTTAAGTCTGGCTGGTTGTGATATGGCTCTGTTACAAATAGATTACTACCGTCATCTTTCTCACGCGTATACTTCAGCCCTGTGGTAGTACTCACTGTACCGGGGTCTCTAGAAGTGGGCAACCCCCCTCTCTTAAAGAAGCAGGAAGTGAACAAAAAAGAAAGCGCAACTACGAATAAAAGAGACTTAGAATACTTCATTTGCTTTACGTTATAGATCAAAGGAACCGCTAATATAAAGAGATAAACACATGTTTTCCAAAGCGTAGCATTTTTTTGATAAATCCTTAATAGAGGTGAATTTGTCCCCCGCTTCAACTAACGGGGACTCAAACAAAATATTGCAGAGCCAATTTGGGACAAAAAAGTCCTTTTTTGACAGCAATTGCGGAAAAAAGGTCAAATGAGCATTAGAATTGGACTGGCATGATCTTTCCTGCCCATACTTCAAAAAAATGATATGAGAAGCATTGAGGATTTTAAAGTAGCATCTTTTGAAAAAAAGTGTGACTTGGTGATTGCGGATTCAAGCTACATCATGTCCCGCAAACTAGCCGACACAAAGATCTATCTTTATCATACTGGAGAGTTCTTTATTGAAGTGTACTACTCTTCCAAGTATAAGAAAGTATTAATGATCAATGCCTTTGATGATATGGCAGGAATGGAACCCTATGCCGACAACGTTTCTTTAGAAGAACTTGCATTGTGACCTACTGTAATTGGCGACAATATGTCAATCGCGGCCTCTACGTTTGTAATTCCTTCAACCGTTAAAATGGGCTTACCTCCTGTCTCCTTTACTCTACACTTCTTTGGATGAGTCTGTACGAACGCCAAAATTCTTCCAAACACGTCTGATTTAAAATAATCGTCTTTGCCAGAAACGAAGTAGCCTCTGAGCTTATCATTCTTTAAACTAATTTTTTCGAAGCCCAACTCTTCGCCCATCCAACGTAAGCGAACAGTGTTTATCAATTGCTCCACCGCCATGGGTAGGGGGCCAAAACGATCGACCAAAGAACTAGAAAACTTCTTCAACTCTTCTTCATTCTTAATATTGTCCAACGATGAATAAAGTTGGAGACGCTCACTGGTATTGTTGATGTAGGTATCAGGGATAAGAATCTCTAAATCGGTTTCAATAATACAATCTTGAACAACCAGCTTCGCTTTGGCAGTTAACTCCTCTGCAAACAAATCTTTAAAAACCGTTTCTTTCAGTTCTTGAATAGCATCATCCAAAATCTTATGATAGGTGTCGAAACCCAGGTCGGTAATAAATCCGCTTTGTTCGCCACCTAGTAGATTACCTGCCCCACGAATATCCAAGTCCCGCATGGCCACCTTAAATCCGTCACCCAATTCAGAAAATTCTTCGAGTGCGGCCAATCTTTTACGCGAATCTGAGGATAAAACAGATGTGGGGGGTGTAAGCAAATAACAAAATGCCTTTTTATTTGATCGCCCAACCCGACCTCTCATCTGATGTAGATCACTTAAGCCAAATAGGTTTGCATGGTTAATAATGATAGTGTTGGCGTTTGGTATATCCAATCCTGATTCAATAATATTTGTTGACACCAGTACGTCATACTCGCCTTCAATGAACTTGAGCATTACTTTCTCAAGTTTGTCGCCATCCATTTGTCCGTGGGCAATGCCTATTCGCGAATCGGGCACCAATTTGAAAATGACATTGGCCACCTGATCGATATCGCTGATTCTATTGTGCACAAAAAAAACTTGTCCTCCTCTTCGCAACTCATAACTAACCGCATCGCGAATAGTTTCTTCGTTGTAGGTATGAAGTTCTGTCGTAACGGGCTGGCGATTGGGTGGCGCTGTGGCAATGATACTTAAGTCTCTTGCGCCCATCAATGAAAAATGCAATGTGCGAGGGATAGGTGTTGCCGTAAGCGTAAGTACATCAACGTTAACTTTCAATTCCTTAAGTCGGTCTTTCACTTTTACGCCAAATTTCTGCTCCTCGTCTATCACCAACAATCCCAGCTCCTTAAACTCTACATCTTTGCTTACCACACGATGCGTTCCAATAATAATGTTAACCGTGCCTTCTTTGACCTGCTTAATAATTTCTTTGATTTCTTTTTCGGTCTTGAATCGCGAGACATATTCGATCTTCACGGGGAAATTTGCCAGGCGTTCAGAAAAGGTCCGATAATGTTGCATGGCCAGAATAGTGGTGGGCACTAGCACCGCCACTTGTTTTCCCTCAGTCGCAGCTTTGAAAGCAGCCCGGATGGCCACTTCCGTTTTTCCAAAACCAACATCACCACATACCAGGCGATCCATCGGGTGAGGTTGTTGCATATCATGCTTCACATCTTCTGTGGCTTTGGCCTGATCTGGCGTATCTTGATAAATAAAAGATGACTCTAGCTCGGCCTGCAAAAAGCCATCTTCCGCGTAGGCAAAACCGGGCGCTTGCTTTCGCTTGGCATAAAGCTCAATCAGTTCCTTGGCGATGTCTTTTACTTTCTTCTTTGCTTTTGCCTTTTTTCCTTCCCATTCACCGCTACCCAACTTGCTGATAGAGGGAGCCGCTCCCTCTTTGCCAGAATAATTTGAAATTTTGTGCAACGAATGTATGCTCACATACATCATGTCATCATCGCGAAACACCAGGCGTATCGCTTCCTGTTCTTTGCCGTTCACCTCCTTTTTTTCCAATCCGGCAAACTTGGCAATACCGTAATCAATATGAGTAACAAAGTCTCCGGGTTGTAGCGTCTGCAACTCGCGAAATGTAAGTGCCTTTGACTTTGAAAACTTTTCTTTGCTGCGGTAGCGATGGTAGCGTTCAAAAATTTGATGATCCGTATAGCAGACAATCTTTAAGGTTGGATCAACAAAGCCTTGCCGTAAGGAGAACTCCAGCGTTTGAAATCTCAACTCTGGGTGTATCTCTTCAAAAACTCCGTGCAAACGTTCTGCTTGCTTGGGTTGCTCAGCAGCAATAAAATTCACAAAGCTTTGCTGTTGATACTCCAATAAATTGGAAGCGAGAAGTTCAAAATTTTTGTTGAATGAGGGTTGGGCTGATGATTTTAACTCAAATGTCTTCTGTGGCTCAAAGAAATAACGAGAACCAAACTCAATCCTTCCAAACTTCTTGAACTGCTGCTGTAAACTTTCGTCTGTCTCAAACAACTGGCTTGGCTCCAGCACTACTTTTGTTTGGCCGCTTTCGCGCAGAATTTTATCAAAGTTTTGAGTGGCTTTTTCAAAACAGCGAGCGATAATGTCGGTGGTGAGCACCGCGTCTTTTATCCAGATTCGGGACGAGGATGAAATAAAGTCAAAAAAAGATTGGCGCTCTTCCTGTATCAGCCGCGTCTGTACGTTAGGCATCAAGCTGATTTTTTCCTGCACATCAACGGACAATTGAGAACCTGGATCAAAGCTTCTGATGCTATCCACCTCATTACCATATAACTCAATTCGGTAGGGGCGTTCGTTGGCAAACGAAAATACATCGATGATTCCCCCGCGCATAGCAAACTGACCCGCCTCGGCTACGAAATCTGTTTTCTCAAAGTCGTAGGTATGCAGGTACTCTTCCAAAAATTCGCGATCGAGCACCTCGCCTTTTTGAATCACAAATGTGTTAGACGCCAATGATTTTTTGTTGATCACTTTTTCAGATAGCGCCTCAGGATACGTAATGATAATGTTACCGTCCGGATGATTACTAAGCTGATTGAGTACTTCCGCACGCATTAACACGTTTGCATTCTCTACTTCATCATACTCGTAAGGACGTTTGTAGGACATCGGGAAGAGGAAAATCTCCTTTTCGCCAAGCAGGTTTTGAATATCATTCAAAAAAAAGGAAGCCTCTTCGCGGTCATGTAAAATCACAATGTGATTAGCTCTCACACTTTTGTGGACAGCTGCTACTAGAACAGCATCTAAACTCCCTTGAAGGCCTTTAACCTGAATAACGTTTGAGGTTGACGCACGAATCCCTTCGGCCAGGGTTTGAATATAACCATCCGCGCGATAGAGAGAAAGAAAATCAGATGCCTTCACAAAAAGAGGCGCAAATATAGAGAAGTTTGGTAACGAAAGGTTTGTTGAATGAGATTCAAACTGCTTTTGTTGCTATTTTTGGAAATGTTTTACATCAGAAACCTGCTACTGTTGTCCGCACTAAGTTGCTTTTTCGGCCTTATGGTCGGATTGATAAAACCGTGGATCATGCTTTGGTGGGAGGATACGCAAAATCGAAAAAAGGTAATTAAGCTGTATGGTACGTTGGGGCTACTCTTTTTGTTAGCATATTATCTGCTAGGGTTCATTTGATTCTTGTGGCAATCACAACAGATTTGCGTTTTTCTTCCGAAAATCCTATTACAAATTTTCCACCACCATCTTTCAGTTTCAATTTCTTTTTTAACTCTTGAGCGGACAATGGATAGTTGCGGGTAGCCACGTTTGCTTTGCCTTCCGGCAATAGCTCCTTCACCATTTGTAAGGTGGGATTTAACGCTTCTATCTTAAAAACACGGCCGGGAAAATCGGTGAACAAGTTTGGCGAGGTGTAAAGGTGTGTATTGGCTTGCAGCTTGCGAAGACCAAATTTCGCTGCAACAAGTTTGAATGCGCCCGATTTCAAGATGGATGCGTTTGGTTCGTACAAATAATCTAGGGGTAATGAAAAAACCACGGTCGCAGCCCTTTCTTCTACGGCAGTAAACACAAATCTCTCAACTACGGATCCTTCGTTTAAGAGGTTAATTGTTTCAATGAACGGCTCGCCCACGAAACCAAGCTTCTGCAAAAGCAATAACTCTTTGCATTCATTCTCAACCGAAACCACGACTACCTTAGCGACATGTTTTAACTCGCGAAGTGCTTGTTGAATATCGAGCAGCGGAGATGCTTTGGTTAAGATAAAATTTGAAAAGGTGAACAATGCATCTTGCAGAGCGGCAATGTTAGGTTGGCAATCGGCCAACTTAAATACCTTTTTTGATTCGCTTCTGCGAGAGGGGTCGATAAAAAATAGGTCAGCTCGTTTTGTATTGGCCTTCAAATACTCTTCTGCTGTTTGTCGCACATGCAAAATGGAGGCTCCCAATAGTCGGTGATTGTGTGCCGCTATCGCTGAAAGAGTTTCGTTTGGCTCAATATGAATGGCTTCTGAAAACAACTTCCCCAGAAAAAAAGTGTCGACACCAAAGCCACCCGTAAGGTCAACCAATAAATTAGAATGAACCAATTCAGATTGTATCAACTCTGCCTTAAACTTCGCAGTCGCCTCCGAAGAACTCTGTTCCAGATTGGCAGAAGGTGGGTATACTATAGATGTTGTCAAGTACCAGGATGGAAATTTCAATTTTGCTTTCCGTCTGCCTATAATTTGTATGGCGAATTCAGAAGATGAGATGCCTAAAATTTCTTTTTTTGCGAGCAACAATTTCTTCTCATCAATGCTTTCGTTTGCGCTGAGGTATTCTTGTACCTCAGGAGTAGATATTAGAAGCAGTTCGCTTGATCGCATGAAAGCAAAGTTGCAAATTCGCGCGCGTTTAATTTAGAAAATGAAGAAATCTCCTCTCTTTGTTCTTTTCGTCACCATTTTTATTGACATGCTCGGATTCGGGATTATCATCCCTATCCTACCCATCTTCACAAAAGAATTAGGCGCACAAGACTATCAGGTTGGGCTGATCGCTATGATATTCCCCATCATGAATTTTCTGTTTGCTCCGTTTTGGGGAACGCTCAGTGACCGACACGGAAGACGACCCATCATGTTACTCAGCATTTTCATTACTGGCATAGCCTATTTTGTCTTTGCCCAGGCCAATGTTCTACTCATTTTGTTTTTGTCGCGCATGCTTTCTGGTATTGGGTCGGCTAACATCTCGGTTGCACAAGCCTACATTACAGATGTTACGTCACCGGAAGAGAGAACAAAGTCACTAGGCTTTCTGGGGGCTGCTTTTGGTATCGGCTTTATCATTGGCCCATCACTAGGTGGATTTCTGAAAAGCGTCTCCTCGCCAGGTACCGTGGATTGGGTAGGTTATGTAGCTTCTGCTATGTGCTTTGTTAATTTGATAATGGCTTACTTCCTGCTTCCGGAATCACTTAATGAAAAAAAGAAAAATTTACCATTCAACTTTAAAGTAGTAACAGGCATAATCACTGAATTAAAAAAACCGCTGGTCAGTCATTTACTTTGGATCAACTTTATTTTTATCACAGCGTTTATGCTGATGCAAATTGCCAGCTCGCTGATGTGGAAAGAAGTAAACGGGCTAAATGAAAAAGAAATTGGCTACGTGTTTGGCTTTGTTGGAGTGGCCACTGCTGTTGTGCAGGGACTATTGGTAGGCAGGATGGTTAAATGGTTTGGTGAAGCAAAACTGATCTACTACGGAATTTTTTTTATGGCAATTGGGCTGGTCATACTGCCCATTACAGGCAATCAATTCTTTATGCCTTTTGAATTTGTGGGGCTTGCCTTGATTGCCCTTGCTAATGGATGTCTTACTCCTGGCATTACCTCCTTGCTATCAAAATTTGCAAACCCGAAAGAAGTAGGTCAAGTGCTTGGTGTAAATCAGTCTTTTGGTTCTGTCGCACGGGCAGCGGGAATGGGACTAAGCGGCTTTCTGTACAGCTTCAACTTCCATATACCTTTTTTAGTAGGTGCCCTGATGATGCTGACTTCATTGTTCTTCATTACCACTTTCGAGCGAAAAAATTCATCATCGCAAGGTTAAGATCACTGCTTTCCGAAAAGTTCTTTAAAGACCTCCGTCAGCTTGCCGAAAGATTTCACTTCAATTTTCGATTTTTTCGTGTCAATGGATTTTTGACTGTATTTTGAAATATAGATTTGTTCGAAACCCAACTTCTCAGCTTCAGAAATTCGCTGGTCTATTCTATTAACAGCTCTTAGTTCTCCACCCAACCCAATCTCCGCAGCAAAACAGATTTTGTCTGACACGGGAATCTCTTCCATCGATGAAATAACTGAAATACAAATGGCTAAGTCAATGGCCGGATCTTCCACGCTAATTCCACCTGCCATATTTAAGAATACGTCTTGAGTGCCAAGGCGAAAGCCACATCGCTTTTCCAAAACGGCCAATAGCATATTCAATCTCTTCTGATCAAAGCCTGTGGGCGTACGTTGTGGCGTTCCATACGATGCCGGACTGACGAGCGATTGTATTTCAATCAACAACGGTCTGTTGCCCTCGATCGTTGCGCCAATTGTAGCCCCCGTCAGATTACCATCTTTCTGTGAGATCAATATCTCCGAAGGATTGGAAACTTCGCGCAAGCCATTGCCCAACATTTCATAAATGCCAATTTCAGAGGTCGAGCCGAATCGGTTTTTAGTTGTTCTCAAAATCCGGTAGGCCAAATGCCGATCGCCCTCAAACTGCAAAACGGTGTCAACCATATGCTCTAACACTTTTGGTCCGGCCAACATTCCGTCTTTGGTAATATGTCCGACTAAAAAAACGGGTGTGTTGGTTTCCTTTGCAAACTTCATCAGCTCGGCAGTACACTGTCGAACTTGTCCCACGCTTCCCGCTACTGAATCCAACTGATGCGAATGCAACGTTTGAATAGAGTCGATGATTAATAACTGGGGCTGAATGGTTTCAATTGCTTGAAAAATGTTCCGTGTATTTGTTTCGGTTAGAACAAAGAAATTTTCATTCACGGTTTTCGTCAGATCACTCAATCGCTCAGCTCTCATCTTTATTTGCTGATCACTTTCCTCCCCCGATACATAAAGAACACGGAGCTTTTTTAGCGCTAGTCCAACTTGCAGCATCAATGTTGATTTTCCAATACCCGGTTCACCTCCAATTAAAACCAGGGAACCATATACGATGCCTCCACCCAATACCCGATTTAGCTCGAGGTCAGATGAGCTAATTCGAATCTCTTTGGTGGATTCTATCTCACTTAGTGTTTTTGGCTTTTCTTGCCTTGTCTTTCCTGGCTCAGGCCGCCATTCATTTTTTGTGAGTTCTTCTTTATTGACAATCTCTTCTACAAAAGAATTCCAGGAATTGCATGAGGGGCACTTACCCAACCACTTGGCAGATTCATAACCACAGCTTTGACAGAAGAAAGATGTTTTGGATTTGGCCAATGAATTATTTTTTAATGAGAACTAAATCTGTTTGTCTTATCTGAACTATCCGAGCAAAGAGCTCCTTTAAATACGGGTATTCTTGGGCCTCATAAATTGCTTTTGATAAGCTCAACGTATAAGTAATATTCAACTTGTTGCCAATATTACCACAACTAAATGTAAAACGGCCTCCTTTGTTTGGCAAAGCCATCGCAACATCTTTTGGCATTTCGTCCAACGTAAAACCGGGCGGGTATTCGACAACAACCAAAACGGTCTCTTCTTGTGGCGTACCAAAGTCAACGGGAAAATTTCGTTCCTTTAATTTGAAAGGATTGGTCGTCCATCGACCAACAACAAATGGATTGAAATAGACTCGATTGACATTGGCGAGATCATCTCTGTTAAATTCTATCTCCATCGTTTCGGTCAGTGGCTTTTCATGTTCGCCAAGATACTCTATACTCATATTTCGTACAGTCTGTAAAGACCACTCTCTTTCCAACGAAGCAGAATAATTTTCTACTTTACCAAATGATTGAATTTGCCTCCTTTTTTCAAGTGCCTTGTAATCATAAGAAATAACGCGCATTGTTCCGGCCAATGTCCCATCTTCTCTTAGGCTAATGTTGAGCGAAGTGACACTTTTCTCCTTCGCCTTAGATATTAATTGTACTTCTCTCGAATCCTTCTTTGCCAACAATCTACCGGTACCATTGAGACATCGCTCAGGCAACAGCCCAAATCCTGCAAGAGGTTCTGTGGCATCGAGTAGGTAGACTTGCTCACCTATCTGAAGTTGAACAATGACATAATTGAATTCGCTTAAAACGGGGTAAAGTGAATTGGGAAGCCCATTGGAACGCGTAGAAAGTATTACCGGATTCGCATCCAATTTGGCAAGTTGGAGCGCTCCCAACAGGGAAAGGTTGATGTCGCCAACATTGCCCTTGCTGTTTTCGAGGGCGAATTTCACACCCTTATCAGCATATTTCCCGTCATATTCATTCCATGTATAATGTCTCTTCACCCAATTGAAAATTAGTTTTGCTTTTTGCAATGGATCATCCGTGCCATTTGTTATTTCCTTGACCTTATCGTCTAAAATGTTTCTCGCTTTCTTGATTTGGTTTCCAAAGTCCTGATGTTCAAACAGCTCTTGCTCAACATCTTTCCATTCTTTAGTAACCTTGTCATGGCGACCGTCAAAATACCTGATTTCTGAAAGCTCAAAATTTATCTGCGAAAGAAAGTTGCTTTTGGCGGTCATAAACTCTTCTTCGCGAAAGGCGGGAATATCCTTCATCTCAAAACGCAAAAGGCTACAGTCGGCTTTAGCTCCTCCTATTGAGAAGCAGTCTCTGATCACTTTTGTTTCGTTAGTACTTAGTTTTAGATAACCCCTCAATGAGGCGTTGTAGACATAGTTCGCAGGTATCAACGCCCGAAATTCAGACCTGAGCTTCGGAGTGTCCGCTTGAAACTCCCAAGGATATAGAACCAAAATAAAGGGGCTGCTGAAGATATACTTTACTTCTACAATAGCTCCGACTGTTACATTGGGGAGGGTAAAGCTAACTTTCGTATAATTTCGATTCTCCTCGCGGAAAACGCTTTTTTTGTCAAGGTCGAATCTCTTTATTGTGCCCGATGACAAGACGTGAGTTGCCCCCTCAACAGCTATTAATTTTTCAAAATCATTTTCATTTTTTCTCAGCGTAAACGTAAAGTTGCCGTATCGAACACCGTCTAATTTCAGAATCTTTATCTTCTGATGAAATTCGACTATCATATTCCCTGTACTCTCATTAAAATAAACTTCGCCAAACTCGTCCAGAACGAGTGCTGTTGCCAATGAATCACCTGCATAATTGGTCATTGCCAATTCCTTGCTAGAAACTGCTCCAAAAGGGAATCCATTCCCCTGAGCAAAACAAGAATAGATGGTTAGTTGTAAAAGTGCGAGTAAGAGGAGAAACCTAATATTCATTTTTAGCCGTGGGCGATTTTCGGTATTGACATTCAGACACCTCAATTAGAAAACCTTCTCGTCAAAAATAATTACATTATTTAGAAAAATACGGGGAAAACCACGTTGCTTTTAGAAATAATTTGTTAGACTTTTGGCCAAACCTATTTCTATCAACATGAGATTAATTACTCTCTTCCTTTTATTGTCCTCATTTGTGTGCTTTGGACAAAAGCCACCCATTAAGTTTGGTAACATACCCATGGAAGATATGAAGATGACGGTCTATGACAAAGATTCTTCGGCTTCAGCGGTGGTCTTGGCAGATTATGGAGAATCTACGATTTCATACAATCAAACGGAAGGATTTCAACTCTTCTTTGAACGCATCAGGCGAATCAAGATTTTAACAAAGGATGGTTTAAAGTGGGCCGACTTTAGCATTCCGCTGTACCACGATGGAACAGCTGATGAAAAAGTTACTTCATTAAAAGCCGTAACCTACAATTTAGAAAATGGAAAAATAGTGGAGAGCAAAGCAAAGGGCGAAGCTATCATCAAAGAAAAATATGACGACAACCTTAACTTTACAAAAATAAGTCTGCCCAATGTAAAGGTGGGTTCAGTAATTGAAATCTCATATAAGGTTACTTCCGATTTCCTTTTCAACTTTCAGGATTGGGAGTTTCAAGATGAAATACCAACACTATGGAGTGAGTACCGGGTACATATTCCCGAATACTACAATTATCAAAAGTATATGCAGGGCTACATAGCCATTGCGATAAACGAATCGGAAACAAATCCAAAGGCCATTTTGATTAACAGTAAGGAAAGATCTGATGGCCCAACAGGAGGAACAAAATTTGACCAAGATAAAATTGATTACACGGAAAACAGCAACCGATGGGTTGCCCAAAACGTGCCTGCGTTTAAAGAAGAACCTCACATGACTTCAAAAACTGATTTCATTTCAAAAATCAATTTCGAGCTTTCATCCACACGATCCCCAAATGGAAGTTTTAAAAACTACATGGGTAGTTGGGAAGATATTAATATTTCTTATTGGAAGCGGTACGAACCGGAAATCACGGGAAACAATTTTCTAAAAAAACAGGTAGAGGAAATTACAGCCGGCAAGATTACCTCTGAAGAAAAGGCCGCGGCAATATTTCAATTTGTTCGTCAAAATTTTGTGTGGGACGGTTATAAAAGGCGCTATTTATCAAGCGATCTAAAAGCTGTATTTGAAAAGAAGAAAGGGAATTCGGCAGACATCAATTTGCTACTTGCCTCGATGTTGGAAAAAGCTGAGGTGCCGGTATCTCCTGTCCTAGTTAGCACACGAGATCACGGATTTATTCGTGAAAGCATACCTGTTTCCAGTCAATTTAATTACCTTATCTGCTCTGTGAAAATCGGTGAGAAAACTATCTTGTTAGACGCTACGGAAAAACTACTACCAGTCGGTATGCTACCCGAGAGATGTTTGAACGACAGGGGGCTTGTTGTCTCTGGCGAATCGCCTCAATGGGTTAACTTACAATCACAGACTAAATCACGCATGGTAATAAGCGCAGATCTGAAGTTAACAGATGCTGCAAATTTGGATGGTAATCTTAATGTGGAATCAACCGGCTATTTCTCGTCAGCCGCACGCAAATCGTTTCTGGCAAAAGGTGAAGCTGAATACATTAAAGAATTTGTAGGAACAAAAAGCTGGCAATTGGCTAAGAGCAATTTCGAAAATGCAAAAGAAATTCAGCTTCCCTTCAAAGAAAAACATGGTCTTACAATTAGTGAGCACATCACTACGGCCGGTAATACGTTTTACTTTAGCCCTTTTGTCATAGAGCGCGAATTGGAGAATCCGTTTAAAGTTGAGAAGAGAGAATACCCAGTGGATTTTGGTTCTCCCTTCGATAAATTATACATGGTGAAAATCACTGTGCCTGCCGATTATCAGGTTGACGAACTTCCAAAAAACAAAATCCTAGCGCTTCCAGGCAATAGTTGCAAATATCTTTTCAATGCTACTCAGGTTGGAAATATGATTAGCATCACCAGTAGCTTAAGCTTTAATAAATCGATTTTCAACCAGGAAGAATATCCCGCTCTTCGAGATTTTTACGGACAGGTGGTAGCCAAACAAGTGGAGCAAATTGTTTTGAAGAAAAAATAATAGTATGAAAGCTGTTTTTCTTGTTGCCTTGTCGCTGACAAGCATTTTCGTTATCGGAAAGGATGAAAAGTATCCCGTTAAAGACATCCCATTGGAGCTAATGGAAAATGTGAATGTGGTGCTTCGTGAAGATCACATGAGGTACACTATTTTGGCAAAGGACAAAGGCGTGTTTTATGCACATCTTGTAGTTACCATTTTAAACGAGAAGGGAAATAGTTATGCATCACAAGATCTGGGTTACGACAAATTGACAAAGATTCTTCAATTCGAGGGGCATGTGTATGACGCCACTGGAAAGCAGATCAAACGACTAAAAAATTCGGAGATTAATGACCGCGCGGCTTTTGATGGGTTCAGCCTATTCAGCGATGATCGGATCAAGGAGGCAGATTTAACTCAAACCTCTTATCCCTATACGGTAGAGTTTGAATATGAAATTGAATATCGTTTTCTTTATTTCATTCCAGGCAGTGTATTTGGTGGGCAAAAAAGATCTACACAAAACGCATCCTACCAACTCGTCTTTCCGCCTGCATTAGCACCACATTACAAGTCAATCAATCTTGATGTGCTTCCAAAAAAAGAAATCTTACCTACGGGTCTTCATTCAATAACTTGGCATTTGAATAACCTAAAACCCACTATTGCTGAGGCATACCGGGGTGAAAGCGATCTCCCTCGGATCATGGCAGCTCCTACAGCGTTTGAGTATGATGGTTATGCTGGCGAGATGAACTCTTGGGAGAATTATGGTAAATGGAATTTGCTTTTAAATAAGGACAGAGGATCATTACCCGAAGCCACCAAACAAAAGATCAAAAACTTAACCAGTAGTGCAAAAACCCTGGAGGACAAAACGAAATTAGTTTATGAATATGTTCAAAACAAAACCCGTTATGTAAGTATTCAATTGGGTATTGGGGGTCTGCAACCTTTTGCCGCTACAACGGTTGACGAAGTTGGATATGGCGACTGCAAGGCCCTATCTAACTATACTGTTGCTTTATTGAAAGAAATTGGCGTTAAGTCATACTATACGATTATCAATGCTGGTTCGGATGCTGCAGAGGTAAAAAAGGACTTCCCTAGTCACCAGTTCAACCACGTAATCGTTTCCGTGCCAAATGGAAAAGATACCTTGTGGCTGGAATGTACCAGTCAGACAAATCCATTTGGGTATCAGGGTAAGTTCACGAGCGATCGCTGGGCGTTGCTCATCACCGAGGAGGGAGGTAAATTAGTACGTACCCCTAAGTTAAAAACCGAACAGAATACACAAACACAGAAAGCAGAAGTGACTATTGACAAAACCGGAAATGCCAAGGCAAACGTAACAACTGCTTACTCCGGTCTACAGTATGAAAATGGCAGCCTCCACTTTTGGATCGCGGGCCAAGCTGATGAACAGCGCAAGTGGCTTGAAGAAAATATTGATATTCCGAATTTTGAATTAGGTGCTTTTTCGTTTAAAAATGTTAAAGATAAAATCCCCACGGCTATTGTAAACGTTGAACTCACATTGAATCGACTTGCTTCCGTCAGTGGGAAAAGAATCTTTATTACTCCTAATTTAATGAATCGTTCCACCGGTCTACCGCCTAAAAATGAGAACAGAAAAAATCCAATCGTTTTAAAAAGCTCATATGTAGATGTGGATAGCATAACGTATTTTGTCCCGGAAGAAATCTATCCGGAGTTTGTTCCCCCTGCCGTGAAAATAGATAGTCGGTTTGGTGAGTACGAATCTTCGACTACTTTTAGCCAGGGTAAGTTGTTGTACGTGCGGAGGTTGAAAGTCAAACCGGGTGAGTTCCCAGCGTCTTCGTATGGTGAGTTTGTTGACTTCTACAAAAATTTAAACAAAGCTGACAACGCTAAGCTGGTTTTCCTCAGCAAAACCTAATGTCACTTAAAAGGCGAATCCGGTTCTTTCGCCATGGTTTTGTAAACAATTTTGTCCATAAAGCCGGGGGCAAATTTATTTAGGAATACAGTTAGCTTTCCCTGATTCGTCAAAATGAGAATTTTTTGACGCCTAACGGTTGCTTTGTAAATTCGTTCGGCACATTCTTCCGCACTCATCATATCACTTTCATCTCTGGGCGATTCACCTTGTTCTTTACCCGAGCTATTTAAGGCACGCTTACGTGTGTTAGATGCTGTGAAACCTGGACATGCTGTCAATACGTGAACTCCTTGATATAACAATTCTGTGCGAAGCGTTTCTAAAAAACCAATTAGCGCAAACTTCGATGCAGAATATCCGCTTCGACCCGGCAAGCCGCGGTACCCGGCAATGGAAGAAATGCCTATGATTGATCCTTTATTTTTCAATATCTCGGGCAAGCAAGCTTGTGTAGCATATAGCACCCCGAAAAAATTAATTCCCATTACCGTCTTTATGACATTCAAATCCATATCCTGAAAAAGTGCCCGCATCGTGATGCCTGCGTTGTTAATCAAAATATCTATGCGCCCAAATACTCTCAACGCCTCTTCTGCCATTTTTTTGTTGTCACTTTCTACACTGACATCCGCTTGCAACCCCTGCACTTGAATGCCTTGCTGCTGCAGTACTGAAACTGTATTCTGTAATTCCGTGTTGTTCCTTCCGGTGATTAAAATTCGTGATCCGCTTCTGCCAAAAACTTCTGCCAATGCCTTGCCTATGCCCGAAGACCCACCTGTGATCACGACAACCTTATCCTTCATATTTCGTTTTTTCCAGAGCAAAAGTAACTAAACATACACTAATCTTAAGCCATGTTATTGCTTCGGGTGTTAGCGAAACTTCCCTTCTCAGTTCTCTATCTGCTTTCTGATTTTCTTTTCTTTGTCGGCTTTCGTATCATCAAATATCGCAGGGCTATAGTCTGGGATAATCTCAAAAATTCCTTTCCCAGCAAAGACCACGAAGAGTTGCGAGTCATTGAAAAGAACTTCTATGCAAACCTCTGCGACTATGCGGTTGAAACACTGAAACTATTATCTATTTCCAAGCACGAGTTATCGAGAAGAATGCCCTTTACCAACCCCGAAATCCTAAAGCCTTATGTCGATCGAAATCAATCAGTAATTTTGATGGCCTCCCATCAATTCAACTGGGAATGGCTAATGGTTTCTGGAAGCATCAACCTGCCCGTAAAACTGGATTTTATCTATCAAAGATTGAGTAGTTCTAACTTTGATCACTTAATGCTGATGTGCCGCAAACGCTTTGGCGCCTACCCCATCGAACGAAAACAAACAGCACGCGAGGCAATCAAAAGAAAAAACATCAGGCGAGGCATCGCCATAATAGCTGACCAATTTCCTAACCACGAGAAAAAACATTGGGTTCCTTTTTTGAATCAGGAGACTGCGTTCTTCCTCGGACTCGGCCAACTAACGGTGCTTACACAATGTCCTGCTTTTTTCGTTCGATCGAAAAAAATCAAGAGGGGCTACTATGAAGCAGAAATCATTCCTTTGTCCGTTCCACCATATGAAAAAGGTAGCCAAATGGTAGTTGATAAATATGCGGCCGTAACAGAGTCTTTTATCAAAGAACAACCCGACAATTGGCTATGGTCACACGCCCGTTGGAAACACAAACGCGAGGCTGATCAGCCGATAAGCACCTGAGCAAGTTTTCTCATTTCGCTTTCACTATTGTACACGTTTGGAGAAACACGGATGGCATCGCCCCGAAAAGAAACGGAGATGTTATTCTTTTGTAATCTGATTTTCAGTCTTTCTCGATCAATCGCCTCTGGCAGCCGAACTCCAAACAGATGATTCGCTCGATTTTTTTCTTCCTCAATCCAAAAGCCATTTTCTCGAAGTTCTGCAATGGCACCGCTGGCTATTTTGGAACAGTACTGCTGAATATTTTTGGGTTTCCACGCGTTGATTTGCTTCAATGCTGCCAGTAGCATAGGTACTAAAATGAAGTTGCTATGTTCACCCACTTCATAACGAAGTGCCCCTGGCTGATACTCATTTTGATAATTTACTAAAGCAGCAAAATTTTCACTGTGTAGGCGGTTGATCCAGTTTTCTTCGATTGGTTTACCTCCATCAAAATAAGGACCGTAATAGGCCAACCCCAGTGAATATGGCCCCATCAACCATTTGTATCCTCCACAAATGAGAGCATCGGGTTGAATTTGTTCAACATCAAAGGGAAGAGCACCTACCGATTGAGTGCCGTCAATAACCAATAAAGAGCCCACTTCTCTTGTTCTTTTTCTAATCTCCGCGAGCTGAAAGAGCGTGCCGTCCGCCCAGTGCACATGGCCTAGTGCGACCAGCTTTGTTTTGTTGTTAATCGACTGAAGAATACGTTCGTTCCAAATCTTCCCCCTACCGGCAAGATCTGATGGTGGAGAAATCACTTTTAGTACAGCCTTTTTTTCGGATGCTAATTTTTGCCAGGGATAATAGTTGCTCGGAAATTGTTCCGCTGCCACAATCATATTCTCGCCTTTGCCAATGATGAGGTTGGCTACCACATTGGCCATGCCGTATGAGACAGACGGGATAATTACGATTTGCTTTTTGTCAGGCGCATGGATCAGTTTCGCAAATTCAGCCCGCACTTTTTCGGTATCGCCAAAAAAATCGCTGGTTGAAATTGAAAATGGATTTCTTTTTCGCTTGATGCCTTCTATACCTGCCTTTTCCACACTCTTCAAAAGCGGACTCATGTAGGCGCAATTCAGATAGATGCTATTGGCAGGTAGTGAAAACTTTGAACGTTGGTTGGAAAGCATGTTAGTAGTTTTTGCGTGACAGACCCAGTGAATCACGTAAGCCAATAAACTCATTTTTATTCTTACTCCAATAATCTAACCTGATACTTTTTTCCAAAGCCGCTTTTGTGGTCACCTGCTTTCCGCGTTCAACAAAGTGTTCTTCCCAACCCATTATCGTATGGGGAAATTTTTCCAGATAGGTTATAACCAACGTCCGGTTGAGTAGTGGCATTTGAATCGAATACGAAACTTGATCATTTCTTTTCTCCGAGTTAATCATTGCTTTTTGTTCTTTCATAGGAGTATGCAGCAGGCGAGTGAAGAAAAATCCGGGAATAATAGTTACTTCTCCAAGTGGCAATCGCTCCGGATCGAGTCGGATCAGATTCCACAGTTCGTCTTCCAACCAAGTAGCTTTGAGGATTTCCGATTGGTCGCCCTCACTTTCAAAATAGGAATTGGACTGAATCTGATATTTCTTGTTTTTCAAATTCAACTGACCAAAAACCTGCCCACACCACTCCTGCGAACTAAATGTGGCCTTTAGCGTATGGGGAGAAACCTGCCGCTGGATGGGTGTAAACACCGATAACATCGTGGAATAGGGGTAAACGCCAGTTACAAAATTCTTTGTGAAGTTCATTTTCAAAACAGAAACCTTATCGCTTCCGGCACCTGACGGATCATCTAGTTTCACTTGTCTTTTTTGAGAAAAGTCTTCACTGACAAAAATAAGAACAGCACTTCCATCGCGATCCTCGCCATATCTCGACTGAGATAACCTATACGTATTTATTTCTGCCTGCCCATTGTACCAATACTTCTTGAACTCTTCCTTTTGGTAAGGGCGAGCGCTGGTATCCTGCACAGCGATTGGCTTTGTGCATGAAAAAGCAATGATGCAAAACAGAGGTAGTGGTAATCTTAACATAATAGTTGTGTTGCAAGTCCCATCGGAAACAATAGTCTTAAAAAGAAATCAAAAAAAATCTCACTCAATTGATCATCTGAATTTTATTGGGTTACCATCTTTGCCATCGGCCGATCAAACCAAAAGCATTTTTCTATGAAGGTGGCCTGCGAGCAGTACAAAGGAATCACATATATTCGAATTGCGGCATTACCCAAAAAACAAAAACAACAGTTTTGGGTTTCTTTCGACCAAGAAAAAATCATCAAGATTCTAAAAGGCGATACGTTGCTGAACGATTGCGTCTTGTACAACGACTATTCGGAATGGCTGAAGTCTGTTCTCAAAGAAGAGGTGAGCATGCCGCTGACGGAGTCGATAAATGTCGTTCGTCAGGTTGCTTAATGTTCGAAGGCTTGACGACACATTATCTAGCAAAAACGTGCCAATGATACAGCTCAGACGTAAAGTCGCATGCGGCTGACAGCCGAGTCGAAGAAGTAGTTGATTTCTATTTCTGTCCTGAATAAATTTTCAACTAATTTCGAAAAAAATGTAAAAAAATGAAGCCTTTTTTATTTCTTGTAGTTCTCGCGACCTATTTTATTGTTGATGCACAACCTATTAAAGGAGAGGCCTGGGTTGATGTGAAGAAAAAAGGAGCTGGCACACTTCAAGTTTTTTATAGTGATGATCCACTGATTAACGAAAAGGCAAAGGGGCAGCCAGAAGGATTGACGTTAGACGTATTATCGGACTTTGTAGAATATGTGAAAGTTAATCACAAGGTTGATCTCTCGCTCAAATTGGTTTATGTAAATGATATGAAGTCTATCTGGGAGCGAATGAAAATCTCAAGCGGAGGTGTGACCTGCGCAAATTTTGTGTTAATGACAAAAGAAAGAGCGAAATCATTTCAGTTTAGCCCTCCCCTCGGTTTTGTTTATGACGTATTAATAACGAACAGCGCCAAACAAGTTATTAAGGATGTAGACGATCTGAAGAAGACATTGAGTGACGCTCATGGCTATGGCGTAAGTGGTTCAGTGCAGTTAGAAAGGCTTCAAGAATTGAAAAAGAACCATTTACCGAACTTACAGATTGACATAGGCCCGAGCCATCCATATGATATTGAAAACATCGCCAAGGATCCCAAAGGAGTAGGTTTTACCAGCATCATTTTCTACCTTGAATTCGTGCGAAAAAAATTGCCCATCATTCACCACCCCTTATTAGAAGGCAAACCACAAGCCACCTATTTTGTTTTTCCTTTACAAAGCGAATGGAATAATGTTTTTACCGAATTTATCGAAGCCAATGGTGGTTATAATAAAAGCAAGAGATATTCAGATCTGCTTATAAAGTACGTTGGACCCGCTGGTCGCCAGCTCTTTAGAAAAGAACAGTAGTTTTTCTACGTTTAGCTTTCTTTCTTGTGAAATCAAGATTTTTTGTGGTTTTCTTGTATGCTTTTTTAAAAAAACTCAGGTAACCCCAATTTCTCAGGGAAGAAATGATGGGTTGTTTCCAAATCTTCAGAGTAAAATCAGGTTTCCTTTACCTGTGTAAATCGAGTTGTCAACATGGCGAAAATGACGTTTGTTAAAGTTACATGAAAGTGTTTAGCTATTCATTTCTATTCTACTGAAAACTAGGTTGTTAGCGTGAGGCAACTTAAAGCATCCTACTTAGTTGTCCACAAAGAAGTGATTAACCAATATGTATTTAATTATTTGATAATCAATGTATTATACGTTAACATGCCTGTAATGTGGATAGAACATCGATTTTGTGGAATTCTTTTTTGATTGAATTTCTTGTATTTAACCAACTATTTGTAATAAACCGATTATGTTGAAAAATTAGACAAAACTTACATGCTAAAAGAACGTACTAAACAGCTATTGTGCTTTAAATTTGCTGCGCCAGTCCACCACTTTCATGAGACCATTGATCTTCTTTTTCCTGCTTTGTTCAAGCTCCGTTTTTAGCCAGTCGGTTGAGTCGGTGAAATTGGTCGATCTGCAAAAAATTATTCATGGTGCTGGCGATCGTGTTCTGGTGATCAACTTTTGGGCTACGTGGTGTGCGCCTTGTATCAAAGAGATTCCCTATTTTGAAAAGCTCAATACTGACGACAAAAATGCAGAGGTGATTTTAGTGAGCATGGATCACGACCTGGATCCGAATACTGACAAAGTCAATAGATTTGTAACCCGAAAGAAAATAAAATCGCGAGTTTTAGTGTTAACTGAGAGTGATCCCAATTCGTGGATTGATAAGATTGACAAACGCTGGTCGGGCGCCTTGCCGGCAACACTTGTTGTAAATAGTAAAACAGGCAAACGAGAATTTATTCAGGGCGAACTAGGAGAAGGCGAATTGGAAAAATTAATTGCTAAAGTGAAAAACCAATAATTAAACAATAGACAGATTATGAAAACAACTTTTTTAATAATGCTCTTTGCGCTGCTTTGGGCAGGCTCACCTGCGAAGGAAGGTTATGAAATCGGTGACACCGCTGCTGATTTTAAGCTTAAAAACGTAGATGGTAAAATGGTTTCGCTGGCGGATTTTAAAGATGCGAAAGGATTTATTGTTGTGTTTGACTGCAACACGTGCCCTTACTCAAAAGCATATAACGAACGAATCATTGCTTTAAATAAGAAATACGCTTCTCTTGGCTTCCCGGTTATCGCCATCAATCCAAATGATCCGGCTCAATCGAGAGGTGACTCGTTTGATGAAATGGTAAAAGTGGCAAAAAAGAAAGGTTATGACTTTCCTTACCTGGTGGACGAATCTCAATCTGTTGCAAAATCATTTGGAGCAACCAATACTCCGCATGCTTTTGTGCTTACAAAAGAATTGAAGGTAGCCTACATTGGTGCCATTGACGACAACGCGCGTAAACCACAGGAAGCAACTAAACATTATGTTGAAGATGCAGTAAATGCGCTGTTGGCTGGAAAACCTGTTACTACAACAAAAGTAAAAGCGATTGGCTGCGGGATTAAATGGAAGAACGCTTAAAAAAATAAACATTCGAAAAAAGAAGAGCCTGCAAAAATACAGGCTCCTTTTTTGTTAGATAAGCAGTTATAGCCAATCCAATTGAGTTACTGTCTTCTCCATTACTAGTTCGCCTGTGTGTTTTGTCTGCTTTGGTTCAACCAGCATAATATGAACATCCTCCCCATTTGTCCGCGGTCGATGCTCCACACCTTTGGGTACCAATAGAATTTCTGCCGTTTTTACTTCCACTGTTTTATCACGAAAGTCCATGATGAGAGTACCCTTGTAAATGATAAACAGCTCATCCTCGTGGTCATGCTTATGCCATACAAATTCATCTTTTACCTTGGCAAGCTTCAAGTAGTTCTCGTTCAGCTCTCCAATAAGATACGGATGCCAGTATTCCTTGATTGCTGCGAACTTTTCTTCAATATTAATGGGGCTCATCTTTCAGACTACTTGCTGATGTAAAGTTTTTCGTAGTACTCCTCGAGCATACGCTTAACTGCAAATTGTTCTTTTGTGCTAAGTATGCTCTGCTTCATCATTTCTACCCATTTCTTCTGATTCGTATAGTAACACGGAACAACTTCCTGTAGCAAGACTTTGTAAAAAGCTTTTTGGTCGTGGGCGTCTAATTTTTCTTCTTTCTTGTTTTCGTAACCATCACCAATTTGCCAGCCGTTGACTCCATGCTGGCAAGCTTCCGGCCACCACCCGTCCAAAATGCTTAGGTTAAGCACTCCATTCATGGCGGCTTTCATGCCTGATGTGCCACTGGCTTCCTGTGGTCTTCGAGGATTATTGAGCCATACATCACTGCCACGCACTAGCATCGAACCGATCGTCATGTCGTAGTTCTCCAAGAATACCACAGAGTTGGGGTACTCTTTCGTAAGTGCAACAATATTTTCTACAATTTCCTTCCCACGGTCGTCCTGCGGATGAGCTTTTCCCGAAAATATAATCTGGAGTTTTCCACTGCGAAACAATCCATCAATCTTAGGACGATCCGTAAAAATAAAATCACTGCGTTTATAAGGCACGGCTCGTCTAGAGAATCCTATGAGCAGTGAGTCTTCCTTTAATTGAACGCCTGTGCGCTCCTTAACAAAGTCAAGAAGCTTTTTCTTATTTGCCGAGTGAGCTGTCCTCAAATCGCCTCCTCTCTCCGCGGTTTCGATCATTCTGGAGTCAACCCATGTGGGTAGATGTATGGCGTTGGTGATTCCAACAATCTCCGAACGATCCTTTACTTTGCTCCACATCTTGTTGGCAGTAACGGCATGCAATTGAGCAACGGCATTTGCTTTTCTCGAAAGCCGCAAAGCGCCTACCGTCATATTAAATGGCGAGCCTCCGAGTTGTTTCAATTGCTTTTTGGAAAAGCTTGCGTTATCCGCGCCCATGTACAAAAGCCGATCTATATAGTGAGATTCGTTTCCTTGTACTACTGGGGTGTGTGTCGTAAAAACGATTTCGTTTCGCGTTTTTTCAAACGCTTCGTCAAAAGTCTTACCATCTTCCAATTTCTCACGCATCAATTCAAATCCTGCAAAAAGCGCATGGCCCTCATTAAAATGGTACACATCCGTCTTAATGCCCAATGCCCTCAATGCTTTCACTCCACCGATGCCTAAAACCATTTCCTGTGCTATCCGCTCCTCGCCAAACCACCCATAGAGTTGTCCGGTTATCCAGGCATCTTCATTGCCGGGTACATCCGTATCCAACAAGTACAAAGGAACATTACCATGCGTGTCGTCTAGCCAAATCTTGCACTTTACTTCGCGCTTGCGGATAGTTACGGTAACCGTCACACCCGTGTCTTTCAGAAAATCATATTTATAAATGGGATATGTGTCTAGTACCCTTCCGTCCTTTGTGATTCGCTGATCGGTGTACCCTTGCTTCCACTTAATGCCAAGTCCAACCATAGGATATCCGTGATCTTTCGCCCCCTTCAGATAATCACCAGCCAGAATGCCCAAGCCGCCAGCATAAATTTTGAAGTCGCTGTGCATAGCATACTCCATACAGAAGTAAGCAACGCGGGGCAATTTTGATTTCTCGAGTGCCATAGTTTTCAACGTTTAATAAAAAATAGAATGCCGGTATAATCGTTACGGGTCGCGGTTAGTCCGCTGACGCCTAACAAATGTAGCTATTTAAAGAATCGCAAAAGATCTGTATTTGAAGTTGATCCGGAAAAAAATAGACAAGGTTATTCCACGTAAAGCACAAGTCCTTTGAGGTACTCGCCTTCCCGATGAAAGATAGAAACAGGATGGTCGGCCGGTTGCGACAGATGATGCAGAACCTTGATTTGTCGACCAGCTTGTATGGCCGCTGAGACAACGGTATCGTAAAACAATTGCCTATCCACTACCTGCGAGCAGGAAAAGGTGAACAATATTCCTCCCGATTTGATGATCCTCATCGCCTCTGCATTTAAGCGTTGGTAGCCTTTCATTGCCTGATGTTTGGCTTCTTTGTGTTTGGCAAAGGCGGGGGGATCTAAAATAATTAAATCGTAAAAATCCTTCTTGTCTTTAATAAATGTAAATGTGTCGGAGGAAACGCACTCGTTTTCTGTCGAGTCGAAACCATTCAGCTGTAGGTTCTTCCTGGTCATTTCCACAGCCTTCTCCGATGAATCTACCGAGTGAACCAAGGCAGCCAGGTTCTGTAAAGCATACACTGAAAAACCACCGGTATAACAAAACGTATTAAGCACCGTTTTTCCAACCGACATTTCTCCGAGGAGTTTTCTGTTCTCTCTTTGGTCTAGAAAAAAGCCCGTCTTCTGCCCCTCCTCCCAATCCACAAAAAATTTATTTCCGTGCTCTAGGATGGTATGTGGCAATGCAGCCATTCCATAGAGATACTCGTTCTCGGTTGTTGGCTTAAGAGTATTCTGACTTTTGTAATAAACAGCCGATAGCTGATCTTTTAGAACTTCTTGAAGTGCCACGCTGATGAGGTGTCTGTCGTTGTGCATCCCGGTAGAATGGGCTTGCATGACCGCTACTCCTTGATAAATATCTACGATGAGCCCTGACAGGCCATCCCCTTCACCATGCACCAGCCTATAAGCGTTGGTATTTTCATTTAGAACGCTTGTTCCAATTCGTTGTTGAAATGCAGCGGCTATTTTTGAACTATATAAATCAGTGCCGGGTGGTGTTTCTGAGAAAGAAAGCACCCGAACAGTGATCGTCCCTGTTTGGTAGTGTCCGAACCCAACTGTTTTCTTCGAAACATCTTTTACCTCAACCCAATCTCCTTCATTGGGCGTGCCTTCAACTGATTGAATGGCACCCGAAAAGATCCACGGATGAAATCTCTTCACAGAATGATCTCGTCCCTGCTTTAACCCCACTACTCCTTTAATTCTCATTCTATATTTTCAACAATTGCAGACTTGACAAAAAGTAAAGTTACTTAATATATTTGGGCGTGAATCAAAATTATAGCGACATGAGAATTCTATTGATGGCCGTATTGATAACGTTGGTCAGCTGTTCCAAGCAGCCTCCTCCAGCTGATACAACCATACAAGACAATCCCTCCAAAGAAGGGGTTATTCCTCCTGGCGGTGCTAGGGAAGAGTTTGCCGACACGCCCGGATTGGTGAGAGTAACTTTTACTGATAATGGAGTGACCAAAACAGCAGATGGTACGTACTTGAATGGAAAAAAGCAAGGCACTTGGTCAGAGTATCATCCGAATGGCCTGCTAAAGAATTTAACCACCTACATAAACGGAGAAAAGGAGGGAATCTCCGTAGAGTTGAATAACAATGGCCAATTGACAAAACGTTGCTACTACCACAAGGGAGTTCGACATGGAGAGTATAAAGAATTTAACTACGCAAACTTGAAAGAAGAGCGGGTATATAGTTATGGAAAAATCGAAGGACAAGTAAAAATCTACTACGACAACACCAAACTGATGGAAGAAAGCCTTTACAAAAATGGCGTTCGTGATGGCGTGTCAAAGTGGTTTGACCAAGAAGGAAACCTAACCATCGAGTACGAGTACAAAAATGGTGAGCTGATAAAAAAATAGGACCGGTGACAACAATCTGAACTTTTTAATCCGGTTTTCGTTTTTAATATCACTGAACTGAAGCGGTTGATCTTGTGTTAGAAAATTGTTTAATTCTATCAAACTATTTTATCGGAGCGTTCGTCTTAACCACGCTCTTTTTGTAAACTATAAAAATTTATCTTTTTATGAAGCAATTTGCATCTCTGTTGGCAGCGGCTCTTCTAGGAAGTGTTGTTACCTTAAGTGCTTACCAGTGGTTCAATAAGAACCAACAACAACAAAACGTGAAAATTGAACATGTCAGTGGCGTACCTTCCGCACAGGTAGCCTATCGCATCAATGAAAAAGGCGAAGCGGTCGCTTTGGATTTTACCGGTACAGCTGAAAAGGTAACCAAGGCGGTTGTTCACATTCGATCCTCTCAAAACAGCAATTCGATCGCTCGCGAGCGCGATGCCAATGACCCTTTTCAATTCTTCTTCGGCCCAAACGGACCGATGGAAAGAGGCCCCAGTCAAAGTTCTGGATCAGGGGTTATCATTAACGCGGATGGATACATTGTGACGAATAACCATGTGGTAAAAGACGCAGACATTTTGGAGGTGACGTTCAATGACAATAAAACCTTAAAGGCTGAAGTTATTGGCACCGACCCTGACACAGACTTGGCGGTGATCAAAGTAAATCAGAAAGATCTGCCCTTTCTGTCTTTTGTGGACTCCGATAAATCAAGAGTGGGCGAGTGGGTACTTGCAGTCGGAAATCCGTTTAATTTGAATTCTACAGTAACTGCCGGAATCATAAGTGCCAAAGGAAGAAATATCAATATCATCAACTCAAACAATCCCGCAACGCGGAATGGCCAGCAACCCAATAGCGCCATTGAGTCTTTTATTCAGACAGATGCCGCCATTAACCCCGGTAACAGCGGTGGTGCACTTGTTAATTTGGATGGTGGATTACTTGGTATCAACACAGCCATTGCCAGCCCGACTGGGTCTTACTCAGGTTACGGCTTTGCAGTCCCGTCAAATATTGTAAGTAAAATTGTAGAGGACCTACTTGCTTTTGGAACGGTGCAGCGTGGATGGTTAGGTGTTGAAGTCAGAAGCATCGACAGTGACTTGGCAAAAGAAGAAAATCTTTCGTTGAACGAAGGTGCCTACATAAATGGCTTTGGCGATGCCGAAGACAGAAGTGCCGCAAAGGATGCAGGTATCAAGCCGGGAGATGTGATTGTAAAAATTGACGAAGCCCCCATTAAATCAAGCACTGCATTGATCGAATACATTGGAAGAAAACGACCAGGCGATAAAATTACCATGACGATTGATCGCAAAGGAAAAACCCTGGTGCTTCCGGTGACTTTGAAAAACAGAAAGGGAAATGTTGAAACGATTAAGCGTGAGACAAAAGATGCTATATCCTCACTGGGGGTTGATTTGGAAGATGTTGATTCGAAAGTATTGAGAAAACTTGATCTGGAGAATGGTGTACAGGTAAAATCATTGGAAAGAGGTAAGATTGAAAAGTATACTGACATGAGGGCAGGTTTTATTATTACACGTATTGATAACATTACCGTAAAGTCTGCCAAGGAAGCAATCAATATCTTGTCCAAGAAAAAAGTGGGAGATTTGATTACCTTCGAGGGTGTCTACCCGGATTACCCTCGTGAGTATATATATGCGTTAAGAATGTAAAACTAAACCCCTTATTGGATGAGAAGATTGTTTAAAAAAGGTGAGCGTGTTCGCAGCAAAATGGACGGTAAAGTGATGGAAGTTTTAAAGTACATCAAGTCAAATTGGATTCAAGTAAAATCCTTCGACCTCGAATCAAAAGAGGTACGAACGAAGAAAATAAAAGAAGACCAGCTGAGTAAAGCAGCCTAAGAAAAGCCCCACTTTTACGTGGGGTTTTTTTTTAGATGAAAATGGATGGGTTGATCTGTAACAATTCCATTACTTTTGAGTTCCTAAAAAAAAGAGATTATCAAAAAGTTTGAAATTCCAGCCTACTACCGGTCTTCCATCACAGGTCGAATAAAAGAGTTTCGTAGAGTAAAAGATCTACGCAAACAAGATTTTGAGCCTGCGGTTGTAGACTTCGGACCTATTGTGTTTTTAATACCTCGCCATTTTGGATTCTGCTATGGTGTAGAAAACGCAATTGAAATTAGCTATCGGGCACTCGAGGAAAACCACGGAAAAAACGTCTATCTTCTGAGCCAGATGATCCATAACCAAGAAGTAAACTCTGATCTGGAGAGTCGAGGAATCAAGTTCATTATGGATACGGATGGCACGCATTTCGTCCCCTGGGATAGCATTGGCAAAGACGATGTGGTGATTATTCCTGCATTCGGCACAACGCTTGAAATCGAAAAGTTGCTTCTGGACAAAGGAGTAGACGTTCAAAAGTACAATACCACTTGCCCATTTGTTGAAAAAGTTTGGAATAGGGCTGAGAAATTAGGCAGGGATCATTTTACTGTAATCATTCACGGAAAACCAAAACACGAAGAGACAAGAGCCACATTTTCGCATAGCGCGGGTAGGGGCCATTCTATCATCGTTCGTGACATGGACGATGCCATCGAACTAAGCAATTACCTGCTGGGAAGTAAAACATCCGCTGAATTTTATGAAACGTTTGCCGGAAAACACTCGGATGGTTTTTCTCCCGAGTTGCACTTGCAACGTGTGGGTGTGGTAAATCAAACCACGATGTTGGCCACTGAAACGCAGGGAATTGCTGACTTCTTTAAGCAGGTGATGATTAAAAAATATGGTGAAGCCGAAATCAAAAATCACTTTGCCGACACGCGGGATACACTTTGTTATGCCACCAACGATAACCAAGACTCAACTTATGAATTACTAAAGCAAGAGGCAGATTTCGCCATTGTTGTGGGTGGCTACAATAGTTCAAATACGTCCCATATCGTGGAGCTTTGCGAGCGAAATTTTCCCACTTTTTTTATCAATTCCGATAGAGAAATTAAATCAAAAGAGGAGATACAACATTTCAATTACCACCGAAAAGAACTGCTGACTACCTTTTCTTTCATACCCGAAAAACGTTCCCTCAAGGTAGTTCTTACAAGTGGCGCCTCTTGCCCTGATACAGTGGTGGACAAGGTGATGTTAAAACTAGTTAGCTATTTCAACGGTTCAAAAAGTGTAGAGGAAGTGCTCGCTTCGTTTTAGAATGCGAGTTTTTATTTTCGGTGTTTTCTTTCTCGCCTCATTATTGGCTCGTGCTCAACGCGGAGACACAATACGAAACTTACAGGAGGTAATTGTTCAGGCGTTCGCTTCTGAAAAGCCTTTGGAGCAAGTAGCTGCTTCGGTTGCTATCGTTAATGCAAAAGAGCTAAATCGTTTCAACAACACTTCGCTTCTGCCTGCGCTCAATGCCATCGCAGGTGTGCGCATGGAAGAACGCTCGCCTGGCAGTTTTCGGTTGGCCATTCGCGGGAGTTCGCTGCGTTCGCCATTTGGGGTGCGCAACGTTAAGTTTTATTGGAATGGATTGCCCCTGACAGATGGAGGTGGCAACACCTATTTGAATTTACTTGATTTCAATTCCGTCAGTCAAATCGAAGTCATTAAGGGGCCGAGCGGAAGTTTGTATGGTGCCGGCATGGGCGGTGTACTGTTGCTAAATTCTTCTGTGCCAACTAAGAACGAAATTCAACTTTCAGCAGTCGTTGGCAGCTATGGTTTGCAACGCTATCAGCTTCGAGCGACTGCGGCAGAAAGAAAAGTAAAAGCAACGATTCAATATGCCCATCAACAAGCAGATGGCTACCGCCAGCAAACGGCCATGAGGCGCGATGCATTGAATTTAGAATTACAAGTTCAGTTGGCCAGCAAAACGATTTTGCGATCGACTTCTTTCTACACCGACTTGTTTTACCAGACCCCGGGGGCATTGACAAAAGCCCAATACGACCAAGACCCGCGTCAAGCGCGATTGGCTACCGCTACGCTGCTGAGTGCCATTGACCAACAAGCTGCCATTTACAATCAGACTTTCTACTCGGGGGCTATGCTCGACCATCAGTGGAATAACAACTGGTCGACTACCGTTGGTTTTTTCGGGTCAGTCACTGATTTCAAAAATCCGGCCATAACCAATTACGAAAAGCGCAGGGAAAACAATTGGGGTGGAAGAATGGAAAATCAATTGTCGTTTAAATTGTCATCGGCAAAAGGCAAGTTAACGTTTGGTGGTGAGTTGCAGTTTTTCAATTCGCCCATCACGAACTACGATAACCTGCAGGGTGTAACGGGGAATCTTCAATTTAGCGATGAATTGAAATCTTCGCTGGCAACTGTATTCGCGCAAAGCGAATTTGACTTGCCTAATAATTTATATCTGACCGTTGGTGCTAGTGGCAATTTTATTTCCTATCAATTCAATCGCACCTCCACTATTCCGGCCATTCAACAAATCAGAAGTTTTGAACCTGTGTTGATTCCGCGAGTAGCCTTGCTGAAAAAATGGAGCGAGCGTCTTTTTACTTACGGAAGCATCAGCAAAGGTTTCTCTCCTCCTACATTGGCTGAAGTGCGGCCGTCCACCAATACCTACAACGATAGTTTGCGTGCCGAAACGGGCATCAATTACGAGCTCGGTGCACGCGGAACGTTAGTTAAAAATTTCTCTTTTGATGTTGTGCTCTTCTCACTACAACAAAACGAAACGATTGTGGTACAGCGCCAAATCAATGGATCAGATTTTTTTGTGAATGCCGGAGGTACATCGCAGTTGGGTGCCGAGGTGATGGTGAGCTATCTCAAAGAATTGAAAGGTTCTCCGCTTTCTTCTATAAAAATCTGGACGAGCTACACGCGAAATAATTTTCAATTCAATACCTATGTTAAAAATCAGCAAAACTACTCGCACAGAAATTTAACGGGTACCGCACCTGTAGTTTTGGTTTCTGGATTCGATTTAAAATCGAAAGTAGGTTTCTATCTCAACTCAACTTTTAATTATGTTGATACTATTCCGCTCAATGATGCCAACACTGATTTTGCGGCTTCCTATTATCTAATCGGAAGTCGATTGGGGTGGGCATCGACCGTTAAAAAAATGCCAATTGATATTTGGTTAGGTATCGATAATGCAACCGACCAAACCTATAGCTTGGGAAATGATTTGAATGCAACGGGTGGACGATACTACAATGCAGCTGCTAGAAGAAATTGGTATGTGGGATTTACATTTCGATTTCTTTGAACCTTAGTTACTGGCTGCATGCTTCAGGCCGCACGCTCCAAGCTTATTGTGGCTTGCAGCATGAAGCATGTAGCCCCAACTAAAGCCAATCATCGCCCACGAAGTATTTTGCTTCCAATCATCTCTGCATGCACTCGTGAGTTTTCAATAAACCATTTGTTCGTTTTTAAGCCTCCGCATACTACACCTGCGAGGTAAAGATTCGGTACGTTGCTTTCCATGGTTTCGGGGTTGTAAACAGGCGTATGAAATTCATCGTTTTGAAATTCGATGCCTATCGCCTTCATAAAATCAAAGGGCGGTTGATAGCCTGTCATGGCCAATACAAAGTCATTATCTAGAATTCTATTTCCGTCTGGCGTTTTTATTTCTACAGTAGTTGGTGTTATGGACGTGATCTCAGAATTAAAAAATGCGTGTATTGAGTTTTCCTTAATTCGATTCTCGATGTCTGGCTTGGCCCAGTACTTTACATTTTCTCCAATGCTTGATTCTCGAATCACCATCGTTAC
>Ga0068872_10000372_pt1 | contig 37692 bp, 41 predicted proteins | sample NOAtaG_7_FD_66441 | JGI IMG/M metagenome (GOLD analysis project Ga0068872, IMG submission 66441) | Freshwater lake microbial communities from Lake Erie, under a cyanobacterial bloom - NOAA_Erie_Diel1S_2200h metaG | ecosystem: Environmental > Aquatic > Freshwater > Lake | place: USA: Ohio, Lake...
GCAAAAGGGCGACAGTAGCCCGTGTCATTGATCGCCTGCACGAGAAACTGATAAAAAATGTTCGTCGAGGGAAGCTGGAAAGTACGGGCGCGCTCATAAATGTATGCCGACTTGGTGTAACTCGAGAGGCCAGGCGTACTTGGAAGCACAGTCACCACAAACCACTTGGGGGCTCCCTCATTGGCGATCGTAGAAAGATTCCATGTTACAAGGGCAGTCGATGCACTTAGACTACTCAGCGTTGCTGTAGTCGGACCAAACGGAATCACACCGGGTTGGACGGACAAGAATGTCGCGGCGGGACCCGTGCCGTTTGCATTCGTCGCCGTCAGCGTGAAGAGGTGCTCAGTCCCATTCGTCAGACCGCTGACCGTGCGAGTGGTGGCAGGGGCGGGTATTTGCTGACTGAACGATATAGCAGTACAAGCGAGCGTATAATATAAAATGGGCGAGCCGCCATCTGACGCCGGCGGCGACCAGAAAAATCGTATGGACCCTGAAGAGGGCCAGGGTCGGTCCTCTATCAAGGGAATAGAGGGCGCGGACATCTCTATCGTGTGGGCGCAAAGTTTTATCGATGATAGAACTTTGCGCGCGCAGATTGTTGAGTGGGGTTACAAGCTATCTAGACAATAAGTGTTGAGGCGTATATGGATGATATAGTGCTCGGCGTCAAGGTAGTGGCGTAGAAGGCAACGTTATCAATCAGGCCTGGGAAGGGACGATTCAAACTTTGTAGGGGATCTACGCCGATCGTTAGGTTAGAAAGAGGCACTGGGCTGTGTGAGTTGGTGAAGGTATTCAGAAGGGCTCCATTTACATACCACCTAGCGTCTGTTGGGCTAATAGTAAGGACAACATGAACCCAAGTATTTAATGGTACTGTATAGCCTGTATCATATGTGTATGTACCTACTATATCATTCCAGTGATAACCAAGAGTTGGTCCATTTGAAGACATGTTAAGCCCTGATGCAATAGGGGTGCGAGTAAATATAATGGGTGCATATGAAAGTGTGCTCGTCCGATAAATACTCGCACAGAAACTCACAGTGTTCGTCGATGTGGTGAGACTTTCCTTATACATCAAGGTGCTTATATTGGGTCTGTAAGAAAACCCAGAACCTGTGCGTGTTTGGGTGCTCAGATTTGACGTAGCGTAGTTCACGAAGGCTGCATCATTTCCGTTGTTGAAGTTCGTGGCGAAATAGGGAGTGGGATTGCTCAAGCTAGCAGGATTCTGGTTACGATACGGGTGCGTCGTGGGGAGGCTGCCCTGGAGACCCCACTTCCACGCGAGATAGCCCTCGACCGTCTGGCGGTCGTCAGTGGAAAGCACACGGTTGTACATAAGCATCTCGCATATATGGCCGTTCCACGATTCGTTCAAAGACAATCTGTTTGCTAATAGTAAGCCTGTACCTGCTACAATATTATTTGTTCCTATATTTCCTGATACATAGGCAGTAGTACTACCATTTATAAATCCAGCCGAGTTTGTAGTATTAAAGTTTGCAGCTAAAACATAGTTTTGTAGTAAAATAGAAGATGATCCTGGACTAATAACTGAACCAGCAAACATTTGCGCATTACTGCTAAAAAGAGCTATTCTATTGATTGATGTAGGACTATCATGTAAATAACTAGTACCGCTGACATTAGACAACATTCGTCCTACGTAGAAAGCTGTTATCGGCTGACTCATTGCCACTGTTGTATTAGATCCCAAGTGTGATGCAGCGCCTTCAGTTGGGTTGTAAAAAGAGGGATATGATGTGTTGAACTTGGTGACATTATACGTGAATCCAGTGGCATTCGAGAAAAGGTAGGCGTTTGCTGATTTGTCCCTCAGGGCAACAATTGTGCTTGTGCCGACCGATGTGCTCACCGTCGTCGCATCGGCAGCGTCGATCCACAGCTGTAGGCTGCTGAATGAGGTCGGCGAGAACACCGACGTGGTGAGCGGCACGGCGGTCCTGAAAGGGTGGGATGCAGGCAGATCGCCCTGGAGATTCCACTTCCACGCGAGGTAGCCCTCGACTTTCTGGCGATCGAAGGGGGTCATCAGGCCGGTATAGAAGAGGATGTCTTTGATGTGGCCGTTGTAGTAAGAACCATTCGCTCCATAAAAGCCAATAGCAGCCCCTGCCCAACCAGATAAAAGGGTATTATTTAACGTAGTACTCATATTAGAACCATTCAATATCAAAGAGCGATTAGATGTCTGCTGACTTAGAGTAAATAGGCGAGTTGGTTGAGCGGCAGCTGTTGTAAACGCTGGAACGGGTGAATCTATAAAAGCTCCTGTATCTGCATATTGTGTAAAGCGTACCGTGCTTCCAGCAGCTCCAATGTATCCAGCAACAAGATTTGCGTTTGTTCCTAGAGTAGTCCCCCCTATAAAATAACCGTCAATAAAGGCAGTTGGCGCCGCTTGTAGCCTCTCCACAGCAAATACCGTGTAATACTGGTTCGCAATAAAGGAACCATTAATATTATACCTTGTGTTCGTCCCATTGAACTCCAAATACTGGTCCGTTGTGCTGACCCTGTATGTAGCAGCCACACTGCCAGTTATACTCGAGCGGTTATTGCCTGACTTATCAGCCCAGCTCGTTATACTGGTGCCAGTGGGTGGCGCATATCCTGTAGCGAACGGGTCGGCGCCGTCATACCACGCCTGTAGACCGGTCAGATTCGTGGGAGCGAAGCGATTGTTCGTGCTGACTCCTGGGTTATTATTCCTGTAGGGGTGGGTCGCCGGCAGAGTGGCTTGCAGGCCCCACTTCCACGCGAGATAGCCTTCCACCGTCTGGCGGTCGAGGGTATTCAAAACAGTGCTGAAGCCGAGGATTTCATACATATAACCTGTGTAGTACTGTGAAGGTACAGGATTTCCATTATTCAGAAAGCTAAAACATCCAGCTATCAAACTTGTTCTACCAGCAGTTAAATTTACAGAGACTGTTGTACCTTGGTTACCTCCTGTTACAAATGTTGTTTGTGAGCCAGCAGTCGTTATTAACTCAGCAATAAATGTCGAGTTTATTGAAATACTGCTTACAGGACCTACTGAACCCATCACTTGAGAATACTGATTTGCCTCTAACCTATTATTACTACCATGTACTGTATAAAAATGACGTCCTCCACTTCCAGTCGTTCCAAGCAGAGTATTTTCATTCGTGGGCGTAGAGGCAGTTCTTCTGAAAACAACAAACAGGGACTCATTCATGAGCGATGCTGAATAGGTGGTACTATAATAGCTAGAACTTGGGAAAAATATGGCATTCGATGCTGCTACGAAAGTTGGCGTTATTCCTGCCGCATTTGCGTTGTTTCCAGCCCCTGACTTATCGACCCACCTAGTTATAGTAGAGTTGTCTGCTGGAATGCCGCCTGTTCCGAGTGGATCGGCACCATCCAGCCAGAGGGCCAGCCCCGCGAAGCTGCTCGGTGAAAAGAACGAGTTCGGCGTGGGAGCGGCGGGTCTGAAGGGATGAATAGCAGGCAGATTGCTCTGCAGGCCCCACTTCCACGCGAGATAGCCTTCCACCTTCTGGCGGTCGAAGGGGGTCAGCGGAGACAGGTATGTGAGGACTTCGCCCATGTCGCCTGGGAAGAAAAATCCGCCTGGTGGAACGCCGCCTGTGCCATTATTATATGCCCCTACTAAAAGACTAAATGCCGAGTTATAATCAAAAGTTGTTGAAAATGCGGCTGTGCTTACTGTAGAACCATTCAAGGCGGAAAACATTGTGTTCCTATCCCAATAGTATCCAAACATAGTTGTAGATGCAGAGTTAAATGCATTGAGCATTTCTCTAATATTTGCAGGATCATTAAAATAAAGGTAATTATTAGTATTATCCAACTTACCTAAATAATATCTGGGATTAGCACCTCCAAACAACGACTTTGCCATAAGAGCACCAGTTGTATTTGTTGTACTATACCTCGCCACTATAAAGGTGTGGAAGGGATTGGTGCGTATATTGAGAGAACTAGGTCCATAGTTAATGTACTGGTCCGTGCCATTGAAACGGACAATCGGCAGACTATTGATCCCGCTCGTGATATAACGCGGCCCATTGCTGGCCCCTCCTGTATATGCATTGGGACTCAAGTCGTTCCACGCGGTCAGCGCCTGATTATTGGAGGCGCCAGAAATCTGCGTGGCGTCGATCCAGAAAGAAAGGCCGGCCAGGCTGGTCGGCTGGAAAGTACTTGGAACAGCAATAGGTGGGCCTGGATTATTACTCCTGTAGGGGTGTGTCGCCGGCAGATTGCTCTGCAGACCCCATTTCCAGGCGAGGTAGCCCTCGACCGTCTGGCGATCCGTGGCGGACAATGACGAGTTATAAATGAGGATTTCACCAATACCGCCATTTAAGTGTTCAACATTAGTTCCCCGTCTTCCAATAAAGTTAGGAGTATTTGGATTGGCTCGCGCTTGAGCTGGCGAGTTCGTCACAGGTGTGCCGCCATTAATAACTGTTTGACGTGTAGTGCCCTGATAGGTAGCAGCAATAATCAAAGATGAATTAATTGTTACAGTCCCCGCAGTGAATTGATTAGTCCACCAAGCATGTCCAACAGTCCCTGCACTATAATACATATGTAATGCGTTTGGTGTTGTTTCTTGACCGCCAAAAATGATGTGTTGGTTACTAGTAGTTGATGTTGTATAGGATACAAAGAACATTGAATACTCCGTGTCGCCAAATGGTATTGCCCCATTCGGCAACGTAAAATACTGTGACGAGCCGTTAAAGGTGATGTACCTCGTTGAACTATTGTATGACGGGGCTACTGTGCCAGTTGCTGTATTCCCTCTACCAGATTTATCCGCCCAGCTTGTTACACTTGCACTGCTTAGCGTCAATGAACTCGTATCGGCGGCGTCGAGCCAGAGCTGGAGCCCCGCAAAGCTGCTCGGCGAGAATACGGAAGTCGCCGTGGGCGCGGCGGATCTAAAAGGATGGATCACAGGCAGATTCGCCTGTGTGCCCCACTTCCACGCGAGATAGCCTTCCACCTCCTGGCGTTCGAAGGGAGTTATTATAGTACTGTAAAAAAGGAACTCGCCCATTTGAAAGTGGCTGATGGAAGAGGGAGGTACATCTCCAGGAGTTGCAGGCACTATGTACGTACCCATCTTGAAGTTGGTAACACTCGGCGCATTTGCAAGAACAAATCCAGAGTTTGAATGTGTCCCAAATGAACTCCCAAAACGATAGAAGTTGGCCGAGGTTCCATTAAAATCTAGAGACATTAAAATACTTGTTCCGATAGGAAGAACAGCATTATTTGTTGAAATAACAGCACCACCATTTGTAGTTCTCCAATACATTGCGCCTGGTGTAGGACCAGCACTATTTACAGTGCTAGTCATAGAAAGTATTTGGTACGTATTTACAAAATCGTGCTGTTTCGCCAAAATATAGTTGGTGGTAGAAACAGGAATAAACTGGAAAAGCATAGTATATGCGGAAGCATTGTTCATTGCCGTCTGGGGAATGTCAAAGTGACGACCTTGAGTGAATCGGATATAGTTGTTACTACTCATCAGTGGCCGTGCCACGCTGTTGGTTTGCGTCAAGTTAAACCCATATCCACTCTTGTCGTTCCACTGGGAAATCGAGCTAGTAGCTTGTGTAATAGTGGCTCCGTCAGCAGCATCTAGCCATAAAGCATTCCCAGATATAGAGCTCGGCGAAAACGCCGCTCCCGTCGTGGAAGGGATGATTATACCAAAACCGATGGTGGTGGTGAAGGCAAAAGGGATCGAGTAATCCGTATCATTGATGGCCTGGACGAGGTATCTATAATAGACATTCGTGGAGGGCACTTGAAAGGTACGAGCGCGCTCGAAGATATAGGACGACTTCTCGTAGCTCGACATCGAGGTGGTGCTCGGATAGACGGTTATAAGAAACCACTTGGGCGCCCCCTCGTTCGCAATAGTCGAGAGGTTCCACGTGACCAGGGCCGTCGACTCATTCAACGTGCTCGCCGTGGCCAGCGTGGGACCAAACGGTATAACACCGGGTTGGACCGATATATACGTCGCGACTGGACTGGTCCCGTTGGTATTTGTTGCAGTGATCGTGAATTCATACTCGGTGCCGGCGGTGAGCCCAGTCACCTCGTATGCACTTTGATTCGCGCTGATGTCCTGGGAAAAGGAAATCGCCGAACAGGCCAACGTGTATTTCGTTATAGGCGAACCGCCATCCGAGGTTGGCGGTCCCCAATAGAAGACTATTGAGGTGGCCGATGACGGGTAGGGCCTGGCCTCTATCACTGGGACAGAGGGGGCAGACATCTCTATAGTGGGGGCGCAAAGTTTTAGCGTTGGTAAAACGTTGCGCACACAGTGGTGGGGCGATATGAATGGACTTATCTAGGTGAGGCCAAATCTTGCCTTCTCATAGTTGTAGTTGTATAGCACTTGGGATGATGTGAGCAGTGTGCTATAGTGCCTATATACCGCAACAGCGCCCGTGAAATAAGTTGTCCCGCCTGTGGGGGCAGTTCCTGTAGCACTGCCAAGACTGATATGATATGCGGCATTCGCATGTGTATCAGGACCACTTCTAGCAGGAAGCCCTGAGTTGCTGAAAACTTGCTGCCCATTTACAAATACCACTTGGGTAGGCGTGGTAGCCTGTGTGAATTGTGTGACAATCTGATACCAGCGATTATACTGAAGAGTTGAAAATACTACATTGCTTGCCACTGTTACGTAATCTGGTTGTATATATGATACAACAATAGATGAGTTCAAAAGGGTGAGTTGCGTATTACGAAACTGATTTGTTGGTGCGAAATCATATGCTGGTGGGTAACCACCGTGTTCTGAGAGGAGTGAGCCAGTGACACCAGTGTAATAGACCCAGATCTCGCGGGTCTCCCTATAGCCCATTGTGCTGTTGAAGGAGTTTGACATATTGAATGCGGCGGCCACATATTGGTTACTAGTTGCATTGAAGTAAAAGGATGAGACCTTTGTGCTATTGTAACTTATACTAGAAAGGGTTATGAGATTCGTGCTCATCGTATTCGTTCCAGGAATGGCCGCTTGGTTTCTCACACTCGACGTGGTGCCCGTAAAAGTCTCTGAATCAACATAGAGGAAGAGGCCTTCATAGACTGGTGTGCGTTGGCTAGGAGAGGTGTTTCTATAGGGGTGTGTGGCCGGCAGGTTCGCCTGGAGACCCCACTTCCACGCGAGATAGCCCTCGACCGTTTGGCGGTCGGCTGCGCTGAGAATAGTACTGAAACCCAGGATTTCATGAATGTTGCCTGTAAAAAGTGATGTTGGAGGACCACCATCGCCAGCACATATGAGACTTGGTATTCCAGCTGTGTAAGAAACACCTACAGTAGTTCCTTGATTTCCTCCATTTACAAAAGTTGTATGTGCTCCAGATGCTACCATTAACTGGGCTATAAATATTGAGTTTGCTGTTATACTGTTAGTAGGTCCAATTGAACCGACAGCGACATTACGTGATATTGAAATTAAATAACGGTTTGCAGTATCTACAAGAAAACCACGTGCTGCATTACTAGGTGCTGCTAGAAGGTTTTGAAACTGATTCGCCCCAGCAACCCTGAGTACAACAAAAAGGGATTCATTCGATAATGCTGCAGAATAGTTGGTGCTATAATACCCAGCACCTCCAAATGAGATGGCATTAGATGCTGCGAGGAATGTAGGCGTTGTTCCTACAGCACCTGCGTTGTTTCCTGCGCCTGATTTATCGACCCAAGTAACTATTGTAGAGCCATTGGCCGGTGCTGTTCCAGTAGCAATCGGGTCGGCTCCATCCAGCCAGAGGGCAAGACCCGCGAAGCTGCTCGGCGAGAACACCGACGTAGTCAACGGTACAGCGGTTCTGAAAGGGTGGGAGGCGGGCAGGCTCGTCTGTAGACCCCACTTCCACGCGAGATAGCCCTCGACCTTCTGGCGGTCAAAAGGGGTCATCAGGCCGGTGTAGAAGAGGATGTCTTTCATATGGCCTTGATAATACTCACTATTAGGTCCATAAAAGCCAATAGAAGCCCCTGCCCAAGCAGATATAAGAGTATTATTTAACGTAGTACTTATATTAGAACCATTCAATATTAAAGAGCGATTAGATGTCTGCTGACTAAATGTAAATAGGCGGGTTGGTTGAGCAGCTGCTGTTGTAAATGCTGGAACGGGTGAATCTATAAAAGCTCCTGTATCGTCATATTGAGAAAATCTGAATGTATTTGCTGAGCTATTAATATATTGCAAATGAAGATTCGCATTTGTTCCTAGAGTAGTCCCTCCTATCAAAGGACGAGTGAATGGTGATGGCGCCGCTTGTAGCCTCTCCACAGCAAACACCGTGTAATACTGGTTCGCTATAAAGGAACCATCAATATTATACCTTGTGTTTGTTCCGTTGAACTCCAGGTACTGGTCTGTTGTGCTCACCCTATATGTAGCAGCCACACTGCCAGTTATACTTGAGCGGTTATTGCCTGACTTGTCGGCCCAGCTGGTTATAGAGGTTCCAGTGGGTGGCGCATATCCTGTACCGAACGGGTCGGCGCCGTCATACCACGCCTGTAGGCCAGTCAAAGTGCTAGGAGAGAAGGGGGGGCCACCGGTCATACCAAACCCAAGCGTACTGGTGAACGCAAAAGGGATGCAATAATCCGCGTCATTCACTGACTGCACGAGGAAGCGATACGCAATATTCGTGGAAGGAACTTGAAAGGTGCGGGCGCGCTCATAAATGTAGGCACACCTCCCATAACTGGATATGGAAGCAGTACTCGGCAGCACTGTCACGACGAACCACTTCGACGCCCCCTCATTCGCGACGGTAGATAAGTTCCACGTGACCAGGGCCGTCGACGTGTTCAACGTGCTCAGCGTGGCAAACGTGGGACCGAAAGGTGTAACACCGGGTTGGACCGATATATACGTGGCTGCAGGGCTCGTTCCATTGGTGTTCGTCGCAGTCAAGAGAAACTGATACTCCGTGGCGGCAGTGAGCCCTGTCACTTCGAAGAAATCGCGGCTCGAACTCAGCTCCTGTGAATACGTAATCGAAGAGCAGCTCAGCGTGTAGTTCGTTATAGGGGATCCACCATCCGAAGCCGGCGGACGCCAATAAAAGAGTATGGACGAGGCCGATGATGGAAAAGGCCTCGACTCTATAAGGGGAATAGAGGGGGCAGACATCTCTATCGTACGTGCCGATAAAGAGTCCTCAGCTATTGGCCGCCGACGCGCTCATTCCTCAAAAGGAAAGGCGGGAGCAAGGACAGAATGGACGCCGCAGCCACAGCCACAGGCCCGAACATCATCCTTGCCCAACAAATCTACCTCGCTCAAAAGGAGACGGTGCAGGCCCACCTCCAGGCCCTCGAAGAAATCATCCGCTCCGAGCTCGACAACGACCCCTCCACCTTCGAAGGCAACGCCTTCTACCGGCACCAGACATTCGACCTCGCGAATGAGCTCATCCCCAAGCAGATCCAGCTGTTCGCCCTGGGTGGCCAGGCTCCGAACAAGCTCTGTGAGATCGGCGTCAATGCAGCCCACTCAGCACTGCTCTTCCTTCTCGGACGGCGTGCGCACGGCTTAGAAAAGAAGCCAGTCGATCTCTATCTCTTCGACATCAATGAGCACGTCTATACGGCCCCCGCGGTCACCTACTTGTGCCGCGAGTTCCCCGAGGCAAACGTCAAGTTCTTCGAGGGTGACTCCACGGCCGAGTTGCCCACCTTTATAACTTGCCGCGCGAAAGAGGTAGGAACCTTTGACGTGGTGCATGTCGATGGAGGACACGAAGAACCCTGTATCAAATCGGACCTGGCCTGCGCCCAGAAGCTCGTGCGCCCTGGAGGCTACATCATCATCGACGACACAAATGATCCTGTGATCGATGGCTACGTGTCTGCCGCTCTGAACACGGCAGGACGCTATAAAGAGGTGATACTCTACAAGGAGCTTCCGATGTATCCCCACCGTATTCTCCAGAAGACATTATAGAGAGGAGGTCACAGATGGCCGATACTAGTGAAAGAACGAAGATACTAGTCTTCACCCGATTCTCCGTCTATAACTATCCATCTGGTGTCATTCGAAAACATCAGAAACAGATCCGGTCCGAGGCGGATTACCTGCGTGTGATCTATGGGGCCGAGAGACTCGATGAGAAGTTCGCAGCGTTCGAGGAGCGCACTGTGCCTAGTATGAAGGCGCAGAGTGTGCCACCGACCCGCTGGATGGTCTTCACTTCGCCCCAGTTGCCGTCTGCGTATCGACGACGGCTGGCGCGTGCTTTAAAGGGAGTACCTGGGGCGGAGGTCGTGATGGTCCGCGACCATGCCCAGATGCTCGAAAGGAGTGATGAAGCTTTGAAAGAAGCGGGGGGCGCCACTGTCACCGTAACTCTCGACGACGACGATGCGCTGCATCCGAGATTCCTGGAGACAGTGGCTGCTCGAGCGCGGCCAGGGCATATCTTGAGTCCCCGCGCGGGATATATGCTCCACGAAGACGGGCGAGCCACACGCTTCTCGTATCCCCGCGATTCCTGTGCAGCCACCGGTCTCGCCTTCGCCGACGGAAATGTCTTGCGCCTAGGCAACCACACGGCCATTCATACGCGCCCAGGACATCCGCCTATCGACTTCCTCCCCTACAAGAATGTCTTCGTCCGCGTAAGACACGGGGCGAATCTGGCCGAGCACCGGCGAGGCAATAAACTGTTCCCCTTCTCTTTCGAGAACTTTTTGAACTCGGACTTGAAAAAGGAGCGGGCTCAAGGCAGTGCCACACGCAAGAAAGGGAGGACCCAGCCCAAGCAGGACTAAAGAGGTGGGGCAAATCTGTAACAGATGGATAAGGTTGAGATATACGCTACGAATGAGTCGCTTCATGAATATACGAATATATACTTGAGGCACAACATCTCTGCCGAAAAGTTCGTGGGATTAAACAACTTCTACGCGGATGACTACAACTCCCACTTCATCCCCTTTCACGGTGATCTCTTCACACTTGCTACTGTGCATGAACTCGTGGATGCAGGCGTGAATATTTTCCTCGAGCTCGGCACATATCTTGGAGGCTCGTCACTTTATATGGGGCAGACCCTCGGTCTCGAGGTCCATACGTGCGAGCCGCACAAGGTGCATTATGAGACCGCCTCGCGCCTTTTGGAGAGCTTCGCCAGTGTCTATAATGAGACTGGTCTCGAGTTTCTGAAGAGGGGGCTGGGCAGCGGAGGCGGAGTCGTGCCCCTCATCTTTGTCGATAGCCACGGCTATGGATTCAAGTGGGAACTCCTCGAGGAACTCCGCGCGATCTTCGCCACCTACAGGCGCGGCTTCGTCCTCATTGACAACTTCAAAATCGAAGGGAGACCAGAGTTCGGGTGGGACTCTGAAAAGGAGTCGGGTCAGGAGTGCTCCCTTGACTATATAGGGGATGTACTACGAGAGGCAGGCGTGACTCACGTCTATCTCTCGGACTATAGCGTAAAAACGAGCTGTGCGCACGGTCTGCGTGGGACCTGCCTGATCCCCCTGGAGGGCACGGCCGACTGGGAACCTGAGGCAAAACTCGGCTGGAAAAAACAGGCGCTCTCAATAGAAGCAATGCCAAAATGCCTCAGCTCCGCCCCTTAACTGCATCTGATTTTCCCGCTGTGACCAAACTGTTCGAAGGGCTCTTCCCTTCAAAGTATATGACCGAGTTCTACGATGCCTGGAAGTACCGAGCGCAAGACTTGTCCCTCGGTGCGTTCGAGGGGGGCGGGCCTGGCACCACAGGACTCCTCGGCTTCATCATCTGCTGTAGAAAGAAGGGCCCTGGCGGCCCGCGTATTTCCATTGAGTTTCTGGGCATCAACCCAGCCAGCCAAAAAGGGGGGATTGGAACTATCCTCCTACGGCACATTTTAGATGTCTGTGACAAGACAAACACTCGTGCTACACTTGTACCAGTCAATGATCAGCGAATCATTCATTGGTATAAGAAACACGGATTCGCCTTCTACGGGACGCCCTTCGTGTCCTCCTATACAGGCGATCTCGAACATCTTATGATATACGGTGCTCAGCCAGCGGACAAAGATCCGGGTGGGCTGGGGCCGACCGCCGTCGCCGACTAGGCGCCGAGGGCCCCAGCTGCAAGGCTGATGCAGGCGGCACCGATGGCCGTCTTCAGTGTCGGCTTCTCCCCTACAAAGAGCCAGCCCCACACGAAGGCGGCAATGACTCCTGTAAAGGAGAGGAGGCTGAATACGATAGTGGGGACATTCGGGATGGCGTAGAATCGGGCGGCATAGCCGAGGAATCCGATGAAGATGTTGAAGAGGGTCATAGGGAGCCAGACTCCGGGACTGCTTGAGACCGCTGGTCGGTTGGTGCTAGCCGGCGCCAGACCAAGAAAGGCGAGGAGGCCGAGGAGGGCCCCAGGATAGAGCTCAAGAGTAGATGTATAGGGATCAGGGACTCGCGTTGTCCTCACACCGAAATACATCATAGTCTCAGTAACTGCAGCGAGTAGGGCCGCGCCCACTCCTTTCCAGTTGGCTGGGCGGTTGCCGCTCCCCTCTTCAAATCCTTCGTGGATATCTTGGGCGACGAGCACTGTCCCTACAAAGGCGAGGGCGACAAGGGCGAGCTGATAGGGGCTCACGGACTCTCCGTAGAGAAGCGCACCTCCCAAGAGATTCCAGATGGGATAGGTGTAGAAGAGACTCATCGCCGCGCCGGCAGACAGCTTATCAAAGGCGTAATAGGAGGCAGCCACGTGGGCAAGGGTGATGGAGCCGAGTCCAAGAGAACGTGTCAAGCCCGCCGCGGTTCCCCACGTCTCTCGCAGAGCCGCCGGTTTCGCGAGGGCCGCGGCGAGAACTGTGAAGGTTAGAAATCGTGAGAGGAGCTGTGTCACGAGACCCGTTGGGACTTTCTTGATGAGAATCGGATAGAGGGCAAGAATCACCTCGGACCCAATGACGATAAGGCTATTTTCCGTGCTGTGCCGCAGCAGTCCCAGCATTCTAGTGCCGGCTCCTATATTTCGCCACGCTGAATAGGATGAGGCGACGGGCTGCCGCGGGCACTGCCAAAAAGAGGGCTGAGACACGATTTGAGGGACTTGGAGAAGGACGGTCAAAGCCCATTTATATTAGACCCCGTTGCACCGACACGGCGGTATTGATTGCCTTCTACAACCCTGCCCGCTTTCATCGGAGTCTGAAGAATCTCTTGTATCTGATGGCGATCTTCAAAGAGTATGGAATCCCCTGTTTCGTGGCAGAGTGTGTCTTCGGATCACAGCGACCCCAGGTGCCAGGAGCGACCCTTGTGGCCAGGTCGAACACCTACCTCTTCTACAAAGAACAGTTGCTGAATCGGCTGGAGCCGATGGTGCCGGCGCAATACACGAAGCTCGTAATGCTCGATGGGGATATCTTGTTTGACACTCCCGATTGGCTCGACCAGGTGTCTAACCGACTCGATGCCTATGATATAGTGCAGCCATTCTCACAGGCGTGCTGGCTGAATCCTGAGAATACGATTATCTCGACCAAGAAATACGGGTATGGCTATGCGCTCAATAGGAGGATGCGTGTGGCGCCAGGCGAGATACACAGCTATCACTCTGGATTTGCGTGGGCGTTCAAGCGCGAAGTGTTCAAGCAACTCGGCGGCTACTTTGATCGGGCCATTGTTGGCGGGGGCGATATGATATTCGTGTGTGCATTCTTGCCGCCAGAGTGTGTTGCCAGGCACCAGGCCGATATGCAAATCCCGCCGATGATCTTCGAGGATGCCTGGCCGGCATACAAGCAGCGAGCTGAGCAACTGAATCCGCGCATCGGATATCTTGATATCAAGGCACTGCACCTCTTTCACGGACTGAGTCTCAATAGGCAGTATAGGACGCGCTACAAGAATATCTTGCATCAGCTGGAAGGCACGTGGGACGAGACAGTGGAGCTGAATGGGGATGGGCTATACGAGTTCAGGGATCCTGCTAAAAAGGGGATGCTCTTGGACTATTTCAAGGCGCGAAAGGAGGATATTCCTATAAAGGAGGCTGTTGAGGCAATGGCGCAGTTGCGGCAGCAGGCGACAACACGAAGGCGCCGCTCTTCGCGACGGGTCAAGGCGCCTGTAGCTGCATCCGTGCCATCGCCTCCTACTGTCGAAATCCAGAGCTTCAATCTCCCCATGCTTCCGCCCGCATTGCTAAGTAATATACCCACGGGACTGAATGCGGCAGACTCGATTCCTGAGGCGGCCGCAGCCAATATGTGAAATGGGTGGATCTAAAAGATGCTGCACACTTTAAAGTAAGAGGGAGATGCATACTTTACGTATAAAGATACCGGCGTATGATGAGGCGTTTGGTCGTACTGAGCGGAAGCAGTCAGATTCACCTGATGCGAGTGAAATCGATGCGCTCAATAGGGGGTCGATCAGTATGACGGGATTCCCTGCTTGCTTCTTGTTATTTGTGTGTCTCTTTGCTATGTATGTGATTCTCTTGATGCCAACCGTGCTTGTCAGTAAAAATCTGCGCGTGGGCTAGGCCGGTCGCGTGGTCAAGAGAAGAATCGATTTTTGCACCACGTGCTGCTTACACGCTGGGCAGCACTTGTTTGTTAGCAGCCACTTTTCCAAAGAGGGGGGATCGAAGATATGATAGCAGGGGGTAATACCGACTTCGCTGAGTTCCTTATAGGGAGTCATCGAGATTGGACAAATTTCCCCTTTTTGTCTTGCCGTAGCGAGTAGGGCTTCTCCTACAAAGGGGGGGATGGGCGACGGGGCTGCAGGATCTGGAGGGGCCGGCGGCGGCAGCCTGGCAAGAGTCTCCTTCACTGCAAGATATTCCCTCACGTGTTCAGAATCTGCCCTGCCATCTGGTTCTCTCTTGAAAGGGTATGCAAGCGGAGTATGATACCATACTTCCATTCCATCTGGAAAGCCTGGGTGAAGACAAACCACAGGGATCCAGTCCGAGATAGGAGTGTAGTACAACTTTTCTCCTGTATAGCCCCAGACCTGCTTCTGCTCGGCGCCTTGCTTCATTAGCGATAAAGTGCTGAAACGGGAATGCCGTTGGGGGCCTGCGCTCAGGGCAGCATCTTTCACGATAATACAGTTATAGTTTTTCCCCTTTTCAACTGCTGTGATGGCTGGCTGGAATATATCAATAGGCTTATCTTCATTCTCGAACGAGTATAGGACAGCATAGCGCCGCTTGTCTGGGTGGAATATGGCAGAATATTTAGGGAAAGTTGAGGGGAAGAGGGGTTGTGCGGTCGCGCCGGCCATTTTCAGAGCCAGTGGGGTCGGTGTCTCTTGGTATATGTGAGAATGTCTCGCACGGCGCCCTTATTCTCTTTGTAGTAGATACGGTAGGCTACTATAGAGTTGGTCGAGCGTCTATATTCGTCGGGCATCGCTTGTGGTGGCTGGGTCCATCCGCGTGAGACAATTTCGGGCGGCGGGTTACGGTTGAGCCAGTACAGGTGCTCTTCGCAGCTATGGGTCTTATCGCGGCCAAAGCGGTGCTGGTACTCTTCACAGAGGGCAATGCCGAGACTGCAGAGCCAGCGGTAGTTCTCGAGACTCTGGCGGGTCCAGATGGCGCAGGGATGTTTCGCGTTGCGAATGGGCAGGTAGCCTTGGGCGGCTGTGCCTGCGGCACACTCCTTTCTAGAGGGCGCCGTCTTGAAGTCTGGAGCGTGGCCAGCGGCGAGAGCGAGGATCCAGTGGGCCGTGTAGAGGAGTTGCGTCGTCTCGAGGATCATCTTGACAACGTGCTTGTCACAGTGCCATCTTGCACAGCGAGATGGCTTATGGGACAGATAGAAGATGTTCATTCTTGTGGCTGGGGTTGAGGGGCTAGGTACGGGGGTCTAAAGCCGGTGGGCGGGTCAATTTTCCCTTTAGCTAGTACTACGTGTTACACCAGTTGTTTGAATAGCAATATTATTAATATCGCTCGAATCCTTAAACGGAGCATCTGCCTCAGCATTAAGTAATAGCACAGTGCCTGGTACTTTTGGTAATAACTGTAGGTTTGTATCAGGTGATGAAATATAAGCTGGAGGATTTGCTATACGTAATGAATCACTACTCAGAGAATATTGTGCTATTCCATCGATTATTCGAAGACTCCCTATTTCACCATTAAATGGTTGGAGACTACTCTCATTTGGACGAACGATATTTCCTAAAGAAAGTACAAGCCCGCTTGGCAATGTTACATCACCTATACTATCGCTAAAAAATGCACTTGATGCCGATGATGATACTCCATTAACATAAATAGACGTTTTTTGGCTTTTTCTCATTATACACAGGTGTATCCATTTATTTACAATAGACGAAAACGTATAACTCATATTAATAGTTCCAAACTTATTAACTGATGCTATTGTAACACCTATACTATTTTCTGATGATAATCCAACTCGAAATATCATATTAGTAAGGGAAGCAATTGATAATATATAAAAGTTCCTATGCTGACTAAATGCAACAGTTGGTTGGCTTCCTATTTTTAAGAAACATTCTATTGTGTAGTCCTTTCCTAATGTTGTTCCTTCAATCCTTCTTCCAAATATTAGATTACCAGTATAGTTAAAATATACACCTCCTGATCCTCTTGTTGTATTTGTACTAGCAGTATAACTAGAGGGATTAAATACTAGAGTTCCTATTTTTACAGGAGGTGTTATTGCTACTGTGCCTGGCGATGTCTCACCAGGCGCGCCAGAGACGGCACCAGCAGCGCCTGGCTGAGGCCCACTTATCACCTGCCCAGTGTAAGTTCCCACGACGTTCATAAAGAACTCCTTAGATCCTGCACCAGGCCAATTCACCATACAAGGCCCCACAGTTGTCTCCTCATCAGTCTGCTTCTTCAAAATATCAGTCTTGCTCCTAAATATAACATTCCCAATATCAAGATCAACATTAGCGATATTCTGTGAAAAGTACGTAGCACCTGCGCGTAGATCATCGTCAATCCCACTTGTAAGTATAGCATTCAAGTAGTCGCGTATATTCTGCGCAGGTCCCATTACAAGTCGCGGATTGACAAACGCGGGTTTATCACGAGGAGATCTGAACCCGTACTCCTCCGTAGTAAATGTCGCCTCAATAGCAACCTTATTACCAAACGACGTACTGTATTGGTTAAACCACGCTGTGGTATTTATGTTGTTGTTTCTTGCTATAAAGTAGTTCGTTGCTGCAAAGAGAAGAGGGGCTGTCCGCGTACGAGCAAGATACTTTGAACGAAGTGACGCAGCCGACTGAATAGGGAAAGAGGCAAACGCGTCTGCTAATACAACAAGGGCGTTAGAGCCAGCTGTCTGTATAGTTGCATTTACTGCAGTGAGCAGAGTCCTCGTCTTTGTCTTGAAGCCTATCCAATCTACGTCACCACCCTGTATGGACAGAGTGTAACCAAGATTACTTGCTCTAGTTGTAAGCTGCTGCCTGTAGGTTGGTGTTGGAGATGTCTTATTTATCCACATATTTTGATCCTTGTTTGTGCACATTATCAGATAGACTGGTCCTGATGCTCCTGTGGCTACTTGACCACCCACCTGCTCATCTAGCTCGATATCTCCTATGCCACTCATTATTCTCTAAAAAGGGGGGGCGTATTTTTCCCTATCGAAAATACTCACACCAGTAGGAAAAGCCCACGTCGTGCGCTTCATCGGGAACATTGAAAGCAAAAGGAGCCAAGGACATTCTCTTGCTTACACTTATATATCTCATACCTTTGGAGAACTTTGTTGTTCTATTACTGTTACACTCGAAACGGGCCATGTGACTTCATCCCGTTTAACAATACTAGGCTGCACAACATACATATTTAGCTTGTGCGCAAACTTGTTCAGTTGAATATCGGGGACATCCAGCATATACTCCAGTGTAGGTAAAATCTTCTCCTTTATAGAAGAGTTCTTCACTATAAAGGACCAAATACCCCAGTTCTTCGTAGCAGTCATATCCCTTTCGAGTTTGAGGATATGAGGTGACACTGTCTTGCCCTCTAGCCGGATCTTGTCTAAAAAGAGAATGTCCCAATCTTCTGGAACTTCGGACTGTATGGCAGCCAACTTCGTCTTGAAATCTGGGGGAATCTCGACATCATCTTCAAAGATAAGAGTCCCCTGACCCGTGGCAGCTGTCGCCAGGTGTTCCAAGAGTTTCTTATGAGCTAAAAATGCTCCTACGATGCCTAAGTTGAAATGTCCTCTATCGGATCGATCAGCGTAGTTACTCGTTCCTACTCCTTGAGAGGCGAGAGTGGGTACATGTACATTCGTAATCTTCACACCCTTCCACGGCTTCAGATCGATACCTGCGGCCTTTGCAAACCCCTCAATGCGTGGGAAACGGTCAGGAAAATCCTCTTGAAGTGTTATGGCGTATGCCTGGTCAAAGAGAGGAGGAGGGGTATTAGAACCCGCCCGCTGTACGCGTATTTTCCTCCCTTTTTTTCTTGTGCGTCGTGCGGATCGACCACGCTTCATCCTGTTATAGTATGCTACAAAATGAAGGCATACTCACGTGGGACGGGACGCCTTTAGCTGCTTGTCAAATGCACTCACAGCTGATACATTATTCAACTCGATATTTATAGTCATAAAAGGGGGATCTACAAGATACATATTGACTTTGTCAGCAAACTTGTTTGTATGATTATCAAGGAAATCGTTCATGTGTTCAAATATAGGTAGGAGTCTGTCCTTTATAGACGAGTTTTTAACCATATATGCCCACGTACCGTAGTTCTTCGTATTTGTCATATCTCGCTCAAGTTTCATTATATTAGGTGATATCCTCTTACCTTCTATGCCCGATTTACCAAGGTAGAGTATGTCCCAATCTGCTGGAATCTCTGGTTCGATCGCAGCAAGTTTGGCCTTGAAATCAGGAGGAATATTTGCATCATCTTCAAAGATGATTGTGGCTTGTGCTGCGGGCAAAGGTGCGCTCACCAAATGCTCCAAGAGTTTTCGGTGAGCTAGAAAGCAGCCAATGGCGCCGAAGTTGTAATGATTACCAGCTCGATCACTGTACTGCGTTGTGCCTATTCCTTGAGAGGGGAGGTTAGGCAAATCTTCTGCGGTGATTTTCACCCCGTTCCAAGGCTTTAGATCGAGTCCTGCAGCAGTAGCCTGTTCTTTTATTTTCCGGAAACGATCAGGAAACTCTTCTTGCATTGTTATGGCATAGGCATCTTGAAAGAGGGGTTGAGCGGGGCCAGAGGCGGGAGCATTGGAACCCCCGCGTTGTGCGCGTCTTCTCCCCTTTCTTGTAGTGCGTCGCGCAGATCGCCCACGCTTCATCCTGCTATAGTGTGGCAAAATTGAAGCCCTTGAATCATTCTAGGGCGTTTAAAACAGTCTTTATCTTGCGTATCTCATTATATTTGAAATGTCTTCCGTTGCATCTGATCTTGCCGTACCTGCCACCGCTCCTCACTACCTGAGCACGCGAGAGAACTGGGAGGCCGCCGCGGGAGCCGCGGGCAAGAGTCTCGAAGATGTGGTCGCCACAGTGATCCGCGAGTATCTTGATAGGGTCGAGCCAGGCGAATATACGGTCACGAACCATCCCAATGACCTCCGCCAGATCTACTTTGAATACGACTACAGTCTGAATCCTGACAGCTACGCCGAGACTGCCGAAGAGGGAGAGGTCTGGTATCACAGCGGCCAGAAGATGTTCGTCCAGAACAAGGGAAAGCGGGTCACCTTCGCCGCCTGCGGCGGCTGTATTCCTGACGTCAAGATACAATCCAGGACCACTGGGCGCTCCTACTTTATAGAGTGCAAGGCCCAGAATGACGCGGGAAATGCCCACGAACGCTGCGCAAAATACGCGACACCGTCCATCATCGAACTGGTCAAGAAACACGCGGCTGGAAAGGGGGAGACCACGGTGCCATATCACCCTATTGGCTATCTCTTCTCTGGTTCCCTGCTCGACAAGAGAAAGTACGTGGTCGAGCTACAGGCCACCTTCGGCTTCGCGCGAGACCACCTCTTTCTCTGGAAAAAAGAGCGAGAGGCCGCGGCCCTGACGGCGTGGATTGGGCGCGTGGTGATGAAGGCACTGAGAGCGGGGCTGGCTTGAGCTCACGGGGACAATGCGGAAATCCTATTCTTAGATAAAATAGTACATACAGAAATGAAAATACCCCGTCGCATTTTTTGTATATGGGTAGGCGGGCAACCTATGAGTAGAACTCGAGATGACGCCCTGTATACCATACGGCAAAACACTGGAATCCGTGTCGAGTTCATAACAGATGAGGGCCTGGAAGACTATATTTTAGATGAGCATCCCTTGCACCCAGCGTACAAATATCTCAATAATACACACAAATGTGACTATTTGCGAGCATATTTAATGCACCACTACGGAGGAGGATATACAGATATAAAATATAGCTTTTATCCGTGGAATGACGTATTCGACGAACTAGAACGTGATACAAATAAGTGGGTTGCTGGATACCGCGAGGGGGGGGTGTGGGGCGTTGCGAATGTCGATGACCCTGAGTTGTATAAGATGCTACAAGAGAACGCACACAGTCTTATAGGTAACTGTGCATATATATGTCGGCCTCAAACCCCCTTTACAGAAGAATGGCTGCGAAACGTAGAAAGTATCCTAGATAAGCATCTACCCCTTTTACCCACTAATCCGCCAAGACATTCAAGAGACTATATAGGACTCACACTGCCTGATCGGACTATATCAACATATCCACTAAACTGGACGGAAATTCACGGGTCTGTATTTCATCCCCTTTGCTATAAATATATTGACCATTTGCTCTATACACTACCTCCTCCCATCTTCACAGGATATCTATAAGAGAACATTACCTAAGTAAATAAGTCGTACCATGAACAAAGAAACCGCGGACACAATGGGTCAATGTCTTATGATACCAGAGGCTCTGCCAGAGGGCACCGTTCAAACACCCCCAGTGGCCGTGTATATCTCAGAGGACAGCCGCGCCGATCTCTACTACATAACCATCGCGCTGTATCCGGATGACAGCATATACCTCCTACACTGGTGCGACAACTACAAGATTCCAACCTATAGGCGCAAAGTGGTGGAAATAAGTACAGGCGACAGGAGCGCCACGTGCGAACTGGAAAATGGCGGTGGGCCAATCACCTTTAATAGACTGGCAAGTGGAGACATCGTGAATCTCGATCTGGACACTATTGCCTTCCACAGTGATATGGGGTTTGAGCTTTTTCATATGACGCGAAACGCCGAGTTCAACAAGCTGGCCGTGCTTTTTCCTGATAGGGTAGTTCCGAGGACGCGAAAGGGAAGTGCCGAAGAGAGGAAGGCAGAGGGGACCGCACCGCGCGCCTAAATTTGACAGCCGGCTTCAGCAGCAACTATAGACACCCGCCACCCATTGAAATGCAGACACAGACACACGGAGTGAAATACATCGGCAGCAAAGCAGCCCTCGTGGGCGAAATCGTCCCCTTTGTAGAGGGGCTCGTGGGCTCAGGAGGCAGCCCCAAGACCCTGCTCGACGTCTTTACAGGAACAACGCGCGTGGGCCAGGCCTTTCGCGCAGCAGGATGGCGTGTGACAACGTCTGACCTGTCGTGGGCCTCCGAGGCCTACGCCGCCGCCTTTATAGAGCGCACACCCGCCTCTGGAGCAAGGATTCCCCAGTTTATTCAGACCCTGGCCGCACTGGAACCGGCGGCCGACGCGGCCCCAGGCTGGCTCGAGCGCACCTATTGCGATGTTATTGCAGCCGACGGGGGTATTGTGCGTATGTGGAAACCGACCAATGGCCGCAAAGCCGACGCTATTAGGGACCAGATTCAGGCGTGGGCTGCCGCTGTGACCATTAGCAGACACGAAGAGATGATCCTCGTCGCCGCCCTCATCTTCGCCCTGGATCGCGTGGATAGCTCAGTAGGAGTACAGCAGGCGTATCTCAAGAGCTGGGCGGCAAGGGCGTCGAATCCTCTGGTGCTCGAGGACCTTCCTTGCGCCGCCGGCCCCGCCGGCAACCACATCGTAGGGGATGCCCTCACCATCTCCTATCCAGCAGCCACTGTGGCCTATCTCGATCCCCCCTATTCCGCCCACTCCTACGCCACCTACTATCACATCTGGGACAGCATTACGCGCTGGGACAAGCCCGCCGTCGGCCTCAAGACAAATAGGCGCATTGACCGCGTGAGTGGGGCCGACGCCTTTGACGCGGCAATGGTATCCCCCTGGAACTCTAAAAAGACGGCGCTGAAGGCCTTCTTGGACTTGGTCGGACGACTCCCTGTCAGCTGGGTAGTGATAAGTTATAACGACGAGAGCCTCATTCCTTTAGAGACACTAATAGAAGCTCTAAAGAAGGGCTGGGGGGAAGCGGCCGTGACCGTGAAACTCATTCCCTACAAGCGGAATATTATGTGCCAGATTGGAAACGCAACGGCAGAAGGGGCGAAGACGGAAAACAGGGAAGTGCTCATTGCTGTGCGGAAGGGCCTAACTAACCCGTCCGAAGAGTAGTACCATTCCCCACAACATAAGAGGGCAGAGTCCTATCCTGTTTGAAAAACATATCGTCACGCGCAGGTGCAATAGCGAACTTTTTCTCGGCCTGCAACATCAGTCCGAAAAGCCCGTCGATAGGCACAATCTGCCCCCTCTTTTTGATCATTTCATACGTATCGACTAGGCGCTTCATCATTGGTCGGCGAATGAGATAGGCGTGCGTGCAGTTGAAGCGACGTGTCCCTTTAAAGAACTGGGTCAAGGGCACGAAATCGTACGTCCCCCCTGTGCCGAGGAGAATGAGATCCTTGGAACCTGGCCAAGAGAAACTCTTGAAAAAGGTGAGGACGGAGTTGAGCCAGCCGTACAAGTTGATTATCTTGCAGTCGGGGCCAGGTTCGCAGTCGTCCTCGAAGACTACGACGGCTTCGAGACCGCGGGCCAGGGCTTGGCGGGCAACCTCCACGTGACTCAAGAGACAACCGACCTCGCCGGCTGTCCGCACGAGATCCTTTTCCATACCGCACTTAGTAGGGTGTCCATCTTCAACGGCAATATTCCCGTCGATCGCGTGGAATATTTCGAAGGAAGTCTGGGTGGCCTGGTGGAGAGCAAGTATCTTGGGCTCGCGTTCCTTAGCCTTTGCAAGATGGATCATAATAACAGCCACCTTTTCTACAGGTATCTCGAAGAGTTGGCTGACAACGGTTTGCATCTTGGGGGGGGAGTCTCTAGAGGCACTAGGGTGCAGCCACCTTAAATGATGTTAAGGCAGAGAGGGGCTGAAGTTTGTGTGTTCTGGCGAACGTTTCCACGGAAAATCCGGAACGTTGTGGCGCACCAGGATTGATAGAGGCGCCCTGCTGAAAGACGGCGACAGAGTAGGTGTGCTCGCCTGTACCCTTTGCAGGGGCGGGGGGGGCCCAGCTTACAAGAGCAGTGCCTTTAGAGAGCTGGTCTATGGCCTGGCCAGGCACATTTACAAGGAGCCAATGGAGAAAGGGGCCTCCAGGGCCATTAGCATCCCAAAAGATAACTGTCTTGAGCCCAGGAGTCGCAAGTGGGCTGCCAGAGAGGGTAGGCAGATCCTTCACTGCATCCTGAGGTACTAAGAGGGCAGGACCAGGCATGATCATCCTTCCACTGGGAAATCGGAGAATGACTTGTGCGCTGGGATTTGCTGCACTGGGATAGCTGAGGGGGGGTGGTGGGCCTCCAACCACGGGTCTGAACCTAGCAAATGGGTTGCCACCCGAGCGGCGCATTCCCTTGCGGCTGCTGCGTCTGCGGCTACTACGCCTGCGGGTGCTGCGCTTGCGGCTGGTATATTTTGCCATCTATACTGCAAAGATAGAAAAAAGAGTGAGGCACCACTTGTTGAATTCCTTGTAAGCGAGGAGTTGCCCACTGCGAATTCGAATGGCCCGCTGCATAGGACTCTCCAAGAGTTTGAGAGTCTCTCGCAGATTTACGCGGTTGTAGAGGGGCGTGAGTTCCTCGAGGGGCAGCGTCGGCTTTCCATACGACTCATTGACCCAGTTATGCAACTCCCAGAACCAGTGACGCACGTATTCCTGTAGAGAGGAGTAGTCCATATCCTTGAGCAGCTGCTCTACAGGATGTTCTCGTAGATACGACTCGTAGTGGTCTTTGCAGGATGGGCACGGGATTGTCTTGGCGAGGGCCTTGAAAAGGGCAGCGAGGGCGCGGCGTTCGTCGGGCTGGTACATTGGAAAGGGGCTAGTTCCGACCTTCTCTGCGATCCCGTGGAGAAGACGCCAGAAGAGCGGCCCCCACTCCGTTGCATCTGGATAGATCTCAGGAGGCAGTTGGCACGAACACGGCATTTGCTCTAGACCCACTCTTTAAAAGGGCAGGTCTAACGCAGATTTATATGGCCTACAAAGGGCGTACGCAACTACTCGTTTGCTAGAACCGTGCTGTGGGCCCAGAAGCACCACGATCCGCAAACGTAAATGCTAACTAACAAAGATTAAGGGTTGAAGTGGTGCGCGAAAGGTCGTGAAAAGCGTGTGATGCCGTTTGTCTAGTGTCCCATCTGCTAGGTCCCATCGGCCTTCCCATCGGCTATCCCATACGAGGTGCTAGTATAAGGCTCTTTATATCTACTAGAACAATGGGCCAAGTCCTATCGAATTCACTAAACAATCCCCTGAGGTACCCCCTATATCCTGCATCCTATCCTTTTTATTATCCTGAAATCAGGGACTATGAGGCTGCTGGTGTGCTCTTCATAGACGAGAGCCACTTTCTCGCGGGCTACCAGCCGAAAAAGAGGGGAGCCTGTATAACGGGCATAGGAGGTGCTAGAGAGGAGGGAGAGGAGTCTTACGTGACAACGGCCTACAGGGAACTCTTCGAGGAACTGTTCGGTTGGAAGCGAGTTTCGCAGCGTCTCATAAAGGAGGTAGCAGAGAAGGTGCGACCTGCAGCGGTCTTTCAGCTTGACTCCTATGTCACAATCGCCCTCTCCTTTAAAGACCTGGAGAAGATTCTGGGCCTGGCAAGGGGCGAGTCGTCACGCAGTCCATTCTACGAGGCGTTTCCCAAGACGCCGTGGGACCTCGTGCGCAGGCGTGTGGCGCCGGCCGACGCCGAAGTGCAGCAGCTCGTTCTCTTGCCAGCAGTGCAGAGCGCTACGAAGTTCAATCTCAGCATTCATATCGAACTCCTCGATGATGTGAAGGTCTATTTCGAAGAAATAGCAAAAAGGGGGTAGAAAAGGGGGTAGAAGAGGGGATAAAGCGACAGCGACAGCCCGAAAGAGATGGACTTGGATCGCCAGCGCAAACGCATGTCCCAGCACCGCGACCGCGTCGAGTTCAAGCTCTACGAGTGGCTTTACAGGGCGCGGCAAGGGAACACCGAGGCCCCCGCGCAGATCCGCCAACTCGAGTGGGAACTCGCGATCGCCGATCAGGCTATCGCCAATACGTATCGGACCTTGGGAGAGCAATTATACTAGACACTCAATAGGAAGAGGCCTCGTTCCCCGCGCAACGATGTCGTCATTTACAAATACCGTTGTCGATAAAGTCTATGTGATCAACCTTGACAAGGACACGGACCGCCTACAAAGGATAGATGCCCAGCTCCGCCGCTACGGAATCGCGTATGAGCGTTTCCCTGCCATTCTCGGCTCCACCGTGGGCTCCTCGCATCCCGCCTTCAGCGGCTTCTGCAACAGCTTCTGCACGGATTCTATGAAGGGGTGCGCCCTATCCCACACGTCCATCTGGAAAGAGATGGTCCAGAAGAACTACAAGGCGGTTCTCATTCTGGAGGACGATGCCATTCTCGCGGACGACTTTGATGCGCGGCTGAAGGCGGCCTGGTATCAGGTCCCTGACGACTACGACGTGCTCTATCTGGGCTGCGGGCTCAAATGCGGCGACGACGGCGGTGCCCTTGTGCCGAAAGTGGTCAACAAGGTCCTCGGCCACACGCCTGAGGCCATCGATGAGCGCGTGCTGAGTGTCAATGGCAGCGTGGGCTTCTATGGCTATGTTCTGCGGAACGGGGCTGCTGCGCGCACGCTGGCCACCGCTCCTATTCACACACACATCGATCTACAGATGCAGATTTGGACGTCCCAGTATGGTATATCAGCCTACTCCGTGAAACCACTGCTCGTCCATACGCGCGACGAGGGCAACGGCTCCAACTTGTCCGAGGCCTTCCCGATAGGACTGAACTCAGTACTCAAGCGCATCCCTATTACGCCTACCATAAATGCGAGTTGGGCCCTGAGTGAGAACTCTCTCAAGGTCGGCCCCTTTAACGTGAATCTCATTATGGCTGCGCTGTTCCTGGCGGTGTGCTTCATACCTATCGGCTGGTTCAAGTGGATCGCCGCGTGGGTCGTGGCTGAGGGCGCCATTGCTGCCGACCTTGGAAATATGGTCAAGTATCTTGCATTCCTGAGTATGCCGATCGCGGCTCGGTTCCTATGGGCCTGCGGGGGAGGCTCAGGCTGCAAGAAGCTACGACTCTAGGGCTGCCCAGATTTTCCCCCGCAACGATAGGTGGGGCACCACGACACAGCCACGAATGAAATACGCATACCCAGCAATCCTGGTCTTTATTATTTTTGCCAGCAACTATCTCGTCGAGGTCATCGGAAAATGGCACTATGCGCAGAGCGACAACAAGCAGCCATTTGACCTCGCCCACTATTTCCTGCCTGACTTTCATAAGCACAAGTGGTTGGTCAATATCCTCCCTCTCACGCTCCTCGTGTTCATCTTCTTCCAGAATAACGCTACATACATCTTCAAAACGGCGATTTTCCTGCTGATCGTGATCCTCTTCATACGCGCCCTCACGACGCTCTCGACGATTCTCCCCAAGCACGAAGAGTGCATCGAGCCCGATCTGCTGACGCTGATGCTGGGCGGCGGCTGTTATGACAAGGTATTCAGTGGGCACATGTCCTTCGTCGCCCTCTTTAGCCTGATTCTGCTCGAACAGAAAAATATCACGCTTCCCATCTTCGTAGGGCTAAATCTCCTGCAAGCCGCCATCATATTGCTGGCGCGCACGCATTACACCGTGGATGTGATTCTAGGCTTCGTCATAACATACCTGGTTTATGACGGAGACTATCATATTTTCACGAACTTCTTCAAAGGGATCGGCGGCGAGAGCTAGGGTCCTCCTCAACTACTCACCTATTCAGAAGGGTTCTGAATCGACGAGCAGTTCCAACTATAGTCTCTGTGTGCAGCTTAGTGGCCGCCAGCATCCCACCGGTCATTCCGAAAATCCCAATAACTACACCTACAAAGAGGCCGCGCTTGAACCCGTCATATTCGGCCTCGACGAGCATCTCTAATATGCGAGAGCGAATCATGCTGACCTTATGTTCAAAATCCGCACCTGCGGCCTCAGCGGCTTCGGGCTGAGGTGTATCTGGTGGTGTCGGTGGAGGTGTGTAGCCCATCTCTTTAAAGGGAAACAGGAGCGAAGCTTTACGCGGTATAGACGACCACCTTGCGCCGCGGGCGTAAATTATAGCGGGCGCCGTTGTCGCTGCGTGCCGTCTCGAGATCATCGATCAGCTCTGCCTGCTCCTCCTCGGTCATCGCGGTCACACTCACCTTTGCTGAATAGGGCTTGTACTTCGTAGGGACAGCACCGGCGCTGGCAGCCTCCTCTGCAGAAAACCAGCGCACGAGCCAAGAGCGGCGAGGCTTACAACCAGACCACTGAAACATTCTATGTGTGGCTATGGCTCTCCTTTTAGACCCGCACTCCTATCTAGAGAATGTCCTTCACCACCCGCTGCTGCCCCGATGCCGAGTTCTCCTTTCTCGCCAACGGAGTCCAAGTACGCGACCTGAATCCCCAGTCCGAGACCACCGTGCTCCAATACTTCCCCTATAGGGCCATCCAAACCGTCCGCTACACCTATAGCCGCGATGATCGCGAAGGGCAGATCGCAATCTGGGTGGCCAGCCAAGGAACTCCTGGCGCCGGCGGGCTCTCCTTTCGCTGGCGCTTCCCCTGCTCGAGTACTGGAGAGGGAGTGTATGCCCAGTTCATAGAGAGGCTGGGTTGAACTCTACCAAAGGTAGCGCGCCCCCCTACCAAAGGTATGCACCAAATGTCATCAGACCCGATATTATTGTTACTATACACATACCCATAAGAACACTTTCTGTCCTAGCTATTTCCACCTTCTTATCCGCCAGCACCATTCGCAGACCACGTATAGCGTCCTTGCATTCCTGCACTAACTCTGTAAGCTGCTCATTCTCCTCTTCAAGTCGGCGTATAGCCTCATTTAAAAATGGGGCACAACTGTCCTTTTTGTAGTCACCGCCCTCTGCAGCCTGCTCACAGTTAATCTCACTGTCCTCGTCCCCCACGAGGTAATCGAGGTCTTCCTCTCCAGGAGGTGTAGGAGGGAGTAGCGCCTGACTGGGCCCGTCTATTATCTCGTTTTTATCAGACATTGTGTCCTTCTAGTTATCTGTATATGGTGCCGAGACCTTAGGCTCGTCGCAAGATAAAGCTGGTGTAGTTATACATCGCTGTGGTCGTGATAAGGGCCATTAGACCCACTATCACGGCCACAATATAGGCGCGAAACATATTCTGATGTGCCGATTCGCCGTTGCGCTTTAAATAAGAAACCTGCTCAGCGAGCATATCATTCCTCTCAATAAGATATTTATTCCGCTCTTCAATGGCGTTTATATAGTTAGGATCGATAACCTGTAGCTTAGCAGCCTCAGCAGCCTCAGTGACCTCAGCAGCCTCAGCGTGTGCCTCCCTAAGCTCTTTAACATCATACTGCCACTTTACCCTGGCAGCCAACTCTCTATTCTCCCTCTTCAGCTCATTAATCAAGGTCATCATATCATTCTCTCCCTTTTCCATAATCAGTTCTCTAAAGAGCATAGCCGAGGCTCCACCCAAGAGCACACATCCAAAGTGCGAGAAAGCGATGACTGCAATCATATTTGACATTTTGAACTCGTTATGCTATACAAGCCTATGCTACCGACACCCAATTTCATCACGGCGACCCCTTCCACCGCAGACCCACAATCTGACGACCGCCTTTGCCCCACGCGGCCTCTTGAAAGAGATCGTCCCTCAAGCCCCGCAAACACTTCTCAGAAATCTTCAGCCCCTTCGCCCTCTCCAGTACATCCTTCACTTCGAGCACGGCCCCCTCTTGAACCTCGCACGTCTCCAGAAGCCACCGCAGGAACTTCCGCGCCTTTTCGTCGGTGACATCGCTCATCTTCGCCCTGGAGAAGACAACGGGACTCAAGAGAATATCGGCATCCGCCGCGGCGGCCTCGACCTCCTCCTCGCCCCCCATCGCCACTCGCAGCAGACTCTGAAGCTGTGCCTCCTCCTCCAAGAGAAAGCCCTGGAACTCCGTGAACATTGCATCCACGCGCTTCTTATGCCCCAGTACCGAGTTCTTGTGCCGCGCCACTGTCTGTACGTGACTCCTCAAAAGGTTCGCAATCAACGTGGCCTTCGCCTCCAGGGCCCGCACTGCCGCCCCCTCCTCTTGCACGGCCGGCTTCGCCACCTGCTCCACAGTGTCAAAGAAGGGACGCAGACCCTGTAAAGAGAAGACGGGGTCCTCCCGCGACATGAAATGCGACAAGTACAAGATGAAACGGCCGTCCTCCAAGAACTCCAGACTCACATCGCCTCCCCGCGTGTGCCCCACGATCCCCGTGCGCAGACTCACAAGACAGCCCCCGCGCACGTCCGGATGCAGGCGCAGATCACGGCGAAACTTCTCCACCTCCTCGTTGCTCACCATGCGCGTGTAGTTCTTGATTTCCCAAAAGTAGGTCGCTCCCGCCGACCGCGTCATCCGAATATCCGCCGTCTGGGCCTCCTTGCTCACTACGCACACATCGCAATCAAATGCCTTCTTCAGGAATCCCTCCATTAGGGTCTCACCCAGCGCACCCTTCTCCTTTGAAGAGGAGAACGTCTTGGTGATACTGTGCTGCAAGGCCTCCATCTTTCCACTCATTGCCTCCACTTGACGCTCGAGCAGTGCCTGCAGACGCGTGATCTGTTCGTCCTTTGCTGCAAGGAGCTCGCCGAGGGCCTCCCGTGCATCTCGCTGGGCCTGGCCGCGCAGCGAGGCCGCCGATGCCTCCAGGGCCTCCAGGCGCAGAGCCGCAGCATGCACCGCGTCCTCCGACTTCTGCTTCTCGGCGCGCAGCTTCGCAATCAACTGATCCGATGCCGTCTTCGCCTCCGCCAGTTGTGCTTCATAGGTGGCAGCAGCCTGGCGCACGGCCTCTTCGTGTGTCTCTGCACGCAGGCGATCGACCGCCTTCTTCTGAAAATAGGTAATAGCATCAACTCCCAGTGTGAGAGCGAGGCCCCGCTGCTGTGGGGTGGTTGCCTCTTTATAGAAATCCGGCAACTTGTATGTGGCAGGCACCACGATTTTCACAACTTTCATACCAGCGGGTAGGGGCTCCATTTTCGGTAGGGGGGCTGTATCTACCTATACAACGTCCAAACTACTTTGGGTGCTCCTCGAACATTTGCTCAAACATGGCGAGTTTCTCTACGTGATTATGTTGTATGTATAAAGAGAGTACGGCATCAATAAAACCTATACTATACCCCGTAAGGACAATATCACCCACGAAGGCCGCGTCTTCGCATCTCGTATTCTCTTCCTGAAAGCGGACTCCAGACTCTCTCCAGAGGGACGTGAGTACAGTAATATGGCCAAATGGAAGCAGGGGGCTCTTCATATCTTTTCCATCTGGGTGTATGAAGTCTATACGCGGCACATCAAAGTGGCGATCGAGTGAATAGGAATAGACCGATTCTCTCTTGATTGCCTCACCTCCCTCTATAAGTGTGAGGGCAGCATCATCGAGTGCCGGCGCCCAGTCTTGTTCTACTGCGTCGGCCTGTTCGTGGCGTGATCCGTGGATGAGGGCCGAAGCAGTCACGCCCTCCTGCTGAAAAGCGCGCACAATGGCCTCACACCGCCTCGGATGCATCACATCATCGGCATCGAAGAAACTCAAGATATCTGGCTGCGGGCTCAGGGCAGCCGCGGCATCAGCGGCCAAGTTCCTATTCGTTCCACTCGTCTGCGGTGCCTCACTTGCGAGAATCGTAAGAGAAAAAGGGAATGGCTCGTTTTGCAGCTGATGCAAGAGTATCTCGGCGATCCCGTTCTTCTTAATAGAGGAGGCCGATACAACCACGTAGTCGGGCACGCGTGTTTGCCTCTTCAATGAGCGCAAGAGCTTCACTAAATAGGACACGTGCGGCTCATACACGGGAATGCAGATGGCCAGTTTCATCTCTGGTGTATATAGGAATGATTCGCATCGAAGGACGCGCGGCCCTTATAGTGAGCGTCATCGTACTCTTCTGGTTTTCTGCATGGGGCCTCTTGGACGAGGGCGTGGATTTCGCCCAAGAGCGCTGGGGGTACCCGAAAGCGGGCATATACGCCGCCATGTTCGCCCTCTCCGTAGTATATATCTTGTGTGCTCCAGATGTGCTGATCCGCATTTAGACCGCTGCGCATTATAAATGCGCACTAGTCTAAGGGGGGCTGGCGCATACTCTTTAAAGGGGGGGCAACAATGTCTCAGCCAGCTCCGCGCCGCTTCATTCTCTTGCGTCTCGGCTACTGTCACCTGAAAAATGTCCGAGGATTCAAGCTTCTCTGCCAAGCTGCCAGGGCGGAGCACATGGAGACCACGAACATCCAAGAGGCCGCCGCTACTGTGTGCGACGTCCTCTGGATTCCATTCAGTTATGTACCTCCGATGGCCTTCCCGAACGCCAAGCGCATCATCTATGGCCCACATAACTTCGTCTTCCCCTTTGGAGGCTGGACGAGGTTGGACTTGCGCGGTGACTCTCGAGTATCTTACAACTGTCTTTCCGAGTGGAACAGGGGCGTCGTGAGAAAGTCCCTCGAAGGCACAGCCGCCAACTATCCCCTCTGCACACTCCCCTTTCCAGTCGATACGGAGGACTTTCGTCCCAAGACAATCGAGAAGAGTCTCGACTGCTTCGTCTATTTCAAGAAGCGTCGGCCTGAGCACCTTGAGGCCGTGCTAGATACCTTGAAACGATTGTCAATCGATCTGGGAAGAGGTCTCTCATATGTTGTTCTCAAGTATGGGAGCTACAAAGAGGAAGACTATAAGGACGTGCTCGCGGCGGCGAGATATGGGATCTGGGTGGGCTGTCACGAGCCTCAAGGCTTTGCTTTAGAGGAGGCGCTGAGCTGCAATGTTCCTCTTGTAGTATGGGACGCAGCCAAGATGGGGGACGAGTGGAATGAGAGTGTCAGTCGGCCAGAATATGGAGAGGAAGAAGGGGCGCACGTTGCCACCAGTATTCCCTATTGGAGTGGAGAGTGTGGGCTGGTTGTCAAGGAGGCAGACGAACTGATGACGGCACTGCGAGCAATGAACGTACTCTACACGAGCTACTGTCCGCGAGACTTTGTACTCAGGACGTTGAGTCCGAGGGCGTGTGCTGCGCGATGGTTGGAGGGGGAGGCCGAGGTGCCTAGCAAAATTGGGCCGGCCTAAACTACTATGGTTCAGTACATACAAAGTATAGAATGCCTGTCCAGACTCGTGCTCGTGCCCTTACTGCGAAGGAGATGGAGGCCGCTGAGGCGCTCCTTATGATGAAGAGAGGGGGCTGCAACGAGGCTCGTTCTGAGCGTCCTCGTCGTACCTGTACTGTAAAGGCAGTGACGGTTGCTCCTCTGCCTGTTTCCACTGCAGATCGTCCTCGTCGCGCGACGGCCAACTACAGCGCCGGTTCTCTTGTGGAGGAGAAGGTCCAGCCCAAGAGGAGGTAGATGGCTGAAGTCTAAGAGGCTGGTCCGCCCTGGCCAGCCTTTTTTAATGTAGAATTGGGCTAATAGCATCTCGTCGGCTCCAGTATCCCATCCTTTTCAGCTAAACCACACCCCTCTGAAGATGTCCCAGCCGTCGATTCGCGTACGTCATATTCTGGATACTATCAAGGGCCCTGCCCGTATTCCCTTTGTGAAGCTGCTCCCCCCACAGGTAAAGTCTCTGCTTGAGAGCGCTAGCGCCGATGCCACTCCCTTTAAAGGTGTGTTTCCCAGTGCTCTTCTCTCTCATATTCCCAAGACGATGTCCCCTTACAGTATTGTCGGTCTCATAACAGAATCTCTTGTGCTTGGTTCTCAACCCCTCACAATAGACTCTATAGTTGGCGAGCTCGCGCGCTGGAATGTAAGCCTAGATGATTCTGCAAAGGCGAAAGTTGCTAAGAGTAAGACCACCGCTGATTATCTGAAGAAGATCGAGGCCACGCGTGCCGAGATTGTGAAGCAGACCGGTGGAGCGGCTATCGCCCAGCAGCAAGTTCTCTCACACGGCTGTGTGGAGGGTCATCCAGACGGAGTCTGTGCTGCTGGGACGGTCCTGGAAGTCAAGACATCTTCAAAGGTGGAGAAGGATCTCCAGTACTTTCTCTTTCAAGTATGCTCGTATATTGCCTTGGCGCCTGCCACATACACGCGTGCTCTCCTCGTTCTTCCTCTTCAGCAGATGGTTCTCGCATTTGATATGTCTGCCTGGGAAGGGCGTGCAGCGTTCCGCGATCGTCTTGTGCAGAAGGGGGGAAAGCTGCTGGAGGCGGAGGCGGAGGAGGAGGCGGAGCCTACTGTCAGCCTACAGACCTATCTCACTGCCTCTCATTTCGCCCAGAGATATGGAATCGGTCAGCACATTTCAAAGGGCGCCAGCCTCTTCGAAACAGTTCAACAGATCCCGCCTGGAATCCCGCATCAAATCTTCCTGGCCGGCAGCAGAGGCACTCGTCTATGTTTAAAGGATGAGGAGGTCGCTGCCTGCGCCCAGCACATCAGCAATAACGGAATCCAGCTCTTCATTCATTCTCCCTATATAATCAACCTCTCAGCCACTGCGGCCGATGACTGGAATGTGAAGCACTTGGGTGCCATTCTGCAGTACGGAGCCGCGCTGGGTGTAAAAGGTGTAGTCGTTCATACTGGAAAACACACGACGGAAACCTATGAAGCGGGCGTGGAAAAAATGCGGATGGCTATGATGAGCGCCTTGGAATACGCCACACCAGAATGTCCTCTCTTGCTGGAAACACCAGCAGGACAGGGCACTGAAACTCTACAGAAAGAGACCGAGTTCCTCGACTTCGTCGAGTCCTTCCACTCTCCAGCCCTCGCCGTCTGTGTTGATACATGTCACGTCTTTGCGAATGGCCACGATCCTCTGAAATACACGAAGGCCGCGCACGAACGGGGTCTTCTGCGCCTCGTCCATTTCAACGATTCAGAGGATTGCTGTGGGAGTTGTAAGGACCGGCACGCTATGATTGGTGCTGGAAAGATAGGAGTTGAGGCGATGAGGCAGATCGCCGAGTTCTGTCAGGCGCGCGCGGTGCCGATGGTTATTGAGTAAGGTCGCGCTCCCTCGTTGCCTCACATTCTCTACAGGGACACGGCTCGGTAGCCCCATGTTCGGTGCTACGCCTTTTTGCTCCAGACACAGCGGCATACTTGCACTGAATACAGGCGCAGACGGTCTCCTTATCATCAGGCCCCTTTTTCAAACACGTACAGTTCGGGCACGGCACATCGAAGGAGGTCCTCGGTGCGCGACAGGCTTCACAGAGACCGGCTGCTTCGAAGCACTCTTTAAAACGGGGGGCGCAGTCTGGACAGGGCAAGTAAAAGTGGAGCCCGCTTGTCTTCTCGAGCGCGCTCACGCTGAGTTCGCCCGCTGGAACACCGCAGGCGGTGCAAAGTCCCTGGGCAGCCGTATCCACCGCCCACTTAGCCTCATAGCGCTCCTGGCAGGTGTCGCACCAGCACGCACAGAACTCGTCGCAGTGATCTGGAGAGCTGGGGTGACGGCATCCTGAGATGTCGGCAGTCGAGGCTTCCATTAAAAAAGGTTGGTCCGTGGGCTCTAGGTGGGGCCTTGGCTTTAGCAGACCTCATTCTCCCAAGGGTAGTCGAGGTCGATCTTGAAGTTCTGCTGGTGATAGTGCCAGATAACGAACTCGCGGAGCGAGCCGAAGTAGCGGGTGTGCTTAGCGCCTGTGTCTGGATTGATGCCGATCACGATGAACTGGTCGCCATCCTTCTGCGCAGTTACGCTATGGTAGAAGACGCCAACTGAGTCAGTCTCGGTGACGAGAGAGTGATTGAAGAAGTGTTGCTGTGTCTGTACCATCTTAAGAGGGGGATATGTTCTGGTTGCTTATCTAAAAAGGGAGGCACGGGGGCATTCAATTTTATGTGTTCATCGGTCCATCAGATATCATAGGTCCAGTCGTCGAGAATATCACCCCAGAGGATCCCACGCATTGTAGCTTTTGCGAGCATAATGTTAGAGCGTGTGTGGATCGGGTTGTTGCATTTACAGTTGCAGGTCTCCATATCATAGCAGTTGTATTTGGGGATGCTCTTGGTAGGGGCTGGGGGAGGAGAGGAAAGAGGGACGGAACGCGGCAGAGGAGTTGTGGGCGCAGGCTCTGGCGCGAGAAGCAGGCGGACTGGGACCCTCGTAATAGGTGGAAGTGAGTCTTGAATGATCTCTGAGCTGAGCAGAGGAAGAGGAGGAAGAGGCGCGCGAGGAGCAAGCACTGGAATGGGAGCAACCAACGGTGCCACTACTTTGGAATCGGTGAGCGGAGGCAAGCGACGAGGCCGCTTAGTATGGCGATTCAAATCTGGCGACATTTTCATCTGTAGAGTGTAAGGAAGGATACTTACTAAAAAGGTGTGCATTCAAATCAATTTCACGTACTTTACACTGCTACTGCTCTGAGAGCCTGCTTCTTCCTCTCAAGGAGTGAGTGAAACGCCTTCGAGCTCCCTGACTCCTTGTTCGCGGACGGCGCGATCCCCAAGAGATTCGCCAGATCATTCGCGTATCCTCCCTCTGCCCACGGGTCCTCGCCGGCAGCTGCTGACCCACAAAGATGATTGAGAAGGGTGTGGGAATCGCCACTCTTCATAATCTCCTCTGGGATTCCCATCTGAGTCCAGTCCCAGCTCTCATTCATATATACGAGATCAGGATCCTTCTCTTCGGGCTGAGGGCGATCTATCCAGCCTGCGTAAGAGGTAGGGGGGGTCAGTGCGAGCTTGGCCCAGCCGGCTGCCTTGAGGTGTTCATCTGTCATCTCATCTGGATCATCGTTCTCTGGTAACTCGCGCTGAGCAGCTTCGGCCTCATCCTTCTCAATACGCGCGTGAATCATATCTTTGAAGTTGAGGGCTGGCGGCGCGGTTGGCACGGTTGGCGTGGGCGTGGCAACAGGCTCAGTGAGCCGATTACGCAGCTGGGACCAAGAGACTGTCTTGGGGGAAGTTGCTGGGCCGCCGAGAGATGGAAAGGAGGCCGAGTTGAGGTCAAGAGATTGCGGTGTTGCTGCTCCAGAGGCGGCAGCGGCGCGCATATAAGGGGCCACGTACTTCGGAGTGGCTGCTGCTGTGCCTGGAGTCGGCACAGAGGCCATTGAGTCGAAGGACTCAATCTTCTTCATCTTGATGTCGGCCATTCGGATCGGCTGCAGACGATTGATAGGGCCGTCGTACAATGCTGTGGCTGCCATCTTGTATCTATGTAGAGAATATTGGTATGCTTCGTTATGGCGGGGAGGGCGCAGTCAATTCTATGTGTGTTGGTCTGTGTTGGTCTATGAAAAAGTTGCCCCATCGAGTCGAGTCCCATCATACAGTTCTAATAAATAATACCCCTTCCTCCAGCACGTGCCTCTCCAATCGAGTCAGGCTAATAGCATATCTGGTTTCGGTACACCTAAGCTGCCTACTATCAAGATAGCCAATAGGGGAGAGCAACGAGAGGCTCTCATCCCTTCAGAGTAGTTGCTACCTGTGAGGCTAACAAATCTCCTAGCTGCGCTAGGTCGGCCTTTCCATCCAGAGTCCCGCAGAGACAATGCCGCTCTCTCTGCTCGCCCTAGATGGTCCAACACCCCATAGCAGACCAGCCTACCAGTTCTGGTGCGCTTTTACTAAAGCACGCCAGAGCCGGCTTGAATCTATAGAGACTAATGAAACCGCCCCTCCCCGCGGTATTCGCGTCGCAGTCGCCTCGCTGTATCACTGCGCCCGCCCCTTGCCAGTCCGAGACAAGAGACCCCGTAAAGCACGTCGGCTGCCGCTATCAGAGCCCGTCGGTATAACTCTGTAGCCTAGGCGTGAGAGAGACTACGGATATCCACTAGTCTATGCACGCCAGCAGTCAGAGGGGTTAGAGCCTCTGACAGCTCTCTGAGGGGGTGCCTCAGAGGCCCTGGGTGCTACTAGCACCTGGGCACTACATACTGGGAGGGGACTGCCGGCCAATTTTATATGCAAATTGAGAGGGTGTCAGAGAGGGGTCAGAGCAGGGTCAGAACGCAGTGCTGCTGAGCGCTCTGCCTATGGCAGAGCTGTCAGAGAGGCCCCAGAGAGGCCCCAGAGAGGCCCCAGAGAGGCTCCAGAGAGGCTCCAGAGAGGCTCCAGAGAGGCCCCAGAGAGGCTCCAGAGAGGCTCCA
>Ga0068872_10000377_pt1 | contig 37364 bp, 31 predicted proteins | sample NOAtaG_7_FD_66441 | JGI IMG/M metagenome (GOLD analysis project Ga0068872, IMG submission 66441) | Freshwater lake microbial communities from Lake Erie, under a cyanobacterial bloom - NOAA_Erie_Diel1S_2200h metaG | ecosystem: Environmental > Aquatic > Freshwater > Lake | place: USA: Ohio, Lake...
ATGGCTCGGCGCTGGTTGCGCCATGGACATCGGGTCGTTGTTAACAACCGTAGCCACGGCCCCATTCAAGAACTCGAGAAGGACGGCGCCGTTGGTGCCTATGACCTCCCCGCATTGGTTGCCGCATTGCCGGCTCCGCGCGCGATCTGGGTCATGTTGCCTGCTGGCGAGACCACCGAGCAGATGATCAACAGCCTGGTGCCATTGTTGAGCCCTGGCGATACCATCATCGACAGCGGCAATTCAAACTTTAATGACGACATTCGTCGCGCCCCCATCCTCAAGGCTCACGGCATCAACTACATGGATCAAGGCACCTCGGGCGGCATTTGGGGCCTCGAGAAAGGTTTTTGTTTGATGGTCGGTGGCGAGACCGAGGTCGTCAAGCGGCTTGAGCAGGCGTTTGTTGATCTGGCACCAGTTGATGGTTACTTGCACTGTGGTCCTGTGGGCAGCGGACACTTTGTCAAGATGGTCCACAACGGTGTGGAGTACGGCATGATGCAGGCCTATGCCGAGGGCTTCGAGATTATGCAGGCCCGCAAGGACTTCAATCTCGATATGCACGCTATCTCAAAGGTATGGAACAACGGCAGCGTGGTGCGTTCGTGGTTGCTCGAACTGGCCGAAGACGCCTTCAAGCAGGATCCCGAGCTCAGCCAGCTCAAGGGGTATGTTGAGGATAGCGGCGAGGGTCGCTGGACCATTCAGGCCGCCATCGATCTCGACGTTCCGGCACCAGTCATCACCTTATCGTTGTTTGAGCGGTTCCACTCACGCCGGCCACACTCGTATGCAGCCAAGGTGTTGGCCGCATTGCGCAAGGGCTTCGGCGGTCACGCCGTCAAGAAGGCCGAATAATTCGCTTTTCCGACATACGCACAGACCGTGCCGCACACATATGTGTGTGGCACGGTCTGTTTTTCGATCGCAAAACTCTATTCAACTATCACGCTTTTTTCCACATATCAGCAAAATTGCCACTAGTAATTAAATTATATAAATTATATAATAATGGTGTAATACGCAATTATCCGGACATTTTGCATGATGAGCGACACGCCACTTACAATAACCGACCATGTGCTAGCGCACTTACGCAACCAAATTCTCAATGGTGAAATCCACCCAGGGACACGAATTGATCAAGCAGAAGTAGCGCGGCTTTTTGGGGTGAGCCTCGTACCAGTGCGCGAGGCATTAGCGCGGTTACAGTCAAGTGGGCTAGTGAACATTATTCCGCATCGTGGTGTATTTGTTGAGGACTTTACCCTTGAAGAGCTGATAGATATTTACTACATGCGTGAGGTACTCGAGGAGCAAGCAGCGCAGCTTGCCGTACGGAACGTAGATAACGCAATGATTGAGCGCCTTGAGGGGCATATCACAAATATTAATGCACATATTCGCAATCACGCAGTCGAGCAATTTTTGAGTGAAACGCGTGCGTTTCACTTCACGATATATCACGCATCACAACGACGGAATCTGATACGAATTATTCAGCAATTATGGGATCAAAGTGATCGATATCGATTACTACAGATGAATATTCAACCAGAGCGATTCGAGGAATCACAATTTGAGAATCGAGCCATGCTCGCTGCGATTCACAAACGAGACGGCGACTCACTCGGGTTGATGGTGCGATATCGCATTCATCAGACCACAACTGGTCTACGAGAGCGATTATCCACTATGCACATCCAGCATTCATAACACCATCAACGAAGATTAGCACAAACTACAGCGGAGTAGCGTATGAGTACAATTCGTTTACGCGGAATTGCGTGGAATCACACACGTGGATTTGTACCGATGGTAGCCACGGCACAGCGATTTCATGAAATGCATCCACATGTTGAAATCGTATGGGAAAAGCGTTCTTTACAGGCGTTTGCTGACCAACCAATTCAGCGACTTGCTGAAGACTTTGACCTGCTTGTCATCGACCATCCATTTGTCGGATACGCAGCAAATCACCCTGTCTTAGTAGCACTTGATGAACATCTTGATGCATCGTATCTCGCCGATCAGGCACGTCATTCAGTTGGTGCATCCGAACCAAGTTATTGGTATGAGGGACATCTCTGGGCGTTAGCGATTGATGCAGCAACGCCTGTGAGTGCCTGGCGTGCTGATTTACTTCCGAATCCGCCACACACTTGGCAAGAATTACTGACGCTTGCACACCAAAAGAAAGTCGCTGTACCTGCTATTCCGATTGATAGTTTGATGAACGTGTATATGCTGTGCAACGCCCTTGGAGAAGAGCCCTTTCAGCGTAGTCACGAGATGATCAGTCAATCGATAGGTATTGCCGCACTTCAACATCTCGCAGAGCTCGTGCATGCATGTCATCCGGATTGTCTAACCCGCAATCCAATTGCCACATATGAGGCATTAGCACGCGGAGATGCAGCATATTGCCCATTTGCCTATGGCTACTCAAATTATGCTCGAGTGCACTATGCCTCGCAGCGACTCACATTTGGCAACTTGGTACGTTGGCACGACGGCAAACGATTACGATCAACATTAGGAGGAACGGGGTTAGCAATATCCCAACGCTGTGAACACCGTGATATTGCCGTTGCGTACGCTCGATATGTCGCATCCCCTGAATGTCAAAGTAATTTGTATGTCACGAGTGGCGGACAACCCGGTCACCGTAGCGCATGGACATCAGCAGATGCGAATACCCTGACCAATAATTTTTTTCGCGATACGTTAACAACGCTTGATGAAGCATATTTACGACCACGCTATGACGGCTACTTACACTTCCAAGACGAGGCTGGCCCCGTAGTTCACGAGTATCTGCGTCAAGGGGGTAATCCGGCGACATATCTCGAACGCATCAACGAACTATACAGATACTCCCAACAAGGTCATTGAAATACGACGGAGTGTTTATGACGGATGTATTACCATTGGCAGGACTGATTGTCCTTGATATGAGTCAATTTTTGGCTGGTCCATCGTGCGCATTACGGTTAGCCGATTTAGGAGCACGTGTCATCAAAATCGAGCGCCCACAGGGAGGTGATCTCTGTAGGCAACTATATATCAGTAATTTAGCACTTGATGGTGACAGTACGCTGTTTCATTCGATCAATCGCAACAAAGAGAGCTATGCTGCGGATCTCAAACATCCAGCAGATCTTGCGCGCATTCGCCAATTGATTACGCATGCAGATGTGATCATTCAAAATTTCCGACCAGGTGTCGTTGAGCGCTTAGGGCTTGATTATGCGAGCGTTACTGCGATCAACCCGCGCATCATCTATGGTTCGATTACGGGGTACGGCACAAAAGGACCATGGCGTGACAAGCCGGGCCAAGACTTGCTCGTGCAATCACTTTCGGGGCTTGCATGGCTCAATGGGAACGCAGACCAGCCACCGACACCATTTGGCTTGGCCGTGGCCGATTTGATGACCGGAGCACATCTCGTACAGGGCATTTTGGCGAGTTTGGTGCGCCGTGGCATCCATGGTATCGGGGCCCACGTTGAGGTGAGTTTACTCGAATCAGTGCTCGATTTACAGTTTGAGGTACTCACGACCCATCTAAACGATGGTGGAAAATTACCAGAACGAAGCACACTCAATAATGCACACGCATATTTGGGTGCGCCATACGGCATCTACGCAACTGCAGACGGGTATATTGCATTGGCGATGGGGTCTATTCAAACATTAGCACATCTGATTGAATGCTCGGGATTGCATGCATTTACCGATCCAAGTACTTGGTTTAGTGAGCGCGATCGCATCAAACAAATCATCGCTCATCACCTCACCACACAAGCAACAGCCTACTGGTTAGCACGACTTGAAGCAGCTGACTATTGGTGTGCCGATGTATTTGACTGGCGCAGATTATTGCAGCATGATGGGTTTAAGGCACTCAACATGATTCAAAGTGTCGAGCGTGCGCCAGGCATACACATGCAGACAACGCGTTGCCCAATTCGTATCGACGGCCACATCATCACCTCCTCGCGAGGAGCCCCAAAGATTGGCGCTGATACTGCCGAGATTAACCATGACTTTGCGTTAGAGTAGAGAGGGCTCAATGTTTCATCGACAATATTTTGACGAATACGAGATTGGATATACGCGGACATCGTTTGGGCGGACAATCACCGAAAGTGACATTGTCACCCATGCTGGCCAAACCGGCGATTTCTACCCACATCATATGGATGCTGAATGGTGTAAAACGCAACCATTCGGTCAACGCATGGCGCATGGGACACTGATTTTTAGTGTGGCAGTAGGCATGACCGCAGGGACGATCAATCCAGAAGCGATGTCGTACGGATATGATCGGTTGCGGTTCATCAAACCAGTGTATATTGGTGACACAATTGTTACAACTGCAACAATTACCGAAAAGCGCCCACATGCCAAGCGTCACGATGTCGGCATTGTTGTAGAACAACTGCAGGTGTACAACCAACATCAACAGGTAGTCTTGGCGTGCGAGCACCTATATTTGGTTAATCGCCTGCCATCATCAACGACTTCAGACTGATAATTTATAATCTCATAGAACTATTTATAACATCTAGTTGACGAAGTTCGATTTTTTGCCTAGAATATGGGCATTCACGGTAAATCATCCCCAAGATTATATATATTCGGTCACATCGGCGTGAACGAACACGCATAGCCAATGGGGGCATAGGTGACGACACCGCAACCAAACTACCAAATCACACTCCCCAATCCGCACCATCACGGCATCGCAATCGTTGGATGTGGTGGCATCGTGAACTACGCACATTTGCCGGCGTATCGCCAACATGGTCTGAACGTCGTCGGATGCTACGATGTAAATCACTCAGCCGCAACACATACCGCCCAAACGCACGGTATTGCCACGGTCTATGACTCCCTTGATGCGGTCATCCAAGACGAACGAGTCCATATCGTTGATATTGCGATACCTGCGTGGGAGCAACGCGCAGTAGCCACACGATTATTAGCAGCGGGCAAGCATTTACTTTGCCAAAAACCGCTCGCTGAGCATCTTGAGGATGCGCGTGCGATAGTTGAGGCTGGTCATGCGGTACAGCGACACATTGCAGTAAATCAGCAGATGCGTTGGAGTGCCGGGATTGCAGCCAGTTATGATTTGATTCGTCGTGGATACATCGGCACACCCACCGATGCACAAATCCAGGTATCAACCTCGACACCGTGGCACATGTGGCCATGGTTGCGTGACTCAGCACATCTCGATGTGATGTATCACAGCATCCACTATCTTGATAGCATACGACATCTATTTGGTAATCCTGACATGATTACCAGTCGTCATTCGCAGTACCCAGGGCAACAAGAGCGCGCCGAAACCAAAACAGTGACGATACTCGACTACCTCAGCAAACTACAAGTTGTTGTGATGGTTAATCATCACGATGATTCGCAAGATGTATATGCTACATTTCGCTTTTTGGGCACCAAAGGTATGATCAAGGGGACCATCGGGTTGTTATACAACTACCCACACGGACGCCCTGACACACTCGAATATGCCGCGCATGGCGAAGCCCTGACAACAATCCCGCTCGAAGGGCTTTGGATACCAGATGCGTTCATTGGGCCGATGGCGTCACTCATGCATGCCATCAACACTAACCAGCCACCAATCACAAGTGCAGCCGATAATATTGGCACCTTGCAACTCGTACATGGTTCGTATGTATCAGCACACACTGGGCGAAGTGTCTGCCCTGCTGATTTGTAATTCGGAGGAGGAACCCACCGCAATTTATTTTCTGTTTCCGATCTTTGACTATGCCACGAACATCACAATGGGTGTAACTGTTCAGCGTCGAACAGTACGTACAAACGGATTGTTTTTCGTCACAGAGGAGTTGACAAATGGCTAGACACGAAGAAGAGTTGGCACGCGAACTGCGTCGCCGTGGGTACAGCCGCCGCGATGTGTTGCGCATCGGGTTGCAGTTGGGCTTGGGAGCAGCCAGCATGGGCATGTTGCTCGCAGCCTGTGGATCATCAGAGCAAGCAGCCGAACCCGCCGCAGAGCCCGCTGCTGAACCAGCCACAGAGAGTATCTTTGACATCAACTCGGGGAACAGTGGTAGCTGGCCCAAAAGTTCAGTTGCGGATCCAGGTTCAAAGGTGGAAATCAGCGTCGGTCATACATGGGATGCGGTCTTCTTTGAGCGCCAGCTCCAGTTTGACAAACTCTTCATGGAACGTCACCCAAACATCGTAGTCAAAGCAGAAAATACGCCGTGGGGTGAGTTCCGTCAGAAGTACACCGCAGCCGCCGCTGGTAATGCGTTACCAGACCTGCTCTACACGCAGTTCTCGTGGGCTCAAGAGACCATCCGCAGTGGTATGTACATCGCACTTGATGATTACATTGCCAAAGAAGCTGACTTCAACTTTGATGACTTCACCAAGCCATCATTAGTGTCGTACCAGTACGACGGCAAACTCTGGGGTATCCCATACGATGAGGGTCCGGGCAATCTGTATTACAACAAAGACATCTTTGATGCAGCCGGCGAAGCCTACCCCGACGACACATGGGATCTCGAGAAACTCAAGCAAGTGGCCATCAAGCTGACCTCAGGCGAAGGCCCCAACAAGATTTTCGGTCTTGGCGAGTTGCCCAGCCCAGGCGATTCATTGATGGCACCCAACTACCTCTTCCCGTTTGGGGCACAATACCTGAGCGAGCCCAAGGAAGACCAGTGTTTGATTAACACACCAGAGGGCGTTGCCGCTATGGAGTGGTGGGAGGAGTTACGCACCAAGGGTGCAGTACCAAGCCCTGCCGATTTGCAGAACGTGGCATGGCCAGCTTTCCAATTCGGCAAAATTGCCATGACGCTACAGGGTTCGTGGGCAACACCACCGATTGCGGCCGGGTCGAAGTTCAACTGGGACATCGCCAAATGGCCCAAGGGGCCCAAGGCGCACACCACATTCTCGGCCGGTAGTGCATACATGATCACTCGTGACAGCAAGAATCCTGATGCAGCCTGGATTTACATGAACGAGTATCTCTCCACTGCAGGTCAGACGTACATGTGGGCCAGCACTGGACGTGGTAGTCCGTCGCGCTTGTCGGCATGGCCTGCCTACCTTGGCTCGGAATTTGCCCCACCAGGAGCAAAGAACGTTGAGGAGGCGATGAGTAAGGGGATTGGTACCCACGATATCATCGATCAGCCAACAGGTCCTCGTGTGACACAAGCTGCCGGTCCAATTTGGGATTTGGTGGTTGCAGGTCAGAAGAGTGTCAAAGAGGCGCTCGACGAAGTTTTCGCAGCTGTTGACCCAATTGTTGCCGAAAACCGCGGTTAATCTGTGGCACAGCGTCTGTTGGGTGGATATCCACCCAACAGACGCTTCACTAACGCACGATCTACATCAACCCCTATCGGTCTAGAGAGGAAGTGCCATGGCCATCACCACACCAACGCCCCCCAAAACCACCAAAGCAAAACTGGGCGGCATGGCGCGCAAAGAGGAACTCGCATTTTATTTGTTTATCTCCCCATGGATTATCGGATTTTTACTCTTTGATGCAGGCGCAATCCTCGCATCACTGGCGATTAGTTTTACCAACTGGTCAGCACTAAGTACACCGTCGTTTACTGGCGGTGAAAATTATACCAAGCTCATCAATGACTCGTTGTTCTACAAAGCAATGGGTAATTCGCTCTACTATGGGCTCGGCAGTGTGGGACTAGGCACAATCGTGTCATTCTTGCTTGCACTATTGCTCAATCAAGATGTTAAGGGCATGGCAGTATTTCGTACGATTTTCTATCTTCCATCTGTGGTAAGTGGGATCGCAGTTGCAATTCTATGGATTATGATTCTCCACCAAGATTTCGGCTTGATTAATTCATTTTTGGCGTTCTTTGGTATCAAAGGTCCTGGGTGGTTGGTACAGCCTGAGTGGGCGATGCCCTCACTGATTTTGATGAGTCTGTGGAGTGCCGGTGGAGCCATGGTCATCTACCTTGCAGGTCTCCAGAGTGTACCCATTCATTTATATGAAGCTGCAGAAATTGATGGCGCTGATACATTCCAAAAATTCTGGAACGTGACAGTCCCAATGATGTCGCCCGTCATCTTATACAACCTGATTGTTGGATTCATTGCATCAATCCAAGGGTTTGTATTGGTCTATATTATGACCAATGGTGGACCGGCTAATGCCACACTCGTATATGGCTTGTACATCTACCGCACGGCATTTATTAACTTTCAGATGGGGTACGCATCAGCCCTTGCATGGGTACTCCTTGTGGTCATCATCTTGATTACAGTTATTCAATTCGCAGTGGCAAAATACTGGGTCTACTACGAAGGCGATGTCAAGCAATAACCAGCTAAAGGTGCATCAACATGAGTACATCATCTGGAATATCACACCAAAAGTCACTGTTGGGATTGCGTAATCGAGCAATCGCATGGAAGGTTATTACATACTTCCTCCTTATCACGTTGTCAGTTAGCTTCGTGCTGCCATTCATGTGGATGGTGTCAACCTCACTCAAGCAATCGCAAGATGTATTTACCTACCCACCTAGCTTTTTTCCGAATAGTTTTGAGTGGCAAAACTATATCAAAGGGTGGAATGTATTACCATTCGATACGTTTTTGAACAACTCACTGATTGTGACGTTCTCAAATGTGATTGGGAATCTTATCTCCTGTTCATTGGTTGCCTACGGTTTTGCCCGACTCAAAGGACGTGGGCGCGACATCCTGTTTTTGTTGCTCCTCGCCACATTAATGATTCCGCGTGAAGTCACCATTATCCCGCGCTTTTTGATGTTTAGTTGGTTTGGCATGACCAATACCTTATGGCCGCTCGTATTACCTGCATGGTTTGGTTATGCATTCTTCATTTTCTTGTTACGTCAATTTTTTATGGGCATTCCACTCGATCTCGATAATGCAGCTCGCATTGATGGAGCAAACAACTGGCAAATTTTGACACAAGTGATTATTCCGCTCTCACAACCAGCACTAGCAAGTGTGGCAATTTTTGCCTTTATTGGGAATTGGAGCAATCTGCTTGACCCATTGATTTACTTGCGTTCGACTGAGCTATATACACTCGCCTTAGGATTAAATCTATTCCGTGGACAAAACTTCACGCAATTTAATTTACTGATGGCAGTGTCAATTATCACGCTCATACCCGTACTCCTTGTCTTTTTCTTCTCACAAAAATTATTCGTCCAGGGTGTATCACTAACGGGTATGGGTGGTCGTTAACGTTCATTGCATATGCGTACTATTCCTTGGAGGCACCACGATGAAGACACTTTCGATTAAATACCGATCATTTGACGGGTTTGAGCGGGCGCTAACCACCCAGATGGCGCACTTTCAACGACTTCATCCCGATGTCACGTTTGTGAGTAGTCACGCTGGTCCCGAGGAGTTGTACGCCGAGATGATCGAACATGGCGGTGTACACAGTGGCGAATACGACATCATGCTTGTGCTGACCGATTGGTTGCCAGACTTACAACGACGTCATGGACTGTTATCACTCAATCATTACATCCATGCACAACCACCAGCCGATTGGCCGCAAGGATGGAGCGACTCCTTGTTGCAACTCCAACGCGATGCTCGTGGCGCCATATACGGGCTCCCCTATCACGACGGGCCTGAGATGTTCCATTACCGTGCGGATTTATTTGCAAATCCCGACGAGCAACAACGCTTCAGTCAGCGCTACGGACGGGAGTTGCGTGTCCCACAAACATGGAGCGAGTTCCGCGAGGTCGCCCAGTTTTTTACGCGCCCGGATAAGGGATTATATGGAGCGGTCATTGCCGGACTGAACGACGGTCATAATAATGTGTATGACTTCTTCATTCATCTTTGGAGTCGTGGTGGGACGCTATTCGATGCGCAACTCAACCCAGCATTCAACAACGAAATCGGCGTTGATGCCCTCCAATTTTACGTGGATTCACTTACAACCATGGGAATCACGTCACCCAACGCACTCACGTACGACAGTGTGGCGGCCGGCGTCGCATATGCGGCCGGCGAAGGTGCCATGATGCTCAACTGGGCCGGGTTCATGTCGGTAGCACAACTCCCACCGAGCAAAATTATCAACAAGACACGTTGCACGACTATTCCACGTGGTGACAATGTGGACGGGCGCCACGCGAGCCTCAACGTCTATTGGGTGCTCGGCATTTGCGCTGGGAGCAAAAACCCTGACCTTGCCTATGCGTTCCTCCGAGAGACAGCCTCGGCCGCCATGGACAAAATCACCTCCATCTCAGGAGGCAGTGGCGTGCGCAAATCCACCTGGAACGACCCTGAAATCCAGGCGCAGTTTCAATACTACGAGGTGATGGAGCAGGTGCATACGGGCATTGACACTCTCCCTGCACTGCCCCAATATCCTGCACTCAACGAAGTATTTAGTCGGATGACCTGGGCAGCCGTCAGTGGCCAAAAATCCGTGCGCCAGGCGCTCAACGACGCTGCTAATGAGTGTCGCGCTGTTTTGCAGAAATAATCCAACCACGACAAAGGAGTCGGTCATGCAACACCCCTGGATTGATCCGGCCTTTTTGAGTCAACCGCCGCGTCGCTTTCGCAAAATCCACCTTGACTTTCATAACTCGCAGCATGTGCCACGCATTGGCGACCGCTTTGATCCCGATGAATTCGGCGATACCCTACTTGCCGGCAACGTTGATGCGATTGTGGTCTTTGCCAAAGACATGCACGGATACTTCTACTATCCAACCGAGAGTGGTCCCGTACACCCTGGTCTTGATTTTGATTTAATGGGTGCGCAAATCGCTGCCTGTCGTGCACGTAACATCAAGGTGTATGCCTACTACTGCGTCACATGGGATAACTATCTTGCCGAACGCCATCCTGAATGGTTGGTCTGGAAGCGCGATCGCACCACGTATTTGCCCAAATTCAACGAAACACCAAGCTGGACGGCGTTATGCTTGAGCAACGAGGATTTTGTACAACAGGTACTCAACCATACACGTGAGTTTTTGACGAAATACGACCTTGACGGCCCATGGTACGACATGCCGTTCCCGATTGGCGGTGAATGCTTTTGTCCGAAGTGTCTCGCGCACTTTCATGCGGCCGGACTTGACCCACTCGATACCACCAACCAACGACAGCACAAACAACAACTCCTCACGTCATTTATGCGTCGTTGCCACGAACTTGCCCATAGCATCCGCCCTGACTACCAAGTAGATCAGAATAATCAGACCTGTATTGGGCTCGGTGAGCGCATCGTAGGGCTCGACAATGTTGACATCGAGGCACTGCCGACCGGTGGCTGGGGCTACCTCTACTACCCGACAAATGTGCGCTACGCACGTACGTTTGGGCAGAGTGTGGTTGGCATGACGGGGAGATTCCATCGTTCGTGGGCGGACTTTGGTGGGCTCAAACACCCGCATCAACTGCTCAGTGAATTACCAGGAATTGTGGCACATGGTGCGCAAATTTCGATTGGAGATCAAGCTCCACCGCATGGACGACTCGATCCGGCCGTCTACCAAACCATCGGGATTGGGTACAGCTATATCAAGTCAATTGAGCCCTGGTTACAACGCGCTGCACCAGTGACCGAAGCGGCCATCGTGGTCAGTGACATAGCGCTCACTGATATTGGTGATCGCATGGTCATCGGTGATGGGCGCAACGAACGTGAAGGCGCAGTGTATGGGGCAGTCAAACTCCTCACGGAACTTCAAATCCAATTTGATATTATCGAGGGTGGTGCCACGCTACAACGATACCGCATGATCGTCCTCCCAGAGGGACTCACCGTCCACGCTGCGCTCGCCACACAGCTCCGTCAATACATGGCCAACGGTGGTGTTGTCGTAGCCAGCCACCACGCCCTACGTGGAGAACGCAATCAGTGCTGGTACGAAGCGTTGGGCATCACATACGTCGGTGAATCACCATATGCACCAGCGTTTCTTTGCCTCGACCACCAACGGTTTGCGGAGATTCCTGCCTATGAATATGCGTTGTACTATGGCACAGCGCAATGGACGGGCGGTCAACCGCTGGCACGGATCGGCGAACCACTCTTTCAACGAAATGCCCAGCACTACACCAGTCATGCCCAATCGCCGTTCGACCATGTCAGTGAATACACGGCGATTACTGCAAACGAGCACATGGTTGCAGTCACATTCCCCATCTTTAGCAGTTACTTCAAATGCGGGTATTGGGTCTACCGCGAAGTGATGCGTAACTTGTTGCGTACGCTGTTACCACAGCGCCTTGTTCAGAGCAATGCACCACTGAGTAGCGAAATTAGTCTCACTTACCAAGCAGCCACGACAAATCACCCTGCACGATACATGATACACGTCGTTAATTTTTCACCGAATCGCCGCGCCACACCACACATGGAGTATCTCGAAGACCCGATACCGTTACATGACATCACCGTAACTGTTGGGCTGGACCACTCGATAAACCGCGCATATCTTGCCCCGACTGGCGAGGCACTCACATTGTCAGGGAGTGTCGGCGCATGGCATGTCACCATCCCCACAATCACCTATGGGGCAATTGTGGTACTCGAAATTGCATAATTTGAAGCGACACAGACAAGGAGTCTCCGACAATGAAGTTTGATCCGACAATTCAGGCAGTAAAGCAACACCAGGTACCAGCATGGTTCCATGACGCGAAGTTGGGTATTTTTATTCACTGGGGTCTCTACTCAGTACCTGGATGGGCGCCAACTACCGGGCCGTTACACGACGTGATAGCCGAGCACGGCTGGAGCGCATGGTTCCAACGCAACCCATATGCCGAGTGGTACATGAATTCGTTGCGCGTGCCCGGCAGTGTGACTGCCGAATACCACAACGAACAGTTCGGCGACAAAGCGTATGCGGATTTTGCCCAGGATTTCAATGCGGCACTTGCCACATGGAACCCCGACGAATGGGCGGATTTGTTTGCCAAGGCTGGAGCTAAATACGTGGTACTCACCACCAAGCATCATGACGGATTCTTGTTGTGGCCGAGCGAACAGCCGAATCCATTTATCCCTAACTACCACACCACGCGCGATTTGGTCGGTGATTTAACGGATGCAGTACGTACCAAAGGGCTAACGATGGGGTTGTACTACTCAGGAGGCCTCGATTGGACGTTTAATGAACACATCATCGCCGACATCAGCGATTTGTTTGTGGCGGTGCCCCAGAGCGCCGAATACGTCAAATACGCTGATGCCCACTGGCGCGAATTAACCAATCGCTATCGACCAGCTTGTATGTGGAACGACATTGGTTACCCAGTGGGTTCCGATCTTGGTGCGCTGTTCGCCGACTACTACAATACCGTACCTGAGGGCGTCATCAACGACCGCTTTACGCAAGCAGGGCCTGACCAAGTCGCCCAAATTAGCCAGGGCATGTTGCCCAAACCAGCCCACGCCGATTATCGCACTCCCGAATATGCAGTATTTGATACGATTCAACCGGACAAATGGGAGTCATGTCGCGGACTCGGATTTTCATTCGGCTATAACCGCAACGAATCAATCAAAGACATGCTATCACCCGTTGAACTCATTCGTTCGTTTGTTGATATCGTCAGCAAAAACGGCAACTTGCTGATTAATGTGGGGCCTCGCGGTGATGGCTCAATACCTGCAGAGCAGGCCGAACGGCTCTTGGCACTGGGGGCATGGTTAAACATCAATGGCGAGGCCATCTACAGCAGTACCCCATGGACACGAGCCGAGGGCACCAGCGATAGCGGCATCAGCATCCGCTTTACCCAACGTGACCATACACTATATGCCACATTCTTCGGTGTACCTACAGGGCGCACAGTCATCCCTGATATGCCCATTCGAGACCAAAGCATTATTACACTCCTCGGGCACGATGGTGCACTCACATGGGAGCGCATTGGCGATGGGATTGCCGTGCATATGCCTGCCAACCTCTCCGAATCTGCCGCATACACACTCCGGATTACTCCGGTCTAGCATCGAATTACCAACCTGCCCTCCTTCATATACCACGGACAGCCACGTTGTGGCTGTCCGTGGTATGATGGTGCGTATTAATGTGAATCAAAGGTTGCGCCATGCTCATTCAGCAATCGACAAACCGCCCAATTCGCCTCAGTCCATCGCTCTTGGCGGCTAATTTTGCCACGATGGGTCACGATGCCGCTGCTGCGTTGGCACACGGTGGTGATCGTCTCCATATCGACGTGATGGATGGGCGTTTTGTGCCCAATATCACCATGGGTATGCCGATGGTTAGTGCGCTCCGCACGCATTTAGGGGCAGACGCCTACCTCGATTGTCATCTGATGATTATCGAGCCAGAGCGCTATGTCGAAAGCTTCGCCCAGGCCGGTGCCAATCAAATCAGCGTCCACGTTGAGGCCTCACCCCACCTGCATCGGACTATCCAGCTCATCAAAGCGACTGGCGCACATGTTGGTGTTGCCGTGAATCCGGCTACACCGCTGAGTAGCATCTACGAAATCATCGACCAGATTGATACCGTGCTGTTGATGACCGTGAATCCCGGGTTCGGTGGCCAAAAGTACATTCCCCAGTCAACCAAAAAAATCGCCGAAGTGCGTGCATTCATTGACCAAAATAGCCTGACAGCCAAGATTCAAGTTGATGGTGGCATTGCCCTCGACACCTTGGCCACCGTCGTGCACGCCGGAGTTGATGACGTGGTCGTCGGTAGTGCGTTCTTTCGCAATGACGGTAATTTGACGGCATCGTATCAGGCGTTACAGGCACAAATTGGGTAGCCATCAATGAACATTCACATACGTAGAGCCGTAGCAGTGCTACGGCTCTACGTATGTATGGATGTCGGCGCAACATGATACAATACCAACATGTTTTTGCAGAGAGATGGGAGCGTCATTCCATGGCCAAAGATGGCATTACCGCCCGTTCCAAGGATTATTCACAGTGGTATCTTGATATCGTCCGCGAGGCCGATTTGGCAGACTACGCCGAGGTTGTGCGTGGCTGTATCGTCTTCAAACCGACCGGATATGCCATTTGGGAGGGCATTCAATCGGGGCTCGATGCCCGCATCAAAGAGACCGGTCACGTGAATGCCTACTTCCCGTTGCTGATTCCCAAAAGCTTTTTGATGAAAGAAGCCGAGCATGTCGAGGGCTTTGCGCCCGAGGTCGCCGAAGTCACGCATGCCAGTGGTGAGGAGCTTGCTGAGCCGTATGTGATTCGCCCAACCTCAGAGACCATCATCGGCTATTTTTATGCAAAGTGGGTGCGATCGTACCGCGACTTGCCGATTTTGATTAATCAATGGGCAAATGTCATGCGCTGGGAGATGCGCACGCGGCCGTTTTTGCGCACGGCTGAGTTCCTCTGGCAAGAGGGTCACACGGTGCATGCGACCGAGCAAGAGGCCGAAGAGGAGACGTTGATGATTCTCAACGATGTCTATGCCGACTTTGTTGAGAAGGAGATGGCATTGCCCGTCTTCCGTGGGCTCAAAACCGACAGCGAGAAGTTCCCCGGCGCACTGCGCACCTACTGTATCGAGGCCATGATGCAAGATGGTCGCGCCTTACAGGCCGGCACGTCGCACAATCTGGGTCAGAACTTCGCCAAGGCCTTTGAGATTCAATTCACCGACCAAACAAATACTGTCCAAACTGCCTGGACCAGCAGTTGGGGCGTCAGCACGCGCTTAATTGGTGCCTTGATTATGGCCCACAGCGACGACGACGGCTTGGTGATTCCACCGCGTCTTGCGCCCATTCAAGCAGTCGTCGTGCCAATCTACAAAAACGACGCCGAAAAGGCCGTCGTCATGGAGGCCGTGGCCCGCATTACTGCGGAGTGGAAGGGCAAAATCCGCTTCAAGATTGACACGCGCGACCACCTCTCGCCCGGCTTTAAGTTCAACGAGTGGGAGGTCAAGGGCGTACCAGTGCGCATCGAGGTCGGCCCCAAAGATGTTGAGAAGGGCTCAGTGGCCATGGCCCGCCGTGATATCCCCGGCCGCGAAGGCAAGAGCTTTGTGCCCCAAGAGGGTCTGACCGCGCGCATCGTAGACCTGCTCGAAGAGATTCAGGCCACCTTGTATCAGCGCGCCGTGGCATTCAAAGAGTCACACACCCGCACGGTATCAACCTACGCCGAGCTCAAAGAGGCGATTGAGACCGGATTCGCCTATTGTTGGTGGGCAGGTGACAGCGACGACGAGAAGCGCATCAAAGAAGAGACGCGCGCCACCATTCGCTGTATCCCACTCGATCAACCCGGCGGCACCGGCACATGCGTCTACACTGGCAAACCAGCCACCAAAATGGTTGTCTTTGCCCGTTCATACTAAGAAGGTATACAGACGAGGGTACTGCGGTGCCCCGAAACGCACAGACGGGGGTACTGCGGTGCCCCCGAAAGGACACTTCTATGCCCACCATCCGCAATCTCGAGGGCCAGTTCCATGCCCAGATATCGATGTTGTGGCAGCCCCTCAATGACGAGCCAGCTGTAGCCTACCACGCCGACCGCCCCGTCAAAACCGCCAGTATTATCAAACTGCCCATCTTGATTCATGCTGCGCTCTTGGTCGAATCAGGCCAACTGAGTTGGGATCAACGCCTGCCACTGAGTGGGATGCGTAGCCCTGGCATGGGTATTCTCAAGGTGCTCGACGACGGTCTCCAACCAACTGTGCGCGATGTAGCCGTACTTATGACGGTAATATCTGACAATACAGCCACGAATATGCTGATTGATTTGCTCGGAATCGACCAGATAAATCAACGCATTCAAGCGCTTGGCATGCACCACACGCGGCTGAACCGCAAGGTTTTTGCGCCGAACACGGAGGAGTGTTTGCCGTGGGGGTTGGGAGTCACGACGGCGCGCGATGTCGTGCATGTGTTAACAGCGATTGCCAACGGGCAGATTGGCAACACCGCGACGAGCCGTTTTTTGCAAGAGACACTCGCTAAACAACAGGATCGAGTCGGGTTCCCCCGTGGATTACCAGCAGGCTGGAGTTATGCCGGCAAAACCGGGTCAGACGATGATTTGCGCAATGATTGTGCGATTGTGACCAGCCCAGATGGGCGACGGTATGTGTGTGCGTGCTTTGTACAGGACATGTCCGAGCAGCCGAGTACAGTAGATCACCCAGGATTGCAGGCGCTGGGACAGGTCATGCAGATTATGATCTCATGAGCGAACACGGGCAAAGAGTACCGTTTCCCATGGTGGAAATGCTATAAAGCTATCCACATAAAATTCGTATTCTGGAACCATTTCATGCAACAGCTGTGGTATTTGCCAAAAATCGCTGTCTTTGTGGTAAAGACACACAGCGATTTTTGGTCGATGCGTGGTGATGATATGCCGTGCACCCTCTAGAGCAGCCATTTCAGCCCCTTCGATATCAAGCTTGATGTAGTCGATTTTTTCGAGCTGTGTATTCTTTGCGAAGTCATCAATCGATATAGTGGTAAATTGTTGCTGTTCGCTATCTTGAGATTCAACAACCTGTGACGCCGGGCCGTCATCTTTTGTTGTAATTATCGTATTCGAGTCTCTCCAGAGCGGTCGTTCAACAACAGTCACCACGTCGCGATAATTCGTATTTGTCTCCAACACACTGCGCATGACGCTAACATTTTCGGGTATAAATTCAAACGCATAAATGTGACCGGTATATGACATTTTATGACCGAAATAGAGGGACGTTTCTCCCATAAATGCGCCCCCATCAATGATGATATCACCTGGTTCAGCCATAACAAGATTGCGATATCGATATTGCTCTAAAACATACATCGAAAAAATACCGATAGGTGATGAAAATAACGTGATATCATAGCCAATCGCACGCAAATTATACTGATACTGTGCTACGACACCACGCATAAAGCTGACATCACCTACTTGGCAACCGAGCACTTTATCAAACGTGTTCCACACATGAGAATAATAAATTGGTAGCCGAAACTTTCTCGCTTTGAGAACACGTCCAACGATAACATGCAGGAACATTTCTTGCGAATATTCATCGCTCAGTAAAAGATACGCTTCGTTCAGCTTATTTGCATCGTATGATTCATCAAAACTTTGCATGGCATTATCATGCAATTGTTGAAAATGGGCCTCGTTGCCTCGAGGGTATTGTGGTTGCGGCACTGACCAGTTTGGTGCGACAAACGCATCTTCATGCGTAAAATTTGGATACCGATTATACACAGCACCTCGAATGATGTGCGATACGCGATCGCGCACCTGCCATATTTTTGAAGGTTTCACTACAGGTACATCAGGTTTTGTGTCTACTGGTTTTGCTTCCGCTGGTATATTTGGTTTTGGAACTTCTACGGATGCCGCTACAATCTCAACAGGTCGTGGCAATCGTTGTTCATGTTTGCCGTATGTCAAGTAGTGAACATAGGGATTAACCCGCATTGATGCGACATCATTGTTGCTTTTGAGATACCAGTGACTATCAAAGTGAGGATTAGGATTACAATCTGTGCGTGACCCAACCAGTACATAATGCAATAATGGTGAAAGAGATGTCGATGATACATGTGGATATTGCGTCGTATACCAAACATCGTCAAACGTATTTGAAGATCGAATGATGCGGTACTCACGCCACAATGACCACCATTTATGTACATAATCAAATATCGTACGCAAGATCTTATCCTTGTTGTATATGACGAAATTAATAGAAACTATGATACATCATATGATACATGAACGTAATTGATTTTATAATGATGTTGATGAATGTCTATATATAGGTTTCATATGCGTCAAATGCCGACATTACATACAACGACCATTAGTATACGATCATTCAATAACAATGACCATACCGCAGTCATGCACATCATGAACATGAACGAATCAGATGCCCAAGCCTGGCTGGAGTGGAACATCGCCAACGAACGCCAGCTTGCGACGCTTAATCAACCACCATACGGCGAACGGGCGATTGTGCACAACGCAACGAATACCGTGGTAGGGGCGATTGGACTCGTGCCGTGCATCGATCAGTTTGGCAAAGTGGGCATCGGCAGCAATGATGATGGCGCAACCCATGCCGAGGTCGGCATGTTTTGGCATGTGCTCGCCGAATGGCGCAATCAGGGCATCGCTACAGCCGCTGCCACGCTCTTGCGCGACTACGCCTGCAATCAACTGGGGCTCAGGCGCATTATCGCCACTACTGAGTATGACAATCTCGCATCACAGGCTGTCATGCGCCATATTGGCATGGAGTTACGGCGTAATCCAACCGAGACACCACCGTGGTTGCAGCTCGTGGGCGTGTATGAACCAGCGCGCGTCATTGAGCGTTTTGCCGATGGGACGTTTCTGCGGCCGGTCACGCTCGACGATCTGCCTGAGATGATGGCATTGTGGCGTGCGGCTGCCCTCCAAATTAGTCCAACCGATAGCATACACGGACTCCGTCGGCACTTGGCGTTATCGGGCAATTTGGCCTGGGCGTTATGTAACAGCCAGGGCACAATCATTGGCACGTTACTCGGGAGCGATGACGGACGGCGTGGATGGATTAACCACCTCGCTATTCATCCTGATGCCCAAGGGCACGGCTACGGTCATCGCCTCATTACGGCAGTCACCGCCCGACTCAAAGCGCAAGGCTGCGAGAAGGTCAATTTGTTGGTGCGTCAGGCGAATCAGCAGGTCGTGCCGTTTTATGAAAAAATCGGTTTCGCCGTGGATGCAAATATTTTTATGTCCAAATGGTTGAACCGTGATGGGTAAGTGGCGCAGACTCGTCATCTTTCTGATTGTAGTGATGCTCGCCGGATGCACCGCTCAGCCGGTCGCACAGCAGACGTTTGTCTTGGGAGATGCACCACCAGGCCAACGGATCACGCTCGAGATGACGTTGCGCAATGCGCGCGATCAAAACGGGATACTGCGTAATGGCACGTTGTCAATAACATCGCTGAACGATGGCCAACGGAGCATGGTACATGTCACCACGACCGACGCAGTGTCACCCGTGTGGTTGGCAACGGTTGATAACAATGCCGTATTTGTGACAGAGAATCAAGAGCGACGGGTGGTTGATGGGCAGTGCACACGCGATGCTATCGGATTTCCACCTGTATCAATGCGCGACCTACTCGGTCCACTCCACGGTTTTGGGCAACAAAATGACGTATGGCAGAGTCGTCAGGGCGGTGCCGCTTGGAACGATTTTGACGCACAAGCCGTTACTGATACGCAAGGAGTTCTTGCGTCAATGACGGGACAGGGACGAGGCAAAGTGCTTTTGCCGGGTGGTGATGTGATTACGGCAGATGTGACATGGCGCTATACAACTGATATCTACCCCGTCACCATTGTGGTACCAACAACACGTTGTGAATCGCAAGAATTCGACGACATATCATTCCCTGAGTCATTCGGCGCATCGACATCGATGGGGAGTGCACTACTCTTTAGCACAAAAGGAACAACCACATCACTCCGCGATTCACTGATGCAACACTGGCAAAACAATGGATTGATGCCTATCATACGCGATCAAAATCAACAGTCAGTGACGCTCGAAGTGACGATAAAATCACAAATTGTGCGTGCGTTTTTGGTGCAAATATCTGACCAACGCGTTGATATTACGGTGATTCGTATTGCGCCCTAAACACTACGTTGCACGGCAATGCAAATGTTCGTTATAGTATACATAGAGACAGACCATCGTTTTATCACGTTTTAAAGGAACACTACTATGGCAAAACGCATTTTGACCATCAGCAAATGGCTAATCGGATTTGTGGTTGGGGCAATCGTCGTCCTCGTTGCGTCTGTCATTGTCGATCGTGGAGTTGGTGCCAATCGTCTCGATGACCTAACCAACACAGTGATTACCAATGGCAACGGGCCTGCTGTTCGGGCATATGTGGCACGCCCAAGTGGAGATGGCCCATTCCCCGTGGTCATCATGATTCATGAGTGGTGGGGTCTCAAATCGGAGATTGTAGGCAAAGCAGACGCACTTGCACAGGATGGCTACATTGTGGTGGCACCAGATGTGTTCCGTGGGAACACCACATCATGGATTCCAAGTGCCATTTGGCAGGTCGTAAGTACACCAACAACCCAAGTTGATGGCGATCTCGATGCAGTCATGCGTTGGATTCAAAGCCAACCCGATGCCGATGCGCAACGAGTGGCAATTATGGGGTTTTGTTTTGGAGGTGGCACATCGATTCGCTATGGCGTCAATACCAAAGATATCAAGGCTACCGTAGTGTTCTATGGAGCGGTTATCCAAGATCCTGCATTACTGAAGAATCTTAATGGGCCAGTGTTGGGGATTTTTGGTAGTGCCGACACGATGATTCCCCTCAGCGAAGTCCAAGGCTTTGAGGATGGATTAAAGGCAGCTGGTATCCCGCACGAAATCACCGTGTACGAGGGTGAGCCACATGCATTTGTGACGAGTGTCGAGGCAATCGCCCAAGGTGGTAATCAACTCAAAGCATGGAATCAACTGCGCGAGTTCTTGCGGCAGACACTGTACGGCCAGGGGTATACACGACCGATCTATGTCAACCAATCACAACCATTTGCGGTGGCAGATTCGCAGTGGAGTAGCGAGCGCATGCTCCATCAATTTGTCTGCGACTTGACCATCAACTAGGACTATACCGCTCGCATCACCAATCAGCATGCACAAATGTGGATGATGCCATGTGGTATTCTAGGGTTGACATTGGAGTTCAGCGCATCCCTATGCAACAAATGGGTGATGCACATCGTCTACTTCTACGTCATAAAGAAAGGATAAAACATGGACGGATTTCTCTTTTTTTGTCTCATGCTATTGGTGTTCCTCGCGGGTGCAGTAGTATTCACTGGCATCAAAATTGTCCCGCAGGGGAACGAATGGACGGTTGAGCGATTCGGGCGATTCCGTATGGTGGTCAAGCCTGGCTTAAACTTTATTGTGCCGTTTGTAGACCGGATTGGTCGACGCATTAACGTGCAAGAGCAGGTACTTGATATTCCATCACAGGTTGTTATTACGCGTGATAACGCCACTGTACGCGTTGATGGTGTGTTGTTCTACCAGGTCTATGATTCGAGCTTGGCTGCCTACCAGGTCTTTAATTTGCAGGCATCGATTATCAACTTGGCACTCACCAATCTTCGTACGGCACTCGGTAGCATGGAGCTCGACGAAGTGTTGTCAAAGCGTGACGAAATCAACAGTCGGTTGTTATCAGCACTCGACCAAGCCACACAAACCTGGGGAACCAAGGTCACTCGCGTCGAAATCAAGGATGTCTTGCCACCCGAAGACATCACGCGCGCCATGGCATTGCAGTTGACGGCCGACCGTGAGAAGCGCGCCAAGATTCTCGAGGCTGAGGGTGTGCGCCAATCAGAGATTCTGCGTGCTGAGGGTATGAAGCAATCAGCAATTCTTGAGGCCGAGGGTAAATTAGCAGCTGCTCGTCTTGAGGCCGAGGCCCGTGAACGCTTAGCCGGTGCCGAAGCAGAATCAACGCGGTTGTTGGTTGATCAAGTTGGCCAGCCAGACGCGGCGTTGCAGTACTTCGTGGCACAACGCTATGTTGATGCATTGCAAAAGATGGGTGAGTCACCAGCCGCACGACTTGTGGTGGTACCCACCGAGATAAGTAATTTGAGTGGCGCGCTTGGTGCACTTACTGAGATTATGAAGCAATCTGACGGAAAGAAGTAGCACATGAACAACGGATTCGTGTGGGCCACAATTGGTCTCATCCTGTTGACGGTTGAGCCATTTGTACCCGGCGTCTATGCGTTGTGGATTGGGATAGCCGCACTGGTGACTGCAGGTTTCGCGTTTGTGTTCCCAGGGATGGGCGTGTGGCTGTTTCTGGTGTTTGCGCTTACGACTGTTGTATCTGCAATTGGTGGATCACGGTTATATGCACGCATGAACAAAGGGCACAGTGAGCTCAACCAAATGCAACAGCAACTCATTGGCAAATCGGGCGTCTGTATCGCCCGTGGCGAGGGTGCGCACATCAGAATCCGTGTTGACGGTGTTGAATGGGCTGCGCTGGCAGACAGTGAGATAGATGTCGACGATCCCATAGTCGTGTTGCAGTTCCACGATGCACGTCCAGTTGTACGACGCGGGTAATTTGTCCCTTACGCGCGTATGACATCTCGAGGAATGTCGCAACGCGCGTAAGGGGAAGATTTTTTACCGTGCATGATGCACATATGTAAATAATTACTATACTAAATTGCTACATTAATGGATTCACATGTAATTTTTATCAATTCACTGTTATAGTATGGTTGACGTAGTATCCACTGGGTGGTACTATGCTGATAACTCGTGAATAATTCACCAATTGAAGTGGTAATTTCTATGAACCAAGAACTCATGACCATTCGGCAATTAGCCGAGCGTGCAGGTGTAACACAGCGAACTATTCGCTATTACACTGACGAGGGGCTGATTGATGCACCAGTCGACCGCGTACGTACCCCGCGCTACACCGAGCGCCACTTGTTGCAGCTGTTGGCAGCAGCCCGTCTCAAAGCGAGCTTTTTGCCGTTGCGCGTCATCCGTGCACGTTTGGCAGGCATGGATGATGCCGAGCTCAACGACGTTATCAAAAGTGCACCACAACCCGTTGAAGAAATCGTCGCCAACGAAGTGGTCAACGAAATGGTCGCTGCACATCACGTCGATCGCGTCATGACAGGCAGTGCGAGTTATGCACCAGCAGCAACGAGCACAACTGACACCGAAGTGCGCTGGCATCGTTATGTGATTGATGACGGCATCGAGATTCACTTCCGTGATGATCGCCGCATAGACACTGGGGAGCTCCGTCGTATTGGTGCGATTCTGCGTCGCAAACCATAACAACCGACGACCAAACCGCCCCACTGTTCAGTACAGTGGGGCGGTTTCTTGTCTCTTTGTGACTACCAGGGTGCATTGTAGTCGGGGTTATCGTTGGTCAATGGCTTCGGGGGACCGGGGTACCAATTGCCGAAGATGTCGTAGTGCCAATCGCCACCTGGGGTTAATCGCAACCCGAACAGCAGGCGTAACTCCTCCTCGTGGAGTGGTTTGTCGGCCCACGCCATATCGGATGTATCGAAGGCTACTGCTGCACGCTCATCGCCGAGGATGATAGACGCTGGCACGTCTGGCGCATCGGATGCGACACCATACATGTCGCGGAGATCCGCATAGAAATCGTCGTCATCGTCGTCGTCGTCATCATCAGTGAATGAGCCATAATACGGCAGATCGTCATCCGCCATGGTTGTATCATCCTCGTCATCCTTAAGGGATGAGCTCAACGACACAATGTCATCATCAAGCATTGTGTAATAGTCAAAGACGCGGGAATACTCAGGTTGCGCCTTTTCGTCGGACTCGAGTCCTTGGTAGCTGTCGAGCGCTTGTTGCATACGGCGTCGTGCATCAACCTGATGCCACACGGCCAGGTGATCGTGGCTCGTTTGGCTCAAGGCCACAGCCTCGTCCAAACGCTCTTGCATGCGGATCAGCTCTGTCACGTTTTGGCCAGCCCCGGACATCACATGAATTGCTTGCAACAGTTGATTGCGCGCACTTGCTAATGAGTTCCGGGCCTTTTCAACTTGATTCATCACTTCGGTAACGTTTAATTGCATCGGGGAAGCTCCTTTGTACGTGATGTGTGATACGCTCTGGCCAACAACGAACATGAACCTTGGATTGAGCACCTCCTTGTGGGCGCACAAGAGACGATAGAAAAACGGAACAACAATGTGTTCCGCATTTCGTTATGAAAATAGTATATCACGTAAATTTGACACTGTCAACATGCTCATTTGTGGATTTTAATACAAATTTAATGCGTATTTGTGGATTTTTATATTGACAAATAACATCAATACTGTTACAGTATAACTGTCAATAAATCAAAAGGATATTTTTGACGGATTCGCCTCGGCCAATCTGGCCATTAGAAAAGGACAAATGCCCATGCCCACAATCAAAAGTCAGCTGAGCCGTACAGTCATTCACAACCAACCAGACAGTCAGGGACGGAGTCACGACACTATTGTGCGGATTCAAATTCAGGCACCCGCATCACAGACAACGGCGCAGCAACGTATGCCATTGAACATCGGCGTGGTGATTGACCGGAGCGGGTCAATGGCCGGCCAAAAGTTACGCGACGCCATCGAGGCCACCAAGCGGATTGTAAATCGGCTGAACGCTCAGGATCGATGTGCAATCGTGACATTCGACCACCACGCTGCGCTCCTTGCCGACAGCCTCCCCGTGACGAGTGCCCAACGCCACCTAATTGATGCGGCGCTCTCCAGCGTACGCAGTGGCGGGAGCACCAACATCTCGGATGGATGGCAAATGGCCGTTGATCGACTCCAGAAAAATCACACGAGTGGGACGTATGTCAGTCGCGTTTTGTTGCTCACGGATGGTCAGGCAAACCAAGGGATTCGGGCGGCGGATCAATTGGCGAATCTCGCGACCATATATGCACAACAGGGGATTAGTTTGAGCACCTACGGGCTTGGGCTGCACTACAACGAGGAGTTACTTGACCTGTTGGCGCAACATGGGCTGGGAAATCATCATTTTATGACGCAATCGAGCGACATCGACGGCTACTTTCAGCACGAACTCGCAGAGATGTTTGGCGTCGTCATGCAACGTGCCGAACTAGCGTTCACTGTGCCGAATGGCATGCATGCCGAGGTGGTCGGGCAACCACCCCATCACATTGCAGGTCAACGGATTACGATTCCCCTCGGTGCGTTGGTCAATCAAGAGCAACGCACCGTTTATGTACGGCTCAGCCCGGCAACGAATCATCCAGTGGGCGACTACACGGGGATGGTGTCGCTCCAAGGACAACTCGAGAATGGACAATCGACAGAGGTCACATCTACGTATCTGGTACAGGTACGGGCCGAGACACAGGTGCGCGACATACCAGCCGATCGCCAAATCGAGCACGAGGCTGCATTGATTGATTTGGCGTGGGTCCGGGCCGAGGCCTCACGACTAAACGCATTGCGTGAGTATCATCAGGCCAGCGATTTTGTGCTGCGCATGCATCAACGGAGCACGATTTATGCGCAATTCGATATTTATGTGAACCTGGCGAATGAGATGGGTCAATGGCGTGATGAGCTCACCCGCAAACGGAGCTTTTACTCCAAAAATCTCTCGAGTCGGTTCTCTACCAAAGACCTCTCGGTATTGCGCGCACAATATGATCGTTTGGTGGCGTCAAATGCACCAGCAAGCGAAATCATGGAGCTCAAGCAGTTAATCGATATGCTCGAAGATTGGTTACGCCGACGTCCGTAATCGATGGTAGCTATCAGGTACACATCATAAAATTAACAGTTAAACGTTAATTTGACAATCAATCAGAATAGGTATAGAATAAACACAGAAACGTTCTAGTGTTAAATAAGGAGAATCAAAAACACTATGCAGTTAAACAGTCAAATCAGTCGTTCGCCAGTTGGTTCAGAGGGAATCGAGTTCATTGCCAAGGTAAGTGTCACAGCACCAAAGGTTGTGCAGAATACGCAGCGATTGCCGCTAAACATCGGCTTGGTGATTGATCGGAGCGGTTCAATGGGTCAGGTTCCGATGGAGCATGCCAAGGCCGCTGCCATTCAAGTGATTGAGAAATTGCAGGCAACCGATTACTGCACCGTGGTCATTTTCGACACGGAGGTCGGTGTTCTGGCCGATGGCATGGCAATGACCACTGCCAACAAGCAGCTGATTACTCAGCGCATTCGCGAGGTCGCATCGCGTGGGGGTACCGATTTGCACGCTGGCTGGAGCGCCTGTGTCGAGCACCAATTGCGCATTCGCCATCAGGAGCTTGTAGGGCGCGTATTTCTTTTGAGTGATGGGCATGCCAATGCCGGAATCACCGATGAAGTGGTGTTAGGTAAGACAGCAGCCGAGTATCACCAACAAGGAATTAGCACCACGACATTTGGCATTGGCAATGGCTACAACGAGATGTTGATGGGGGCACTGGCCAGCAATGGCGAGGGCAACACCTACTACATCTCGGAGACGCGGCACATTGAGGAGTGCTTTAGTCAAGAGTTGGGCCAGCTGTTTACCTCGGCCATGCGCAAGACGCAGATGCACCTTGAGACCCCAGCAGGGTATGCGGTAACCGTGGTTGGCGATCGCCCACACACGCGCACCGGCAACCGCATCACCATCAACTTTGGCGCCTTGATGAGCGAGGAGCAACGCTATATCTACTTGCACATCAAAGGGTTGGCACCACAGGTCTACGGCACGGTCGCGATGCCGATGACGGTCGAGGGGACTGATCAGCACGATCAGCCAATGGCACAATCACATGCCTGCACCTGGGAGATTGTGGCTGATGCGCAGACCCACATCAATGATGCGATTGAGCGTGAGGCGGCTGATATTGATGTGGCGACATTACAACAGAAGGTGATGCATGTCCATCGTCGTCACTACAAAGATGCCCTGGTGTTGGTCCAACAACATGCGCAAGCGCATCCCATCTTCAGTCGGTTTGGCGTCTACGACGAGCTAATGACCGAGCTGAACCGCCCCTGGCAGGAGGACGACTACAAGATGCGCATGGAGTACTCCAACTCAGTGCGCAAGGGGTCAAGCTCGACCGAAGAGACCTTGCGTTATCGATCGCGACGGGCATTTGAAACCGGCAATGAGAAAGAGATGACGTACTTTCGCGATCAGTATGCAAAGTACAGTAGTACCGATACGACCGACCCCGATACGCAAAAGTAAATAGCATAATCGAGACATGAGAACCATTGTGAAAAACTCCAGTTTGAAACCACCGTTGAGAAAGAAAATCGAACAAAACCATCGTTGAGAAAGACACCCCCCGAATGCGCAAGGCACTCGGGGGGCATTCTGGCAAATCAACTAATCGCGATCCCAAGTCATCACGCGCCATTCCTCAAGCATCGCAAGTAGTGCTAATCGCAATCGGGGTGGCAAATCAGCTGCGATACGATGGAGAATATGCTGACCAAACCAACGACGTATCGTGCGCCCTTTGGCAGCAACGAGCGCAGCCCAACAAAAGCGCAGATAATCGGCAATCCACTGTTGCACACCGGCACGTTTGAGCACGCGGAATGCGATACCCACAATTGGCCGGTAGGCGAAGAACATGCCGAGTACCATTTTGTGGTAATCGCTCCAGCGCATCTCGTCGCGGAAAAAGCGCGTCGCAAAATCAGTACCCTCGCGTTGCAAAATCGCCATGAAATGATGTTGAAGCCGATTGACATCGTCATCGGCATCACCCCATGGTTGCATGAAACGACTAAAGACCCAATTGAGCGACACGTTGACTTGATAGGGCGTGACGTGGCGCAATCCGGCTGGATCATCGATACCGAGCGTCAGCGCCTCGTGGAGGAGCATGGTGGTACGCCCGAGGTTGCGCACATGTGAGCCAAAGCCACAAAAAGTCAAGGGTGATTGTTGGGCGGCCGCATCACCAATCGGCACCACACCGCGCAGTAACGGCGCCTCGAGCCGACGAAGTGAATGCCGGGCAGGGATATAGCCGTAGACCGGCTTGTGGTGATGGACAGCGCCGTCACTGCGCTTGTAGCTTTCGAGATGCGCAAAGTAGTCCTCGAATAACTCGATCAACGTGGGCGTCGGACGGGCATTGACCGGTACACCAGGCTTGAGCGTATCGTAGTAGAACAAATAAATGGTCAACTCGTTGCCACGACCCGGGAACCCCTCCCACATGTATTGTTGCGTGCGCTGGGCATCGGCAATAGTCAACAAAATGTCACCGAGCTTGGGGTTGTGTTCGTTGGCGGCATCGCCGATGACAAAGCCCTCAGCGACCGTACCCACTGTCGGGCAGACACCAGCAAACGGGCGACCACCGAAGCGTTGTAGCGACAGCGGCGATATGGTGCCCATGCCATCAATGACGAGTCGGGCAGCGTATGATTCGCTCTGACCAGACGCATCCTGTACCGATACGAGTACCTGTTGTGGGCCGCTGTCGCTACTCAAGACATGTTGAAATCGGCGTTGATCGCGGATCTCGCCGCCGGCGTCGAGGAATTTTTGGCGGGCTAACAGTAAGAGTGCACCAGCGTCGAGGGCCACATTCAGCACCTCAGGGAGATGGAGCGTCACCTCAGCTTCGTCTTCTTTGTGGAAGCGGACAATACCGTCGTCGTACTCGTTCATGATGATGGCATCGAGCTCGGCCCAGGTGCAGAATCCGGTATCGACGAGGGCTTGCAACTCATAGCGCGAGATATTCCATTCGCGGTGGACACAGCCCACATCGTTGCGATCGAACACCAACACGCGCCAACCCTGTCGGGCCATCACTACCGCATGGATGAGCCCCAAACCACCACCCGCATACACGAGATCGCCGTGCCAGGTTGCCTGATTGCTACGCTGCACGAGCTCAGCACGGGGCATTGATTGCCAGGCAGTACGATAGTTGAGTGACGGGGCATCGTTGGCGACAGTGGTGCGGATATCATGCCAAATCTCATCGAGGCGAATAACCCGCTCAAGATGATCAGTGGCATTCATGGCAGTAAAGGCGGCCAGCGTGCGGGGATAGCGTTGGGGATCGATTGACATGACGGATTCCTTTGGGTGCTGGTGATGCCCAATGGCACAACCAGCACCGCGTGTGGTGGCATTAGAGGACAAACTTGCCGTCTTTGTGGATGAGGGCACCATCAGCGAAGACCTCGCCACCCGAGCGCAGGTCACAAATCATATCCCAGTGCAAGGCCGATTGATTGGTACAGCCGGTCTCGGGATAGGCGGCGCCGAGGGCAAGGTGCACGGTCCCACCGATTTTTTCGTCGAACAAGATATTACGGCTAAAGCGTTGAATGCCGTAATTAGTACCAAAGGCGACTTCACCGAGACGACGCGCGCCTTCATCCATGTCAAGCAGGGAGTGGAGCAAGTCCTCACCCTTGTCGGCCGTGGCCTTGACGACTTTACCATCAACAAACTCGAGCCGAATACCTGACACTTCACGACCCATATAAATTGCTGGGAAGCTGTAGGTAATGAATCCGTTTGTCTTTTGCTCTTCGGGACCAGTGAAGACCTCACCATCAGGGAAGTTGCGATCGCCCGCACAATTTACCCAGGTGCGACCGGCCACGGCGTAGGTCAAATCGGTGCCAGGGCCGACGATGCGAATCTGGTTGGCGACCTTGAGGCGATCGATGATGCGTTCTTGCTCGGCGCGCTGAGCTTGCCAGGCGGCGACGGGGTCGGCGTGGTCGAGTTTGCCGGCAGCAAAAACGAAATCGGCGTAGTCGCTGAGCGACATATCGGCCTCTTGGGCTTGGGCGGCCGTGGGGAAGAGGGTCAAGCACCAGCGAAACGAGCCTTCGGCACTGCGTTCCATCATGCGTTTGGAGATAGGACTCATCGCAGCCCGACGTTTGGCAACGAGTTTAGAGTCAACGCCACTCAAGGCACGGGTATTTTCGTCAGCAAGAATGGAGAGATGTAAATCGACGGTCTCAATCTCGTCACGCGCTAATTGAGGCACATAGGAGAGTTGATCGTCGTTGGCATGTTTAAAAAAAATCTCGTCGAGGCCATCGAGGGTCAGTCGCATCAGTGGATTGGTACCAGCGCGCATCGCCTCACGGTAGACGGCACGCACAAGCGGAGCAGCTGCAGTCGGCGCCACGATACGAAAGAGCTGATTCGGCTGGGCAGCGAGTGAGTAGTTCACGAGGACTTGGGCAAGTCGGTCGATACGAACATCGTGCATGTGGAGACCTCTTTATACAGGATACAGAATACCTAGATGGTGTTTGACTCTTTGATAGCTAGTACGCATGCCATACGCAACTCAGTTTCATTGTGTGTTGTGAGCGCAGCCGTATTGTAGCTCTGGCCATCGGTGAATTCGTTGAGCATATCGCGGAGCACGGGTTGGACGCCAAGGGCGTGGAACACGGCAGCATCGCTTTCTTCGTAGCGGAGTTGCTTGATACCGCGCTTGAGCAGGTAATTGGCGTGAGCAGCGGCGTAGAGGGCAGTATTAACTACCACCCGATTTAGGCCACCACGGCCGATGGTACGCGCCACGCGTGCCACATAATCGGCGAGACGGAATGTATCGGTTTGACCGGGGATTGTCGTAAGTGCGGGGATACACAACACGTGCCCTTTGACCGAGCGCAATGTCTCACTAATGCCGTCAGGGAGCAACACCGGCAAGACGTGCTCGTAGAGCGAACCAGGGGCAATCAACACGACGTCGGCGACTTTGAGGGCATGCAACACTGCTGACGACGCAGGGGCAGGCGGATCAAGAAAGACTTGTTGGACCGCGCCGAGTGGCGATTGTGTGATATGACTAATGCCACGGCGATGTTCGGTCTCGGCGACGCGACAGACCATGTCATGCGGTGTATGACTGACAGGCTGTACCTCAATCTCGCAGGCAACATCATGCCGAAAGCGCTCAAGTGCCTCGGGGAGCGAGCTGTGTGCCGCATGTGCCAGCACGCTCAACACGCCGAACGGCACCTTGGCGTGGGCGCTATCAACCTGCTTGAAGCGATGCTGCATGACGCGCACCACTGATGTGTTGCCACCAAACGTACACATGACCTGAAGCATGTGGGCAAAGGCTGGGTACTGCCCACCACGCCGGATAAGATTATCACTCTCTGTATCGTTACAACTCGGCTCAATCACGGTGATGCGTTGTGCCACTGGTTGAATCGCGCGAATTGTTTGGATGAGGCCACGACCACCACCCATAATCACCACGTGCATGGCATTGCTCCTGCCTGATTACATCGCTTGATTACATGCTATCACGTTCACTCCGCGTCATCTGAAAGGTATGGCGCAAGAGATCTGCTTGGGCATCGCTCAAGGTAACTTTACGCCGTGACATGACTTTGCGCGCCACGGCAATCATGCGTTCAATTTGATACTCACGAAAGCGTTCACCACCCCAGGTAAACGGTGGAATCGTCTTGGGAGCGAAATGTACACCAAAAATATTAGCCCCGGTGCCAACTACAGAACCGCCGTTCAGATGGACCCCGATGCCCAGTTTGACGTGATCAGCCAAAAAGCACCCAAGTTTAAGGCGACCACTATCAACCTGGCCGTAGCCTGCCACGGTGACTTTGATCGAGCCGTAGGTGTTTTTGAGGTCACTGGTGGTGGTCATCGCACCGATGTTGACCCATTCGCCGAGATAGGAATGGCCAAAAAAGCCGTCGTGGTGTTTATTGGAGTAGGCCTGGACGACAGTGGCCTCGATCTCGCCACCAATACGACACACGGGGCCAATGGTCGTGCCGGCGCGCACCCGGGCGCCCGAAATAAGTGCACCATCGTGGATGGCGACGGGGCCTTGGATGAGCGAGAACGGCTCAATGCGGGCAGCGCCGATGACGATCGGGCCCTCGCGCGCGTCGAGCGCCACCGGCGACTCAATCTGGGCATTGGGATGCACGAAGATGCGCTCGGGCGCCTGCATGTGCCACATTGACGCATTCGGATGATGTTGCGCCGGGATAAATGTGGTTGGGTCAAGCAATGGCAAATCGCTGGCGATGAGTTCGGCGTTGGCCTCGACAATATCCCACGGGAAGTTGAGCATGCGCGGGCGGATTGCCACCGTCTGGCCAAACCGTTGGAGTTCATTGAGCACGCGTTGCCCTTGTTGTTGGAGCAAATCAGCAAACACCGCACTTGCCAACGCCGGTGACAAGCGGGCAGCGACGAGCGTGCCACCACCGGCGACGGTGTTGTTATCGTCACTGACGATAATGGTGCCTAGCGGGGCACTGGTCAGCGACTCGAGGCAGGTAATGTCAAGCAGACGGCTATTGACCAACAAAATCGGCACATTACGGCTCAACAGGCGCAACGGCCAACGCCCAGCACCCAGCACATCGGCGAGATACTCGCGGGGCATCATTGCGGGCTGTTGGCCAAAGCGCGCTTGCAGACGCTCACGGAGCGTGAAAATCCCACAACGAATGTCAGCAGCCGTACGGGTATACGTCAACGGCAACAGGGAGCGATAACCTTCGTCTTCAAACAGGAGAATCGTATCATCCATGCCCTATTGTCCCCGGCGCAAAATGTTACGAATGGCGGCTGCTACTTTGTCGGGGTCATGGCGCAACACGCGTACTGTGCGGCTCTTGCCTGGGTCGTCGAGTGAGGCAGTGAGTTGAACGACCGCCGTGGCCAAGTCAGCTTCGACTACCACTGCACCCTCGACCATGACATCACTCCCCGCATCACGATCAATGGCCTGCACGACCGTCTCTTCGTACTCCTCGGGGGCAAGATACACAGGCGTTTGATTGGCGGCGGCATAGATGCGCTGGACATCGGCATCGATACGTTGGGCATTGACCAACACGTAATCGGGGGCAAAACCACCATAGCGCACAATTTGGCGAATGTGATCAGCGACGGTAAAACCAGTGGTCAAGCCGGGCTCCGTCATGATGCTACAGATATAAATCTTTTTGGCACGACTCTGGGCAAGTGCTTGACGAATCTCGGGAATAAGCAGATTAGGGATGATGCTCTCGAAGAGGCTACCAGGCCCCATCACAATCACATCGGCATTCGCAATTGACTCAATGGTCATACGCGTCACGAGTACTTGATCGACGGATGTTTCGCCATCTAGTTGAACGTCGACCACATAGTGTTGTGCATAGGATTCGTTTTGTGGTATGCGATCGCTTGGGCGTACGCGTTGGCCATTATCAAGTACAAACGCCACCTGCATGGGTTGAGGCGTCGGCACCACAAAGACGACTTTTTCGAAGTTAAACAGGCTTGACGCGCGATAATAGTACTCCACAGGGTCTTGGATGGGCGTAATACAGGTCATTGACTCGACCGTGCGCCCGAGGCTGGCCAAGACGAGCATGCCAGGGCCACCCGATAACACGGCCACACGTGGCATGCGATCGACACGGCGATAATCGAGGAGCACCTCGTCATTGCTCCCATCGCTGTTGATGGGGATGACGACCTTATTGCTCAACGACCAAATACCGGCGACGAGCGTGCCAACACCCACAAACAAGAAGAGCACGCCACGCCACATTTGCGGGACGAACTGCAACGTCAGGTAGTAGAAGATGGGTGGCAATGTCAACGTGCGATAGAGGTAGGTCAACAGATAGCCGAGCCCCAAGGCCAAAATGGCACACCCCAAAAAGGCGAGTGCAAGGGGGCGAACGAGATGTGCAAGTGTGGCGAGGCGCCGACGAATTCCTAGCATGACGGTTCCCCTAATGTGTAGCAGTATACTCGCGCAACGCGCCGAGGAGAAGATCACGGATATACGCTGCGCGGGCCTCAGTTTCGGCCTCAAAACGCGTGGTAATCACTGGTTCAGTGTTTGAGGCACGCAGGAGACCCCAGCCATCGCCAAAGTCGATGCGCAAACCGTCGGTCTCGATGATGTTGTAATCCTGGGCGAACTTGGCCCGCACATATTCAACTGCGGCAAATTTACGCGTATCGTCAAGCTCAATGCGCTCCTCGGGGACCTCGGCGCGCACCGGGTATGGCGCCAAAGCCTGCGACAGCGTTTGCTCGCTATTGACGAGGGCCTCAATCAGGCAGACACCAGCAAACGTGCCGTCGTCAAAGCTGTGGCCCGGGCGGTTGTTGAAGATGTGGCCACTGAGTTCACCGGCAACGGGGGCACCGAGTTCGCGCATTTTGGCAGATTGATTGGTATAACCCGTCTTCCACATGACAGGCGTGCCGCCAAATGCGGTGATAGCATCAGCGAGCACAGTGCTACATTTCACATCAAAGACAATCGGGGCCGGGCCTTTTTTGAGGGCCTCGCGAGCGAGCACAATCATGTAGCGATCGGCAAAGACCATATTGCCTTGGTCGTCGATCACGCCGAGGCGATCGCCATCGCCGTCGAGACCAATACCGAGCTCGGCGCCAGTCTCACGCACGACACGCTTGAGATCCTGCATGTTCTTCTCTTTGAGTGGATCGGGATGGTGATTGGGGAACGTGCCATCAGGCTCAATGAAGAGCGGCACGACCTCGCAGCCGAGGCGCTCAAAGACGCGTACGCCGAGTGGGCCAGCCACACCGTTCCCGCCGTCAACCACCACCTTGAGGCGGCGTGGTAGCGTTACGAGGGCGGCGATGTGCTCCACATAGGCATCCTCAACATTGACCTGGCGGTAACTGCCTTGGCCGCTGGCGAATTGGCCGCTGATGGCGATGCGTCCGACCTCTTGGACCTCGTCGCTGGAGAACGGCACGCCGCCATATTGTGGCTCATAATGGCGCATCTTGAGTCCATTAAACTCAGGGGGATTGTGGCTGGCGGTAATCACGGCGCCACCATCGGCTTTGAGGTGGTCAACCGCAAAGTACATCACTGGCGTGGGCACCATGCCAATATCAATCACGTCGCATCCAACCGCTTGCAGTCCGCGCATATAGGCGGCAGCAAAGGTAGGCGAGGTCAGGCGTGCATCATGACCGACAACAATTGTGTTGCTCTGGCGACGACGAAAAAGCGTACCCGCCGCACGCCCAAGCACTTCGTAGACCGCTTCGCTGAGCTCTTTGCCGACGACGCCACGAATATCATAGGCCCGAAAAATCGTTGGGCTGATTGTTGTCATCACGCTACTCCTTTGGCATCCATTGCCTGCATTATACCAATGCCACCGATGCGAGTGGGCTAAAACATACTAGACTGTTCGATTGTGGGCGACGGGAGCGTCACGGCAGTCGACTCGCTCGGGAGATTGTCACCTACTGCATCGGCGCCGATCATGGTCATCAGGGTGTCGATATTGATGATGGGCACTGACAACTCTGTGGCTTTTTGGATTTTGCTGGCACCCGGATCACTTCCGGCGACGATGTACGAAGTCTTTTTGGAAACGCTACCAGTGACTTTGCCGCCATGACGTGTAATCAACGCCTCGGCCTCCTCGCGCGAGTAGCCCGCGATCGTGCCCGTCACCACATAGACTTGGTTGGCCAACGCTTGGCTGGTGGGAGCCGCACTCCCACCGCCGGCGACATTAACACCACGGGCGGCGAGTTTATCAATCAGGGCGCGGTGTTCAGGATGCGCAAAAAAGTCAACGACACTCTGGGCTTTGGCGGGGCCGATGCCGTCAATGACGCTCATCTCATCGATGGTGGCCTCGGCCAGGCGCGCCAAGCTGCCGAAGTGGTTCATCAGCAGTTGGGAGACCGCAGTCCCCACAAAACGGATGCCGAGGCTCATCAGGACGCGTGCGACAGGTTGTTGTTTGGCGTCGGCGATGGACTGCATCAGGTTGGCGACTTTTTTGTCGCCAAAGCCCTCCATGTCGACAAAGTGGTATGGTTGCAGGTCGAAGATATCGGCCACATCGTGGATGAGCCCTTTCTCGACAAAGAGCTGAGCTTGCTTCTCACCGAGACCGACAATATCGAGCGCCTCGCGCGAGACGGCGTATTCGATACGGCGCACGAGTTGCGCAGGGCAGATACCAAAGTTCGGGCAACGCCAGGCAACCTCGCCGTCGGCTCGTTCGAGGGGTGTATCGCAGGCAGGGCAATGTGTCGGCATTTGCCATGGCACCTCGACGCCAGTCCGTTTTTCTTTGATTGGACCGATGATATAGGGGATGACGTCGCCAGCGCGTTTGAGGACAACCGTATCGCCGATGCGCAAATCGAGCTTCTCGATCAAATCGGCATTATGCAGACTGGCATTGCGTACGGTCACGCCGCTCAACTGCACCGGATCAATCTCGGCAGCGGGAGTAATCACGCCAGTACGCCCAACCGCCACGGTGATAGCGCGCAGGATGCTGGTCGTCTCGCGGGCGGGGAACTTGTAGGCCAGCGCCCAACGCGGATCGCGGCCAGCCACACCGAGTTGCTCTTGTTGCGTAATGCTATCGACCTTAAAGACAATGCCGTCGACCTCGTAGGCTAAGTCATCACGACGGGCCATCCAGGTTTGGGCATAGGCCAGCAGGTCATTGAATGCACTAAAATGACGGGCATCGTTGTTAATCGTAAAGCCGAATGCACGCAGGATTTGCAGAGTTTGCCACTGACTGACAAACGGCGTGCCCTCAATATAGCCGACGGCATAGGCAAAAAAGCGCAGTGGGCGATTCGCCGTAATGCGCGAGTCCTTTTGGCGGAGCGAGCCTGCTGCGGCGTTGCG